>Ga0078894_10003002_pt1 | contig 12759 bp, 11 predicted proteins | sample LauGreSu1BDMLBSD_2_FD_67506 | JGI IMG/M metagenome (GOLD analysis project Ga0078894, IMG submission 67506) | Freshwater lake microbial communities from Lake Michigan, USA - Su13.BD.MLB.SD (version 4) (version 4) | ecosystem: Environmental > Aquatic > Freshwater > Lake | place: Lake Michigan...
GGACCAGGTAGCGGAATGGAGCGGGCTGTTTTGGATACATTCGATCTGAAAAAATGGTGCGTGATCTTATTTGATCAGCGCGGGTGTGGAAAATCGACTCCGTTTGGTTGTCTTACTCAAAATACAACGTGGCATTTGGTAAGCGATATCGAATCTCTTCGCTGTCATCTTGGATTCGATGCCTGGTTTGTAAGCGGTGGATCGTGGGGAACAACTCTTGCCCTGGCATATGCACAGACACATACAGAACGCGTAACAGGTCTCTTGTTACGAGGTGTTTGTTTTAGCGACGATGCATCCTTTCGATGGCTGTATCAAAAGGGCGGCGCCTCTGAAATCTATCCAGACACGTGGAAAGGATTTCTTTCCGTATTACCCGAGCGACTTCACTTCGCGGATTGGAAGACGATTGCGCGCTATTACCAGAAAAAGTTGAAAGGCCCTGATGCACAACGATATGCCGATGCCTGGTGGAAATGGGAGAATAGTGTCTCCTTTTTACGTCCAAAAAAGGATGATACGACGGCGAAAGAAGCACTTGCATTAGCTCTCCTTGAAAATCACTATTTCGTTAACGATTGCTGGCTGAAGAAGGGTCAGCTGCGTCGAGGACTTTATAAACTACGGCATATTCCTTTCACGATCGTTCATGGACGATACGATCTGGTGTGCCCAATTTCCGCTGCATTCGCCATTCAAGACGTGCTACCGCACGTAAAAATATGTATTACTCCCGATGCAGGACACTCTTTTAGCGAATCTGGTACGAAAAAGCGCTTCAAACAAATGACACGAAGCATGCTTCACTCACAAGGTCATCGAAAGACAAAAAAGAAACTGCGTGAATAGTCAGGGCGGTTGTATTTGTTGAATAAGAACAGCTATGGATCAGGCCACACCGCAATTGAATCCTACCGATCTCTACGATAAACGTAAATCAAAAGACGCGTCCCGTCTCCGAGCATACAATAAAATTTTAGAACAAATCTATAATCGTATTCGCGTCAGTTCCAAACTTCCCAACTCGCAGTGTTACTTGCTTTACACCGTTCCGCCATTTATTCTCGGTTTACCCAAGATCGATATCGAGGACTGTGTCATCTACCTGATTTATCAGTTACGTCACGCAAAATATGAAGTTCGTTATACACCGCCCAATATGTTATATATTTCCTGGCTTCATCACGAGAAATCGTACTTGACGGAGCAGTCACCCATTATGCAGGCGATGATGGAATCTGCAGATAAAACACAGGCGGAAATCGATCGAAAGGAGCGTGAAGCGTCGCGGCTCATCCAAGGGCGCAAATCACAGAAGAAAGTTCGTATGGCTACACCTGGCGAATTCAGCCGTGGTGGAATGATGGGTCGATCCGCCGCGATCTCTACCATTCTCAATCGACCCTTATCAAATCCTGTCGCAGGCCCTCCACCGCCTTCTGCTGCGGATTATGTACCACCCAATGCATTTTTACAAAATGTAGCACAGCCTACGAATACCGTCGTCCAGCCGAAATCCAATATGGACTATTTCCGTTCCTAGGCACTTAAAAACGTCACATTACAGTATCATAAACAACCATGTCATACAAAGTTGTTTATAATTCAAGGCATGGAGGGTTTGGAATGTCAAAACAAGGATTGGCTGAATATAATCGTGTATCTTCTCAAACTGTAAATGGCTATTACTGTATTGATCGAGATGACCCTATTCTCATTCATTTGGTAGAAACAATGGGATCCGAGATCAATGATGATTATAGTCGATTAAAAATCAAAGAATTTCCAATGAAATATAAGTTATTTTTGAAATGGACAGAGTATGATGGGCTTGAAGCGGTATGTATTGATTACGATCGTTATCTTATTTCCAATGTACAATCTGTCATTGGCAACTCGTCCATCTCTTCCGATGAAAAAATAGAGCGTATCCGCGAATTATATAACGAGTATGATGGAAGAACACTGATCACGTAGAAACATGATTCAGAATCTCACTGAGCCGTTTTGAAACAATGGGTCCCACTTTTCTTGCACCTATTTTTACTTGTTCGATTTCCTTGACGGGCGCTGCTATTACTGCTTGCAATGATCCAAAATGTGCGATCAATGCTTCCGCCATTTTTACCGAAACTCCAGGACACTGTGCCAGACACGCAACAGCAAACTGTTTTGGATCCGCTGAATTGGCTTTTTTTTGAATATGGATACCATCTGTCATTTTGATCCGTTCAGTGGTTTGCTTGAGTCGCGTCGGATCCTCTTTCCACTGTTCCATCATCGTTTGTAGCAGTTCCGCCGTCTCACGAATCGACGCCGTTTGGATCACTGGGATCTGATAATGAAGGACCAGTCGTTGAATGAATTTCATCAAAGCCGATTTCTGTAGACGTCCCGTGGAAGACGATAGCGATCCCTCTAGAATGTACATTGGCTGCGTTTTATTCTCTTCGCAAAAAGCGAGGATCCGCCCGCGTTGCTCCCTATATCTCCCATCTAAGATGGATGCCTCTAGATCGCGTATGGATTTGCGTTCGATCACAATTCCACCTTCTGCCATCACCCCGTCCTCCTTCACCCCGATCAAAATATCCCCCACAGGCAGCGCCTTCACGGTCACGTCGTTCAGTAACGTAATTAACTCTGATTCTCTTGTATCTAACCAAAACATACTATGCGTCAATGGTATGGTTTGTTTAGGTGAATAAAATATGATGATTCAGAAATGAGTCACCTTACTCTCCGAGATGGTGAATTAGAGCGTATTTATAAGAACTATCCAGATAAAGTCCCAGTATTCATTACAAAATCAGACACGGCGAAGAGTAAAATACCAGAGATTCGCAAAAATAAATTTCTGGTACCTTCCCATTTTATTATGGCAGAATTTGTGATGATCATTCGAAAATGGCTTGTACTTTCACCTGAAATGGCTATTTTTATTTTTATTAATAATACGCTGCCCGTGTCGAGTATGTCTATGGGGGAAATTTATTTGAAGTATAAAGACAAGGACGGCGTTCTTCGTATGAATTACGCGGCTGAAAATACGTTTGGTTAGTTCTGCAGATGCTTGCGATGGCGGCGATTGAACTTCTTGATCGCATGAGACGCCGAATTCATATTTCCCTGGAACTCTGGAATGCGTTGTACCTCTACTGCCTTCTCTGAAGGATCGGGCAATACGTCGCTTTCCGAAGGAATCGTGATGGATAGTCGCTTGGGTAGCAACTCGGGAATGATCTGTTCGGCCTCGACGACGACGTTTTTGGGCTCCTCTTTCAGCTCCTCCTTTGGCTCTTCTTTAACATTGTCTTTTGGTTCTTCTTTCACCTCTTCCTTTGGCGCTTCGTTTGGCGCTTCGTTTACTTCGACTTCTTTCTCGCATACCAATGGTTCGGCAATGGTGTCGACTGTTACAACTGGCTTGGATGGCTCAACGCGCACGGATCTTCTCGTCACATAAGGAATTGAAATATAAGTCCCCATCTCTACCTACTATCCAGTTTATTCAGTTTAGGTTGTCACTTTTTTGTATTGCATATATCCAAAAAAGTGTATTTATATAATGAATCATAGTTAATTCCAAGCAGGGATGGGATAAGAAGGGGTAAACATTCGATCCACACCAGGTGTCCATTGCGGATTGTCATTTCGACCATTACCAACGCGCTTGCGCGCGCCCGAAAATGGGTTCATTCCCGCAGCCAGATCGCTAGCCGGATAGGGTACTTCGATGGTATCCTCTCCACGCTGACGCATCACCTCTTCCGTCTCATCTTCCCATACAATCGTTGGGTTCTTCTCTTTTACTTCTGTCACCTCCCATATATTCTCTCCCTGCTTTGATTTATGGATCACAGGAATGAGACCCTTCTTATCATATACCTTATCAAGTAAATTCTTCACGTCATCCACTGAATAGGTAAGTAAGTCTTTACTTGACATGGGTTGATACGTCTGGAGAATCTTGCGCTCCTCCTCTTCCGTTGATGTGGCGACAGGCGCTTCCATACCTTGCTCGGAAAAAGGTGCGGGCTGAGCTGCATACTGTGAGTCATTGGTATACTTTATCTGATTCTCTTGAAAATGCTGTGAGTTGGGACCCTGTGTCGACCAATCCAGTGGATACCGGGTCATCGCCTCATTGATTTGTTGTTGAGAGGCCTCTCGGGATCCTTGATTTTGAAAAACAGCTGATACTTCGTACTCGTCTACATCCGGTTGTGTGGGATATACATTTTCCGGCAATGACGCGTTCGGATTCGTATTAGGCGATCCGTTACGAACATTTTGTTTATGAGCAGAACCCTGAAAATCCTCTAAATATTTGCGACTCCCTAGATAAATCGCCATGTATCCGATCAATAGCAGAATCACAATGGTATATGATATTGAACTCTCCATTGAACACCTACTTCTTCCCTATATTAATAAAAGAATCCTAAAGTAGAATGGCCACTCGAAAAGGTCGCAAAGGCTATCGCAAATTAAAACCCCGTAGAACTACTCGAAGACAGTCTGACACGGGCAGCATCTCTGTTCCATTTGATGTGCGCTCCAAGGGACAGATTGGTAAATTGATGAAGATGATTACCAAGGGTCCTCTCACGATCATGCTTGTCTATGCGGATTGGTGTGGTCATTGTCATCATTTTATGCCGCATTTTGATGCTGCTGCTAAGAATTCGAATCATTCGATGAACGCGGTGAAAGTGAATGAAACCGTGATGGCCGATGTTAATGAAGCCCTTAAACGTAATGCCGCAAAACCAATCAATGTACAGGGCTACCCCAGTGTATTACTTGTCGACCAAGCTGGCAATGAGGTCACACAGATTGAGCCCGTGAAGGACACTGCTGCAATGACAAAGGTGATGAATCAGTCGGCACAGTTGGCAAATGATGCGGGCCTTATCAACAATGGCAGCACTTCTGAAATGAAAGCGTCAATTCGTCCAAATAATGCACGTAATACTCCTCCCAAGCTAGCCTCTCTGCAGGCCAGTGCTACTCCTGACTTTATCGTCAATGATATGGGTGAAAGTGAGGGAGTGTCACTTGCTCCTCATCGCTCGGTTAACAAAGCTCGCAATAATATCGCGCGTTCTGAGCAGAAGATTGCTTCATCTGCAAGCATGAAAGTGTTAGAAGAAAATGCTGCACAACAGGCGTCTCTTTATTCCCCTTCTACATCTGGGCCCTCTATTGCAGTACCGCCTTCTATGAATGCGGATCACGAGGAGGAAAATATGAATGGCTCTGTGAAAAAGGGAGGAAGCCTGTATACAGCAATGTCACAGTCCGCCTATACTCTTGCTGCACCCGCTGCTCTTTTAGCAACCGCTGCTCTTATGATGAGACGAAACACGCGCAAACGAAGTAGCCATAAAGGCAAACACCATAAAGGCAAACAAAGTAGCCGCCAGGGCAAACGAAGTCGCCGTGTATAAAAATTGAATCCGATTTCCCTTTATAAAAAAGGTATCACAAGCCATGTCCGACCTCGTCTTTCATCTCTTAGACATCCAAGCCCGCGATATGCGCATTGAGTCAGAGCAGGAAGACGTCGTGGAAGTAACATACGATTCCCATTCCGACGAGGATGATGAAATTCAAACTCGTCGTCAAAAAAAGAAAACAGCTAGCTCCGCGTCACAGCGACAATTTATTATCCATTTATTCGGCGCCACGGAAACAGGCCAACCCCTTCGATGCGACGTCACTGGATTTCGCCCCACGATGTATCTGCGACTTCCCGAAGAAAAAACATCTGCGGCCTCTAGCTCCATTCAAAAATACATCCGCGATCAGCTCACCAAACAGCGGCTCTCCTTTGCCGACCTAACGATTACGCGTATTACCAAGAAAATCTTCTACGGATTCACCGCTCAAACCTTCTACCCCTTTCTTCAAATCGATGTACCCTCTATCAGTCTCTTTCGCACCCTTCGCAGTATGTTCCTTGACGAATTTCTGAATTCAGTGATGTATCTGGACGACAACGTGAATATTGTCACAAAGAGACCCGATGCTCCGCCGCCTCGTGGTAAAAAAATCGAAATCTTCGAGGCGAATCTCGACCCAATGCTTCGATTTCTCCACGTTCAAAATATTCAACCGTGTGGATGGGTGCGCGTCAAAGACGGAAAACAATCCATTACGAGCGATCAAGATCATACTCTTGTTTTGGAATGCGACTACGAACAAATCGTACCCACACAGGGTCCACGAGTGTCCGCTCCCTTCCTGACTGCATCCTGGGATATTGAGTGCTTCTCTCGAACGGGAGACTTTCCCGTTGCCAAGCGGACGTGGCGCAAAGCGGCCAAGGAGTTGCTTCTTCTTGCGAAATCATCAGACGATGTCATTGCATTCGTTACAAACAGTATTTGTACCTCGGATTTGAATCCACCCGATACCCTTGCGAAGGGTATGACAACGATCTATGCGACCTTTAAAAAGGGTATGACGCGCGAGCGCGTGCATATGGAACTCACGAAAGCAGCCGATTCATTCGATGCCGTACTGAAAATGGCGGATGGGCAAGAGGAGATGGAACAACTCTTGGGAAAAACACTCAATCGTATTGTCACCCTGACGGGCGACCCTGTCATTCAGATTGGAACCACGCTCACACGTGGAACGGCCGACACCACCGAGCGACACTTGTTCGTCTTTCCCGACTGTGCCGACATTCCTGGCATCGAGGTGCACGCTTATCCGACGGAGGAATTGATGATTGTCGCTTGGTTTGATTGGATGATTGAGCGAGACGCCGATATCCTGATTGGATACAACGTCTTTGGTTTTGACGAATCCTACCTCTGGGAGCGAGCCGAAGAGCTCAAACTAGTCAAGGAGAACGCAGCCTTTCACGCGATGAATCGGCTGATGGAGCTCTCAGGCGAACTGAAACTCGAAGAGAAATTTCTGAGCTCTTCCGCGATGGGAGACAATCGTATGTATATCTGGACCACACAAGGTCGTCTTCAAATCGACTTGTTTCATTATATCAAGCGAAATAACGTGTTGCCCTCCTATAAATTGGATGAAGTCACGAAACATTTTATGTCAGGAAAACTAAAGAAACAATCATACGATGCTACGACACGGCAACTATGTCTTGAAGTCGCTGGTGCCATCAAGGATGTTCGCAAGGGTCGCGCCATCACCCTTCTCGATGAAACGGGCGAAACCGTGTCGCAGAAACTGATGATTGATACCGTGGATGGAAATGTCCTTCTCATCACGTGTGATCTCGACGCGGATGCGCTTGTCGAAATGGAGGATGCCACCAAATGGGTCGTGGTAAAGGATGATGTCGGCCCGCAAGATATCTTTCGTCTTCACCGTGGTTCTGCAGAAGATCGCGCGATTGTAGGAAAATACTGTCTTCAAGATTGTGATCTGGTCATTGATCTGTATCGAAAACTGGAAACATTCAATAATTCTATGTCAATGGCAAACGTTTGCTCCGTTCCCGTCAGTTATATCTTTACACGCGGTCAAGGCATCAAAATCGAATCCCTTATGTTCAAGTGCTGTCGTGAACGCAACGTCCTCATTCCTGTTCTTCCTGCGCCCACACAAGGTTCTGATGATTCCTATGAGGGTGCGATTGTCTTGGACCCTCAGCCTGGATTTTATTCGACCAGTCCCATTGGTGTATGCGACTTTGCATCTCTGTATCCTTCTACCATCGTCAGTGAGAACATCAGTCACGATTCTCTGTTGTGGGTAAAGGACTTTACAAACGATGGAGAGTTGATTGCGCACCAATGGGGTTCCGAAGTTTACGATGAATGTGAAGGGTATGCGTTTACCGACATCGAGTATGACATCATTCGTTCAGACCCCGCTGACACTCGCAAGCATCCTCGTAAAATCAAGTGTGGTCGTCGTATCTGCCGTTTCGCCCAGCCGCTGGATGGAACCAAATCGACGCTGCCCCAGATTACAACCTGGTTGCTCACTGCACGCTCTGCGAAAAAGAAAGAGATGAAGGCGGAAAAGGACCCTGAACGATACGCCTTGCTGGATGCGGAACAGCTGGCATACAAACTAACGGGTAACTCTCTTTATGGACAGCTGGGCTCAGGTACCTTTAAGATTCGTCTTCAGGCACTGGCTGCCTCAGTTACCGCCTATGGTCGCAAGCAGATTCTATACGCCAAGGCGGCGATTGAACAATTCTATGGACCGGCCAGAGGGCTCAAACAATGCGCCGCCAATGTGATGTATGGAGACACCGATTCTCTATTTGTCGAGTTTAACGTTAGAAACCCAGAAACTGGTGAGAGATTAACTGGTCGTGAGGCGCGCGTAGCGACCATTGAAATCACCGACGAAGCGGGTGCGCTCATTACGAAAACGCTTGCGGCACCACACGACTTTGAATTCGATAAAGCGTTCGATCCACTTCTGATGTTTTCGAAGAAGCGATATGCCGGCAACATGTACGAAGAAAACCCCGACGATTACGTTCACAAGTATATGGGTATCGCATTGAAGCGACGAGATAACGCACCCATTGTCAAGACCATCTTTGGAGGCGCTATGAAAATGCTACTGGACAAACGAGATGTGATTGGTGCTTTCCAATTCGTCAAAGAAAAGTGCTTGGAGCTAGTTGATGGAAAGGTGAACCTCGGTCAACTCACCGTCACCAAATCGCTGCGTGCGGACTATGCAGACCCTGCGCGCATTGCACACAAGGCGCTGGCGGATCGTATTACAATGAGAGACCCTGGTAATGCACCTGCTGCGGGAGACCGCATTGGATACGTCTACATTAGCGCCAAGGCGGGACAAGAAGCGTCGAAACTACAAGGCGAACGCATCGAAACTCCACAATTTATTAAAGACCACCAACTGATTCCTGACTATCGTCATTACATTGAACATCAACTCCAAAATCCAATTTCACAGGCGTTTGGACTGTTGCTGGAACAGATTCCTGGATTTCAGGCAGACATGATTCGAAATTGCCCAGCGGTAACAGAGGATCTTGATAAGTATCTGGCGTTTCGTGAAGCCAAGGCAGCAGAACTGTTGTTTTCGGATTGTTTGAGACGATTTGAGAAGTCGAGTACACGACAGGCGATTACAGGGATGTTTAAGGGAAGTGTCGTCATTAGCGCGGCGGCTGTTGGCAAGGCTACCAGTAGCAAAGCATCTATCGCAAAGAATACAGTAACTACAGCAACTACTGCTGCAAAACCCATTACTCGTTCTGCTGTCAAACAAACCACAATGAGCAGTTTCCTTCTGGATTCCATGATCGTCGACGGAATCAAAAAGAAAAATCAGGCAAAAGCTGCAGCGGTAACACGTGCTGCTAATAAAAAAGCAAAAGAGGAATCGGCCAAAGAGGATTCGGGCAAAGAGGAATCGGGCATAAAAGTTTAATTCGGCAGCCGTAGTAGTAAAATGGGTAACACGCATACACATTTAAAATTTATTTTTATTGATACCAAACGTGTTGCTACACAACTATTACTTGATGCAGAGGATGTTGATTCGTATTTGACTACATGCTATACACATCCGATCAATGCAAAAGCTCGCCGACGATTAAATTATGCTGCAAATGTGGTATCCCCTAGCGATGCGGAGTATTATCAATCGATTCTTGATAGGGCCATTCCACAGCTCCCGATGCGTCTTCGAATGGATCTTCATGCAGTAGCCGTTGTTTCGATGATGCCGTCGGCGGACGGTGGAATGCCCCATACAAGACCTTACTCTACTATTTGCTTTCCTCAATTAGAACAAATCAATTCTATTTCTACATTGATCCACGAACTATGGCATGTTCATCAGCGAAAATATAAAGATACCTGGAGCAAAGTGTTTGAACAAGTAGAATGGAAAGAATGGTCGGGTCGGCTTCCTGAGGCCCTACGAAATCATCGCAGAATCAACCCTGATACTGTCGATTCACCCTTATGGGTCTATCAAGATACGTGGGTTCCTGTGCCTATTTTTCGAGATATCACTCTTCCCTCCATGACAGATATTGATATATGGTTTTATCATACAAAGAAGGGACATCATGTAACACAAATTCCTAGCGAAATGGAGGTGACTGGTTTACCAAAAAGCGCCTATGAACATCCGCGCGAAATGGCTGCGTATGTATTGGCGGATCACGCTCTATACCATGATTCCCCCTTCTTGAAGTCTCTTCTTTCATCAATAGGTCATTTGGCGATTTCTTCCTCTTGATATAGTAGTGAGAAGGATGTGTGTCGCAGATCGAAAATGTACCGCATGGATCTCTTTATCATCCATTGGATATCCAGTCGAAGGCTGTCTTCGATCAACAGAATGGTTACGATCCATTCAACTTCCGTGTCAACAGTCCATTATTAACCCCATGCTCTATATTGATCAGCCCGACGAAACACTTACTTGTATCAAAACGGTATCCCATGGTGCGTTTGGATATATCGATTGGGGGATGCATCGAAAAGGTCAAGATGAAAAATATGTCTATATTAAACGCCCTATTCTTCCAGGAAAAAGTCTATTATATGAGGCGTGCATTCAACATTTGGTGGCAGAACAATTGGCAGAAATCGGATTTCCACACGGTGCCCCACGAGTTCTGCGTCTGGTTTCGTTGCGAGATCATTCGATCGGATTTGCCATGGAACCGATCGAGGGTGCATGCACATTGGATCGCTATCTCGACGCGTCCCCTCCCTCCTGTTTGTCGAATGTCATCATTGATTGTCTTTTACAACTCTGCGCCATATCGTGGCATCTTGATCAGCGGATCGGGATCAATCATCGTGATCTGACACCGAGTAATTTTATGGTTGTCGATCACCCACCCCAAATCAAAATCCTGACCATTGAGAATGAAATTATTGATCTATCCTCCTCCAGATCATTGACATTGATCGATTTTGGATTTTCCTGTCTCGGCTCTACCAAAACACACGTTTCCGAATTATCACTCAGTACGGTCTATCCCGCATCTGATCCTTGTCCCAAAGAAGGACGCGATCTCTATTTATTTTTGGGCCTACTATACATTGATTACTATTCCCGCCTTCCTCCTCAGTTGCGCACGTTGTTTGAATCGTGGCTTCAGGAACCTGGCTCCAATCTGTGTAGTTTTATGCGTAAAGACAAAGATAGTTCGAAGAAATGGCTATATTTTATGGCGGGAAATGACAGTATTAAACGGTTTCATTCTTGTCCTGCGAGAATTGTTGCGGATCTAGAGGCGTTTTTGTAAGATCCTAAAGACACCGTGTCTTATTATAATTAATATGACACGTACTCATTATGCACGTGATACATTGGTGAACTTGTTTTCAATGTTGAACTACCAATTGGATGAGACGGATATCCGTCGGCGCGTAGAAGAGATTGTGATACACGGCTCCATAGAGGACATTCGCGATCTGTTTGTGATGGCCTTTCAAACACGTGATATTCGCGGTGGAAAGGGTGAGAGAAGGTTGTTTTATTCTTTCATGAAGGTGCTCCACACTTTTCATCCCAATACTACTCGCCGAATGCTACAGTTGGTTCCTGAATATGGTTGCTGGCGTGACATGTGGGAACTATGGATGGAAATCCCAGCGCTCGGCAAGGATATCCTACGTCTTGTGAAGCAACAATATATCGGCGATCTGACGAACGCTGCGATGGGTGATGTGAATGATATGTCCTTGTTGGCAAAATGGTTGCCGCGTGAGAAGTCTGCTACTTATCGTGGACTTGCCCGTTGGATTGCGCGCGCTGTATATCCAAATGAACGTTCGGATCGTGAACAATTGATCCTATATCGCAAGGAAACGAGCTTTATGAATTCAAAGCTAAAGACGGTAGAAGTGGATATGTGTGCGGGGCGATGGCGCAAGATTAAACCAGCGACGGTTCCGCGTCGTTGCTTGAAATTGCACGAGGCGGCTTTTTTGAATCTAACGATAGACGGTAAAGTACGCTATCCGGATCGTTCGGATCGAATGAAGTGTCGCGAGCATTTCTTGTATAATGTCGAAGACCAAGACCAAGACCAAGACCAGGACGTACCTCAAAATGATAGTCCAAAAACAACGGCGACATGTCCCGGTATGTATGTGATTCTCGATGACGAGCGCTACGACCCAGTACGTGCGGTCTGGCGGGATAGTATGGGGTACTGAAACTAGATGTGAAGTAGCTTAAAGACTAATTTCTCTACCTAGAATAGGAAGGCGATCCTCTACGAACACACGGTGTTCGATAAAATGTATTCTAACAGCAATGTTCATTAAACAGAATACAGCATAAAAAGAGTGATTGACACTCTTTTTATTATCCCGGCATTAAAAACGTATTCGCACAGCAATTAATATAATAAATCAACGTTTGATTTTAATACGATATATCTGCAATAGGTATACACATGGAAATTTCGAATATCCATTAACGAATACAGACGAATTCTGAAACATAAGAATTTCTCACAGCAAATAAAAAATAATGATGCTCTTCTCTCTAACCATTATGTCATGTAAAAGCGATTGAGAAGTTGTAGATTTAGTACGGTTCCACGGGATTAAAAATGACGGGAAAAAGACGCAAGACGGCACAAGACGCAAAGACGGCAGCAAGATGTAAGACGGCATAAGACGATAGATGTGTAGAGGGAGCCATTCTCTCAGCGATCTCAAGAAGACGGCACATAACGCAAGACGCAAGACGGCAGCAAGGTACGTGCGCATACGTGGTAGTACTCTGAATGTTTTCGTCCGC
>Ga0078894_10003004_pt1 | contig 12755 bp, 12 predicted proteins | sample LauGreSu1BDMLBSD_2_FD_67506 | JGI IMG/M metagenome (GOLD analysis project Ga0078894, IMG submission 67506) | Freshwater lake microbial communities from Lake Michigan, USA - Su13.BD.MLB.SD (version 4) (version 4) | ecosystem: Environmental > Aquatic > Freshwater > Lake | place: Lake Michigan...
GGCAACTTCGGATACATCGCCGCATATCCCGCGGGGAACGCAATGCCCTCCTGCTGGATTCGCTTGTACCACGGTAACGGGCACACTGTCTTTTTGTCGGGGTACGGATGCGGAAAGGGCTCGTCCGCGTGATCGACACGTTCACAGAGAGGGATCAGAGGCACCTTGTGATCGCAGGAAGGCGTATCATTGGCGATGTAGTCGAGCACCCATGGTTCCGGCTCAAGAGGGCGGGTATTCCGTAGATTCTCCGCCAGGAACGGCTCGATGATGCGCTTGGCTTGGGCCTCCTTCGCATTCTCCCCACCCGGCGCCGTGCGTCCCGTCAGAAGCGGCAAGCCAATCGTCGACACCTCATCGGCAATCTTGTGATCAAAGTACACGATTCCATCGGGCGCCACCTGCTCTTCGGAGTACCGACTGGGGTAACCAAAGTACGCACCAATCGCTTTAAACATGTCCTCGCCCACCGCCTTTCGCAGCGAGGGGAGCTGGCGATATGCATGGAGCTGGCAGGAACCCCAGAGAGGGACGACGTAATCCGGATCGAAGGGCGCGTAGACTTCCTGACCACTGAGAATACGTATGGCTTTCTCTGTCATGTACGTAAACGCCAAATGGATGCGCAGGCGCATCCGCTTCTGAAGATCCCTGGTATAGCCCACCGAGGTCACATTCCAGTTGGTGACGAGATCGGGGAGCGGCTGACCGATCGGAAGGTGCGGGAGGGCCAACCCATGGAGGGCTTTAAAGAACGCGGATTGATTGGCCATCATCTGTCCGGCAGAATACGCCATGTCGTCCAACCATACGAGATCCACGGGCTGGTCGGGCGGGACCACTTGAAACAGATGCCAGAGTTGATAGATCGCCGTGCGGAGATAGGTCAGCACGATGACGCGGTCCAGGATCGTCGGATCCACGGTGGACAAGATCGCCAAGATGAATTCGGAGGAATTGTTAGGGGCGTAGGCAAACCAGGCGTTGGGGGGAAGCGTCCGATACAACCGCACCAGATCCCCGACGAACTGATCATGGGGCACGTAGTAAATGTTGTTACAGTACGCCTCGGCGGCGCGACGGCGCTTCTCCCCGCACTGGGCGGCGATCCATTCTCGACAGCCCATGGGGACTAACTGTCCCTTCCATGGTGGACCCTCTCGAAAGCGCGCCCCCCAGGTTTGGGAGACGCGACGGATACGAGCAACGACCTGCTGATGGGCTTCCTCGAACTCGGGAATGGCCGGTTGCTCGTGGAGCAGACGACGCACATCCGTGTCGATCATCTTGGAACGAAGGGCGTCGATCCACTCTCGATTCGCGTCGATCTTCTCGGGCGTCATCCCTTGGAGCCGCCGCACATCGTGCCAGAAAGGGGATTCACCGTCGTTGAAATAAAGCGGATCCATCTACTCCCGACCCATAAGAAATACTCGCCTCTGGTAGATGGCACGCTCAAAAGCCTTTGGACTCGGGGCAATGTTCGCCCTGCTTGTGGTATCTGTTCTGGTTCTCCCTGCGCTCGTTCGCTTCGTCGCGGGCCAAGAAGAACGCTTCTTGAATCCGATCGTTTCGGGCTTCCAAGACATGGCGCACGCGCAAGCGAAGGAGACGCGGGATCAAGTCCACGCGCAAGCCTCGGGACGCACCGCGGAACTCCCTGTCTGGCGTCCGGATCCTAACACCGACTATGTCTGCCGCTCACCCAACGGCGGCCCACCCTGCCCGGAGGGTACGTTTTGTGACGGTGCTTCCCAGTCCTGCGTCCCCTTGGCCGTCGGCGGGGACGTCCCGACGGAGGGGTACTACGCGTGAGGTGTCAGACGGTTTCTCCCCCGTCACACGCTCCTCGAGCTCCACCATCCAGTCGTGAAGTCGATCCAAGTACGAATACATCGCATACGCCACAATCAACCCACCTGTCGCCTCCCGCAACATGCTATATCGAAAGCCAAACCAGCCGTCCAACGGGAACGGCGCACGCTTGACCACATTACGCAGCAAATAGTACACCACACCGATCAAACCAAACACGGCGCTCAGACGCACGACGAGCATCGGCGTTGACACCTGCTGGACCGGATCGGCGGGGAGCGAACGATTCAAGAGCAGGGAGAGACCGGCCCCTAGAACGAAATAGATCACGGACATCAAGAAAATGGCCGTGATCTTTACGGCGTAGAATCCCACGGGTGACTTCATACTACCCTGTGGCCTCTTAAAAAACGGGGTAGACCTTCGCCTGACATCGGCCAAACCAGTAGACGAGCTCTGAAAAGGTACTGATGCGATTCCCGATAAAGTGTGTACAACGCGCCAACGTGTGCGCCTTCGTGACGGCGTACTGAATCGGCGACAGATGAGGAAGATGCGAGAGGACGACGAGGGCACGATCGGGATGCGTTCGGCTGAGAGCGGTGATGTACTCCTCTCGAGCCGTGGGACAATCGAACGAAAGGACGATGGTGCGTACCTCGGGATGACGACGGAGCACCTCGTCGATCTGGTTCAGGTACACCTCGGACGCGTAGGGGCGTTTCACGTCCTTCTCATGATCGGCCTTCCAGGTTCGAACCGAGACACCGAGAGAGGGCGCACCCGAAAACGCCTGATGCCATCGCTCCACCGTTTCCCCGACAATGGGCTTCCACTGGATCTTGTCCATCGCTTTCAAGATGCGGGCACGCACGCGGGGATGAACCAAGGCTGGATCGTAATACCAATCAATCCGCTTCTTACGAGAGAAATACCAGTGGAACAGGCGTGGATGGATGGGCTGGATGGACGTCTCTTCATTGGGTAAATCGTCCTGGTACTCGTCTTCGTAATACAGGAGATTGAAGCGACAGGTTACGATCGGTACTTGCTCTTTTGCGGTTGGTTGCGTCGGTTGCGTCGGTTGCGTCTGATGTGTCTGATGTGTCTGATGTGTCTGATCTTCGATAAACGCATCGTCGAGGACTTCATGGTACGCTCCATAGACGTAATCCGGCACGCAACGGATCTTCGTGTCGTCGTTGATGCTCAGTCCCGTGATCAGACACTTAAGAACATTGCCAATGCCTTGGCGGTCTTTATCGAATCCTGTAATGAGTAACTGGTAGTTCTCCATGATAGGATCGGGGAAACGATCAGGGGGAGGATGGACGCAACGGGGACTTAGGCATCTTTGGAGTCCGAGCCCGAGTCCTTCGAGTCCGAGTCCTTCGAGTCCGAGTCCGAGTCCACCTTCTCAATGGTCACCGTCGGCTTTTCTATCTTGCGCTGAAGCGCCAAATCGCCCTGTGCGCCAAACAAACCGCCATAGGTCTCTGAAGCCGACGCCGACGCCGTGCTCGCGCCATACACCTGCTTGTCCGACTTGGTGCGCTGCTCAAAGAACTGCTCGCGAGAGTCCTCGTTTTCGCGGTACTTCTTCATCAACGTGTTCAGCTGATCATTGTTGTACTCCTGCTCCTTGACCTCGTTTGGCGACGGATCCCACGGCGTCCACTTGCCGACTTCGGCCAAGAAGATGTTATGATACTTGTCCTTGTTCTGGAGCTTCTTTGCTTTGATTTCCGCCTCCTTGGCATTGCCGAAGACACCGCGGACCTTCAGGCCGCGAATGCTCGTGCGGAAGTCATTGGCCGCATAGAACTCCTCTTCCAACTTCGACTTTTGCGCGTAGAGGAAGTCATCGTAGGCCTCGACAATCTTCGTCTTCTGGATCTCGGCCTTGTTCCTCTGGAGGAATCCCTGATAGTCTCCGAGGACGTCATCGAGACGGAGGCGATGGCTACGGCATACCTGGGCTGCGTCGGACTGATCCGCCTTCTCCAAGGCGACGGCGCGCTCTTCCAGTTGCGCGTTGACGGCGGTCAGGGTGTTCACCAAATACTTTTCCAGGTTCTTCGTCTTCCATTCCACTTCGTAGCTTTGGAGGAAGCGCTGGAAAAAGTACAACTCCTTCTTGTCTAAGACTTTCTCCGGACTCAGGAAGCTCAGGAGGACGAAACGCTGACCCGGGATCTCCGTGTCCTCGTCCAGGAAATCTTCTACGGTGGGGGCGGCGGTCGGAGTGGCGGTGGCGGTGGGGTGGCTCATTGATGGGGAGGCAGTGGAAGGACGGCTTTAGACTCCTTTAGGGCGGTCGATGTTTTTTCTCCGGATGGAATATAGACCAAATGATGAGCTACGGATTTGCCGAAATGATCAACCGCGTGATCAAGTACCTGATTGAGGGTCTCGTCGTGGCCGCTGCGGCCATTTTCATCCCGAAGCGCTCCCTGCCGCTGGATGAGGTCATCACCCTCGGTGTCCTCGCCGCCGTCGTGTTCGCCATTCTGGACGCTGTGTCGCCGTCAATGGGCGTCACTAGCAGACAGGGCGCCGGACTGGGAATCGGCTTCAAAATCGCGGGCTTCCCGATGTAATACAATAACACGACTCCCCTAACCCCCACCTATCCATTTTCTACATCACCAAAAAAACGTCATGACCCCCCTCGTTCTCCAAAACACCAAAACGGGCTATTTCTCGAAGTTGGTAGACTTCAAGACATCTCCCCGGCTCCCTCCGGCTCCGTCGTGCCTCTTCGGCTCCACTCACGCCTAACAAGCCTCACGGCTGAATCACCTCGTACGCGACACCCAAACCCTCAATGTGCGCCCCATACACTTCTTTGCGGCTGATAAAGATCACCTTGCCTTCCTGCGCTCCCTGCGTTCCTTGCGCTCCTTGCGCTCCCTGCGCTTCCACGCGCTTGATCTGCTCCGTCAACACCGCTTTCCAGTTGTACTCGTCCTCCCACACTTCGACTTGGTAGATGTGGATCACCGTGTATCCCTTCGCCACCGCATAACGCATTTTCTCGATGTCTTTGGCTTGAACGCGTTCCGGCGCTTCCCAGTTGGAGACTTGTTCGAAGTGCTGCGCACCATCGAGCTCGATCAGGACCTTCATGTCCTCGAGACCAAAGTCGAAGGGCATTACACGGTTGGTTTCCGAGAAGCGACACCAGTCGTAGCGGATTTCGGTTCGGCAGGCTGGATGTTCCTCTTGGAGGAAGGCCAGAACCTTCGACTCGCTCTTGCGAATACAGTAACGGCACCAGCCTCGAGCAATGCCCGAGAGGGCGATGTCGAACTCGGAATGACACACGTCGCAGTCGAAGATCGCCTTTTTGTCGGATCGTCTGAACGTCATTCGCGGGTTCAGTGTGTTCTTTGGACTCCAGCACGACATCCGCGGATCCGATGCGAAGGAGTTCTGAAAGCAGAAGGTACAGTCTTCGGCAGGGCAGAGCCTCTGATGGGCACAGTAGGGACAAGCAGAACCATTATGGCTGACGTGATTCGGCGATGTTCGGAAGGTGTGATGACACTCCCGACAGTCGAACTCGTAGTGTTGGTTTGACTGTAAGAACACCTGTCGCGGCGTCTTCTTGTTCTTCGGCGACCATTCGACCGCCATGCGATCGTGATTCGCACACGAGAGCTCCAAGCACGACTTACATTCGTCATCACAGAGCTTCTGATGAGTACAGAAGGGGCAGTATTCGCGTTCTTTCGTCATCGAGTACGGTACCGTATGGAAGTCGTGGGCGCACGTGGAACACTGGAACCAGTACTTATTGTCATTTCCACGACTTACCTGTCGAGCCGTCTTCTCGTTTCGCAGGGACCACATTGCGCCCATCGGGTGCGACGCCATGGAGTTCTCAAAACAGGGAGTACACTTCTCGTCATCGCAGAGCTTGCCTCGATTACAATACGCACACCATCCACCTTGATCAATTCGGTTCAGAGGCAGAACCAGTTCATGGCCGCATCCCGCACAGTCAAACCAGTACTTTTTGTTGCTGCTCTTCAGCACCTCATGTGCCTTCATCGGATTCTTCGGAGACCATTCGGCCGCATGGGGATGACCCGCAAAGGATCGAGGCACGCACACCGCGCAGCTCACCTTACCACACAACTTCTTTGAACGCTCGGAACAGGCCATGGTTTGATCCGTTCCAAGCGTGGCGAATACCATCGATTTTTTCTTGAGCGTGCGTCGATCCGCGAAGCGCCGAGGTCTTTAGGTTCTCTGGTCAATCTCTGTCGCGCCCTTCACGGTCTTTATGTTCTCTTTACGGTCTTTACGTGCTCTGTCAAGCCGCATCAAGCCCCGAGGTCTTTAGGTGCTCTGTCAAGTCGCATCAAGCCCCGAGGTCTTTAGGTGCCCTGTGGAGCCGCATCAAGCCCCGAGGTCTTTAGGTGCCCTGTGGAGCCGCATCAAGCCGCATGCTCTTTAGGTGCCCTGTGGAGCCGCATCAAGCCGCATGCTCTTTAGGTGCCCTGTGGAGCCGCATCAAGCCCCGAGGTCTTTAGGTGCTCTGTGGCCGCTATCGCTGTGCCCTCGCGCTCTTTACGTGCCCGATCCAGCCGATCCAGCCGATCCAGCCGATCCAGCCGATCCAGCCGTTTCCTCCCGATCCATTGCCCCAAAGAGCATCATCCCTTCGCGGAACAGACGCACATCGCTCAACAGTTTCCGAGCGAGTGCTTTGGTGTCATACTGGCGATACGCAGCCAGAAACCAGAGACTGCGATTATGCGCTTTCCAGCGTTCGTACTGCCGCCAGTCGGAGCAGATGCTACGGTACAAGTGATAGAGCTCCTGTTTGTACGCCTGTCGAGAGGGAAGCGCATGCGAGGCCTCTTCCGTGCCATCAAACACGAGGGTCAACCAACGCAGCCAGCGTTCCAGTTGGAGCATGTCGAGCTCCTTCTCTTCGTCCTGTGACGGCGTTGGACGTGTCATAACCCGTTGAATCTGCTGTGTCGCCACCACGCCGACTTGCTTGACCAGAAAGTGATAGAGCAAATCCGTCTTCTTTGGTGGAACGATAGAAAATGGGGGAGGGGCGGCGAGGCGGCGAGGCGGCGAGGCGATTAGAGCGTCGTTGGGACATACTGCCAACGCATATCCTTACAGATCAACTCCCACGTCTTGTCCTGTAGGTAGAGCTTGTCGCGGTTCTTCAGCAATGGGAAGCACGCTAAGTACTCGTCCATCTCCAGCAGCTCGCAGAACTTGTACAAGACGTAGCCATACGACAGGAAGTTACGACGACCCTTCGGACAATGCTTCTTGAACGAGGGCTGAATCTCTCGGAACATGTGGCGTAACTTCTCTTCATCCTCACGGGACATAAAGGGCGCGTTCTGGCCGTTGAGGCGATTGATGATGTGCGGGATGTGTTCGTAGTACTTCGAGCACTTCATCTTACGTAAGATCTCTCGGAGCTTGGTGGGCTTGAGCGCGGACATGTTGGTAATGCGCTCCTTCTTGAGCTGAACGAGAATCTCGTCGTAGATCTCTTGCGGGATCTCCGTGCTCTCCTTGGCTTGGAACTGTGCCAACCATTCGTTAAAGTGATTGATCTTCTTGTATGCGTAGTACGAGACCTCGCGGGGCGGATCTTTATAGGATGGCTTGTCCGAATCCACTAAGATGAACTCTTGATCGCCGCACTTTGAACACGTCAGATTCGCCTCGTTGAGGCACATGATCATTTCGCTGTTACACTTGCTACAAATCGTCCAGGGATCGTCGTACAGGTCACTGGTGTTACGGACCATGGCGGGGTCTTCCAGTTGGAGGTATTCATTAAGAAGTTGATTGCGATGGAGTCCCTTGGATTCGGGTGTGTCTTTGGTCTCGGTCTCCCCGCGCGCCTGTTTCTCCTCCTGGGCGACCTCTTCCAACAGCGCGAGAATCGAACCCGGCTTGGCCTTCGCGGAACGGTAGGTCGTCCCTTGCTGGATCTGATCCTGTACATCGTAGTACTGGGAAAGGATGTCGCCGGTTCGAAGGAAGTAGTCCATGAGCTCGGTGCCTTTCTCGATGGTCTGGATCTTCTTGTCGAGCTGTTCCATGTCCCGTTCCAGTCGCCAACGCTCCATGTCGGACGTCGTCTGCTCGAGGGTCTGACGGAGCTGCTCGCGCTTGTCCTTGTACTGCTGGATCTGCTTCTGATCCTCGAGCAGCCCCTGAACCTTCTGCTGATGGATGGCGTCGAGGGTGGTGCGGGCTTCGGGATTGCTGCGCTTCGAAGTCTTGACCTTAAAAAAAGCACTGTCGCTCATTACTCCAAGGTGGAGGAGAGGGTATTTAAATCCTCTTCTTCACGTGTCAGCGTCAGCGTCAGCGTCAGCGGCAGCGGCAGCGTCAGCGGCAGCGTCAGCCTCTTCATTGTCCTCCTGATCGCCATAGAAGAGGTAGGTGTACGTCAGGGGCTCCTCGGGCGGCACGTCCTGGTAGTACTGGATCACCTGGATGAGCTCGTGGATGCGCTCGTCCATCTCCTCCTTGTCCATCTCCATCTCCCCGTTGACAATCGGGAACGGTGACGGGTGCGTGACGCCGTCGAGCGTGTACCCATCGGGGTTGAAGCGGAGGAAGACCGTGTTACGCGCGCCGAGATCCGCGTAGAGGTCCACCATGCGCTTCTGCTCGCAGGTATAGTTCGTGTGACGGAATTCGTCGATCTCGATGATGACGCAGTAAGATCCATAGTCGATGAGGATATCCGGGCGGTACTTGGTACAGCCGTCCTCGATGCGCTTGTCGCAGCGGAGCGTGAGGCTGTCGCCAAAGTGCGCTTTGATCGCATCGACGACGTAGTGCTCCTTGAGACGGAAACGACGGGGGACGGGCTCGTCGGGATGGAGCACGCAGTAGCAGTGGAAGCAGTAGGGCTTCCAGCGGGATTTGCGGACGTCGACGTACTTACAATTCTGGCAGGCGATGGAGGGGTTACAGAGGCAGCAGGTGGAGCGTCGTAGACCGTGGCAGCAGGTTTGCGAGCCGTGACATAAGGGGCATATTTCCCGATAGCGAAGATGGGGACACAGTTTCGATGGGTTACACTCGGCGCAGTAACCATTTTTGCGCTTATGAACACAGAATGCCTTTGGATTACAGATCTTACAGTGTTCTTTTCGGATCTTGTGGTCGCACAATGACCGGCCGTCACATGAGGCGCATCGATACTTGATCTTTCCGTGACTACAGAACTGATTTGATCCGCATTCACGGCATTCGCTCTTTTCTTTTCCGTGTTCGCACAGTCTCCAATTGCTACATTCATGGCATGTGCCGCGTCTCTTTCCGTGATCGCAATACGTACCACCAGCACATTCACGGCATTTCGTACGGATTCTCTTGTGTTGGCATCGACTACCGCTTCCACATTCAGTACAATTTACTCGTAGCTTATCGTGCTGGCAATAGGCCCGGCCGTCACATTCCTTACATAACTCTCGTAGTTTCCCGTGATCACACCGTTGCGCGCCTTTACAGATCTTACAGCGGCGCGCATACGCATTGTGCGGGCAGGATCCGCCCCCTTTACATTCCATACAGTGGTATTCGATTTGGCCGTGGGGGCACCGACGGCTGCCATTACATTGAGCGCATCCGCTTCGCATTCGCAGGTGGTCACACACTCCGCCGCCTTTACATGGGACGCAGTAGTACTTCTCACTACCATGTTCACAGCGGATCGGTTCCTTCTGTGCTTTTGATTTCTGTTTACCAGCCTCCTTCTCTTCATCTGGCTCTTCAAGCTCCTCTTCCTCGTCGCTATCTCCGTTCTTACAGCGACGGCAATATGATCGGTATCGATTATGGCGGCACCAGTTCTCCGGATGGCAGACCTTACAGGTCCGTGCGATCTTGAAATGCTGGCACCGTCCCGGGCCAGAGCATGGGATACAGTAATATGGGATATTACCGTGCTCGCACTTCTTGCGCTGATGCTTGCCTCTGACCTTCTGCGGTACGGTCTGCTGCGGGTCTTGTGGTAGGTCCTGCGGTATCGGATTGTCCATGTCATCACTTGGGCCTGTTTCCTTGTCGATCTCTGCCGCTGCCATCTCTATCGCACGTATCTGATCGCTTGACAGGCCGTCACTGGAGTAATACGGCTGCTTATCGTGGGGGCACAGCGGTCGCTGGTACTTAGGCTTAGCAGGTAGTTCCGGAAGCGGAGGCAGTTCGGAGAGAGGTTTAGAACCCTTCTTGGCCCTGCCCTTCTTTGGAGCGGGTGCCTTCTCCTCCACGGCCTTAGGGGCTTCCGGTGCCTTCTCATCGAAGAGCTCAACCGCTTGGTTGGCCGCCTTCTGCGCCTCGAGCTGTTTCGCCGTCACAGGCTTCTTGATCTTCGAGGGCAGCGAACGAGGCGCAATGGGCGCGATAAGAGATGCTTCCGGCTGGACGGTGTTCATAGTGGACATCGTATGCGTAATGGAGTCACTTGGGATCCTGGAAGCCTAGAGTGTAGTGGATAGCCCCGTCAATTTTTCTCCCCAGGGGGGGGGTCCGAGGCCGGGCTGGCGCCCGGTCCGTGTGTAATCATTAGAAATTTTTTCTAGTCTTTAAGTATAACCGCTTAAAGTGACTGGAGGAGGGTTGATGCAGTTGGTCGCCTATGGCGCCCAGGACGTGTATTTGACGGGAAACCCTCAAATCACGTTCTTCAAGGTCGTTTACCGTCGTCACACTAACTTTGCCATGGAGTCCATCGAGAACCCGTTTAACGGTGCCCCGAACTTCGGCAAGAAAGTGACGTGTACCATCCAGCGCAACGGTGATCTGATTCACCGTATGTACCTGCAAGCGACCCTGCCGCAGGTGGCCCTGCAGCCGTCCGACGGTTCGGGTGCCCAGTTCCGCTGGTTGAACTGGATCGGTCACAATCTGATCGACTACGTCGAGATTGAGATCGGTGGTCAGCGCATTAACCCTATCGGTGCGGAAAAGTATCCCTCCCCTATCGCCTGTTGTGCGGCATAGGGAGAAACAAGGTTCGTAGGACACAACCTCCGGCGAGCTGACCCCTCGCACACAAGGAGTCTACAGATGCTAGTCTGCCTCTTGTCTCATGAAGCCAAGGACAAGAAGGCGGGCGACACTTCCAAATTGCTAGAACCCCCTAAAGCTCGCGGGTACCAAGTAGACGCCGAAAGGTGTCTATGGCAGAGATTCGAACTCTGGAATGGTAAACAAACGCCTCAAAAGGCGCTGTTTAACAATGGCCACTATGTGACCATCGGTAACAATCCCCGAGATGGCGTTGCTTTTGAAAAGCAACTGAAATGGGCAACCAGCAGCCAAGGTCCTACCCCCGCATCTGCCTCGGCAGAAGATCAGGGGACGGACAAGGTTCAACGACTAAACGCCAGTGGGCCGGATGCAGCTGATCACTGCACATGAAGGCTTAAGATATAGTCTGGACCTCGATGGAAACACGAGGATTGGAGAAGAACACTGTTACGCCAGCAGTGTTAGCTTTTCTAATGTAAAACATTTTCCCGATAAACACTATGGCGATTGGCTTCACATTTGGAACGAGCTGACCCAGGAGCCCGGCAAGCAGGCCGGTTATGCCAAGATGGTCGGCAACGTTCCCGAGCTGACGAACCTCCTGTACCAGGGTGGTTCCGCTTGCGACAATGACTGCTATGGCGGTGAGCCGCTGACCTCGGAGGTGGTGACTTCCTGCGCCCCGATGTACACCCTGTACATCCCGCTGCAGTTCTGGTTCTGCCGCAACCCGGGTCTGGCCCTGCCTCTGATCGCCCTCCAGTACCATGAGGTGCGCATCAACCTGGAGTTTAACTCCCTGAACAACCTGTGCTGGGACTACTCGAACTCGGCGGACCCGCACGCCATCCGCAACCGCGTCGGCCAGTGCGGTCTGGCGGCGGCCTCCCTGTACGTCGATTACATCTACCTGGACACCGACGAGCGTCGTAAGTTCGCTCAGGTGTCGCACGAGTACCTGATCGACGTCCTCCAGTTCACTGGTGGTGAGTCCATCACTTCTTCGGCCAACAAGCTGAAGTTGAACTTTAACCACCCGTGCAAGGAGCTGATCTGGGTCGTCCAGCGCGACTCCTACGTGTCGTGCGACGACAACGTCATCAACCCGTGGAAGGGTCAGCAGCCGTTTAACTATTCGGACTGGTGGGACCGCTCCGTCCTGGAGTCCGGTTACTCCGTCACCCGTGTGGAGGGCATGGCCGGTCGCAACCCGGTCATTACTGCTCTGCTGCAGCTGAACGGCCACGATCGCTTCCAGGTTCGCGATGGCAACTACTTTAACTTGGTGCAACCGTATCAGCACCACACGAACATTCCGGCTGTGGGCATTAACGTGTATTCGTTTGCTCTGCAGCCTGAGCAACATCAACCGTCCGGGTCGTGTAACTTGTCGCGTATCGACAACACTACCCTGCTGTTGACGGTGTCGAACAATGCGGTCGGCACCAATCTGTCGTCATCCGTGCGCGTTTATGCGACCAACTATAACGTGTTGCGCGTGATGTCGGGAATAAACCAATGGTTTCGAATGATGATCGTGTGTCTTTGGACACATCTGATTATGATTCAGCATACCTCCTGTTCCCAACAGCTAGCTGCCTCTATTGTGATAGAGGGTAAACAGTGTTTCTAGCTAGTGGTGGTCTCGAAAGAGATCGCTGCAAGACAACCTGGTTGCGGAAAATTTCTTAGAGCTTCATCTACTACTATCCGACTGGAAACTGTCGGATATACTCGGGGTAATGACCTAGAGCATAGTAAAAACGATGAAGATTGGATCATCCGCAGGCGAGTTCCTAAAGCCGTCATGATAGGCAATGGAACCGTTTCAGAGACTGCAAAGGTGTCGGTATTCAATGAGGGCTTAATCAACCTGAGAATGCTTAAGGTACAGTCCA
>Ga0078894_10003005_pt1 | contig 12755 bp, 12 predicted proteins | sample LauGreSu1BDMLBSD_2_FD_67506 | JGI IMG/M metagenome (GOLD analysis project Ga0078894, IMG submission 67506) | Freshwater lake microbial communities from Lake Michigan, USA - Su13.BD.MLB.SD (version 4) (version 4) | ecosystem: Environmental > Aquatic > Freshwater > Lake | place: Lake Michigan...
TCAATGATTTCGCCGAAGTCGATGTCCCGCGACCCCCCCATCGAGATGACACTCGAAAAGCCGATCTTGTTGGGCCCCGCCCAGTCGAGCATCGCCGTACACAACGCACCCGATTGCGACACCAGCCCCAGCGACCCCGGAAGCGCATTGCCACGCGCGAAAGTGGCATTCAGGCCGACGCCCGGTCGCATCACCCCCAGACAGTTGGGTCCAATCACCCGGACCCGGTGACGGCGCGCGTTTTCCAGCAATTCCCGCTCAAGCCTCGCCCCTTCCGGGCCGACTTCGGAAAAACCGGCGGTAATCACCACCACCGAATGCACGCCGGCAATACCGCACTCGGTAATCAGCTGGGGCACCGTCTCGGGCGGCGTGGCGATGACCGCCAGATCCACACGCTGTGGCACCTTGTCGATGCCGGGAAAACACGGCACCCCTTTGATGCTGGTCTGCTTCGGATTAACCGCAAACAGTGCACCGCGATAACCGGCGGCCAGCATGTTGTCGATCAGCACCGCACCGATGGAGCCCGCTCGCGTGCTGGCGCCGATGATGGCCACCGACGCCGGTTCGAACAGAGGGGTCAGATAGTGACGGTCCAGCAGGTTTGAAGCCATGGCGGAAACACTCCCGTCGAAAAGACGCTTGCAGAAAGGTAAAATGTCATTCTAGTCTTAACCGGTAACGCTTCGATGCCGAAGCGCAGTAATGTTGATTTGCCACAAACGATTCCCATGATCGCCCTGACCATCAACGGCAGCCCGCGCACTTTTGAGCGCGCGCTGAACTGCGCCGAGCTGATCGGCGAACTGGATCTGACCGGCAAACGCATCGCCATGGAACGCAATGGCGAAATCGTCCCGCGCAGCCAGTTTGCCCATTGCATATTGCAGGATGGCGACCGCCTGGAAATCGTCGTCGCCGTCGGCGGCGGCTGAAACCGCTACTTGACCGCAGTCATTGCCCGGCGCTCCGCGGCGGTGCACACTGAATACCCTGAAAACGCCCGATAATCCCCATAAGCCATGAAACCCAACGAAAACCTCGACCCGCTGGTCATCGGCGGCAAGTCCTACGGCTCCCGACTGCTGATCGGCACCGGCAAATACAAGGATTTCGCCGAAACCAAGGCTGCGGTGGAAGCCAGCGGCGCACAAATCGTCACCGTGGCAATCCGCCGCACCAATATCGGACAAAACCCCGGCGAGCCCAATCTGCTCGACGCCATCCCGCCGTCGAAATACACGCTGCTGCCGAATACCGCCGGCTGCTACACCGCCGATGACGCCGTGCGCACGCTGCGTCTCGCGCGCGAACTTCTCGACGGCCATGATCTGGTCAAGCTGGAAGTGCTGGGCGACCCGAAAACCCTGTACCCGAACGTGGTCGAAACCATCGCTGCCGCGAAAACACTGGTCAAGGACGGCTTCAAGGTCATGGTTTACACCTCGGACGACCCGATCATCGCCAAACAACTGGAAGAGATCGGCTGTGTCGCGGTGATGCCGCTGGCTTCATTGATCGGCTCAGGCATGGGCATCCTCAATCCCTGGAATCTTCAGATCATAATCGAGAGCGCGAAAGTGCCGGTGGTCGTCGATGCCGGCGTGGGCACCGCCTCGGATGCCGCGATTGCTATGGAACTCGGTTGTGACGCCGTACTGATGAATACCGCTGTTGCCGCCGCAAAAAATCCGGTGCTGATGGCCACAGCGATGTGCAAAGCCGTGGAAGCCGGTCGCGCCGCCTTCCTTGCCGGACGCATGCCGAAAAAACTCTATTCTGCCTCTCCGAGTTCGCCCACCGGCGGCATGATCGGCAAGCCCTGAGCCCGCCGGCGCTCCGGCAATTCACTGCATCATGACCACGGAACAACCGCGAATCCGCAGCTATGTGCTGCGTCAGGGCCGCGTTTCCAACGCGCAGCGCCGCGCCCATGACACGCTGCTGCCCCGCTTCGGCATTACATTCGACGAAACACCCCTCGACCTCGATACCGTGTTCGGCCGCCGCGCACCGCGCATCCTGGAAATAGGCTGCGGCATGGGTGAGACCACGGTCGCCATTGCGGCAGCACATCCCGACACGGATTACATCGGCATCGAAGTGCATACACCCGGCGTAGGCAGTCTGTTGAAGCAGATTGATGAAGCAGGTCTGAGCAATGTGCGGGTCATCCAGCACGATGCGGTTGCCGTGATGGACACAATGATTCCGCCGGCCAGCCTTGACGGCCTGCACATTTTTTTCCCGGATCCCTGGCCGAAAAAACGCCAGCAGAAACGCCGGCTGATTCAGTCTCCGTTTATTGCACTGGCTGCATCACGCCTCAAACCCAGCGCTTATCTGCATGCGGCCACCGACTGGCAGGAATACGCGGAACAAATCCTGGCCGTATTCAGCGCCGAACCGACATTAGCCAATACAGCAAGCGGTTACGCTGAAAAACCGGCTTATCGGCCGCAAACCAAATTCGAGACCCGCGGCCTGAAACTCGGCCACGGCGTCTGGGACATCGTGTTCCGGCGCAAGCCGTAATGCGGCACTAACAAAAAAAACGGCGGCCCTCAGGCCGCCGTTTTGATGCAACAGAATGCGCTTACTGGTTGCCGCTGATGCCGGCCTCCTTGATCAGCTTGCCCCAGCGGTCGCTTTCCAGCTTGAGAAATTCGCCGTACTGCTGCGGCGTGCTGTAGACCGCTTCCACGCCGTAAACCGCCAGTTTGTCTTTCACATCCTGCGTCGCCAGCGCGCGACCGAGATCGGCCGACACCTTGTCGATGATCGGCTTCTGCACCCCGGTCGGGAACAGGATTCCCCACCAGTTGGCCGCGGCAAAACCGGTAATGCCTTCTTCGGCCAGCGTCGGCAACTCCGGCGTGAACGGCGTGCGCGTTTCGCTGGTCACCGCCAATGCGCGCAGCTTGCCGGCTTTGATGTTGGCCATCACCGGCTGGGCATCGGAGAACATCATCATGATGTGGCCGCCTTGCACCGCCGCAATTGAAAACACGCCGCCCTGGTAAGGCACGGTGGTGATATCAACCTTGGCCAGACGCTTGAACATTTCACCGGCGAGGTGCGACATGCTGCCCGCGCCGCTGGTGCCATAGGTCAACTCGGCAGGACGCGCCTTCGCCAGGGCCACCAGCGCCTTGACGTTTTTCACCGGCAGCGTCACCGGCACCACCAGAATGTTGGCGGCGCGCGTGATCTGGCCGACCGGCACAAAATCCTTCTCGACGTTGTAACGGACCTTGGTCATCAACGGATTGGCGGTAACAGGGCCGAAATTACCGAGCAGGAAGGTGTAACCATCAGCGGGTTGTTTGGCGGCGTATTCCATGCCCACCGCACCCGCGGCGCCGGGACGCGATTCCACCAGCACCTGCTGTCCCCAGTATTCGGTCAGCTTGACGCCGACAATGCGCGCCATTGCATCGGAGCTTCCGCCGGCCGGATAAGTCACGACAAAACGCACCGGTTTAGTCGGATAGGCCTGCGCATGCACCAGGCCACCGGCCAGCGCACTAACGGCAAGGCAGGACGCAATAAGGCTGTTCTTGATACTCATCGATCTCCTCCGATCATGATGGATCTGGTTATGTGCCTGATCTGTGCCCGGTTAAATCCGGAGCTACGAATCAGGAAGCGTGGTTATTCTAGCCCCGCAAACGGCAAACGCAACGGGCAAAGCGTCAGTCGAGGAACAAACCAATCAGGTCGTTGAGGAAACGGCGGCCCAGCGGCGTCGGCGTCGCCCGGCGATGGTCGCGGATCAGCAGACCCCGCGCTTCGGCGGCATCAAGATGCGGCAGGATGCGGGTGAGATCGAGGCCCGTGCGTTGCCGAAACAGTTCCAGATCAAACCCGGCATTCAGGCGCAGCGCATTCATCATGAACTCAGCTGGCAATTCGGCGGCCGTGACGTCGCGACGCTCGCTGATGACGTCGGCGGAGCCGGCGCGTTCCAGATAGGCCTTCGGCTGTCGTGTGCGGGACTCTCGCAATACATTGTTTTTAAAAGATAATTTTGCATGCGCGCCGGCGCCGATGCCGAGATAGTCGCCGAACAGCCAGTAGTTGAGATTATGCCGGCTCTGCCGGCCCGGTCGCGCAAAGGCGGAGGTTTCGTAGTGCTCGAATCCGGCCGCCGCGAGTTGCGCCTCTACCGCGTCCTGCATCGCCGCCGAGGTATCGTCATCAGGCACGGTCGGCGGGTAGCGATGGAACCAGGTGTTCGGCTCGATCGTCAGGTGATAGGCGCTGAGATGCTGTGAACCGAGGGCGATTGCGGCGGCAAGATCAGCCTCGGCTTCGGCCACGGTCTGATCCGGCAAGCCGTACATCAAATCCAGATTCACGTTATCGAATGTGGCCAGTGCCAGTTCCGCGGCGCGGCGCGCTTCCTGCGCGTCATGGATGCGACCGAGCGCTTTCAGATGCCGATCGTTCAAACTCTGGATGCCCAGTGACAGACGGTTCACGCCAGCCGCGCGGAATCCGGCAAATTTTTCCGCTTCGACCGTACCCGGATTGGCTTCCAGCGTGATCTCTGCATCCGCCGCCAGCGGCAAGCGTGCGCGAACACCGGACAACAGCGCATCCATCGCAGACACCGACAACAGACTCGGTGTACCGCCGCCGATGAATACCGTCAGCACCGGCCGCCCCCATACCTGCGGCAGGGCCATCTCGAGATCGGCAAGCAGCGCCGAGACGTAGGCGTCTTCCGGCAATTCCCCGCGCGCCTCATGCGAATTGAAATCGCAGTAAGGACATTTGCGCACGCACCACGGCACGTGGATGTACAGCGACAGCGGCGGTAGCGCATCAAACTGCGGCGCAGACAACGACCCGGGGGCAAGCTTCAGGGAAGACACTTGATTGCGCTGTGAGTTACTGACTGGCGCGCAAACGCGCCACCAGCTGCGCCAGTGCGCGCCCGCGATGACTGACTCGGTTTTTTTCTTCGGGCTGCAGTTCTGCTCCGGTACGGCCGAATTCCGGCACCAGAAACAACGGGTCGTAACCGAAACCGCCGCTGCCACGTGGCTCGCACAGGATTTCGCCATGCCATTCGGCTTCAGCGATCAGCGGCTGCGGATCATCGGCATGGCGCAACAGCACGATCACACAGTAATAATGGGCGCGGCGATCGGTTGCTGACGACAGCGCCTGCAGCAGTTTTTGGTTGTTGCGGAGGTCCTGGCCGTCGCGTCCTGATGCGGCACCTTCGGCATAACGTGCCGAATGCACACCAGGTTCGCCGCCCAGCGCATTCACACAAACGCCGGAATCGTCAGCCAATGCCGGCAGTCCGGTGATACGGCTGGCGTGGCGCGCCTTGGCCAGCGCGTTTTCAATGAAGGTGCAGTGAGGCTCCTCGGCCTCCGGCACGCCGAGTGCACCCTGCGTGACCACTTCAATCTCCAGCGGTGCGAGGATCGCAGCGATCTCGCGCAGCTTGCCCGGATTGTTGGAAGCGATGACGAGTTTGTTCACCGCAGACCGTTTCAGCCGAGCGCAGCCCGCTGCGCAGCGATCAGCTGCGCAATACCGCTCTGCGCGAGGTCGAGCATGGTCTGCATCTCGGCGCGGCTGAACGGCGCACCTTCCGCAGTGCCCTGCACTTCGATGATGCCGCCTGCCTCGGTCATCACCACATTCATGTCGGTGTCGCAATCCGAGTCTTCGGCATAGTCGAGATCCAGCACCGGCTGGCCCTGATAGACGCCAACTGAAACCGCGGCGACGGCTTCACGTACCGGTGTCGCCGCCAGGCGCTTTTCGCGGATCAGGAAATTCACCGCATCGGTCAGCGCCACATAAGCGCCGGTGATGCTCGCCGTGCGCGTGCCGCCGTCGGCCTGCAACACGTCGCAGTCGAGATGGATGGTGCGCGGTCCGAGCTTGCCGAGATCGACCACCGCGCGCAGCGAGCGGCCGATCAGGCGCTGGATTTCCTGGGTACGCCCGGACTGCTTGCCGCGCGCCGCTTCACGGTCGGTGCGGGTATTGGTCGAACGCGGCAGCATGCCGTACTCGGCCGTCACCCAACCGCTATCGGTACCGCGCAGGTGGGGCGGCTGTTTTTCAAGCACGCTCGCCGTGCACAGCACCTTGGTGGCGCCGAATTCGATCAGCACCGAGCCTTCGGCATGACAAGTGAAATTGCGGGTGATACGGATGGCGCGAAGTTCATCGGGCCGGCGCTGGCTGGGTCGCACGGGACTCCTTCAATATGCTATGTTCAACGGTCCGCAATTATACGGCCCGCAGCAGGGGCCAACGCGCAATGACCCGCAACACAGCCCTCGGTTCCGCCATCTGCAGCATGACCGGTTACGCCACCGCCGTGCGCGAACTCGCCTGGGGCTCAGTCAGCGTCGAGTTACGTTCGGTCAACCACCGCTACCTGGATGTCTCGTTCCGTATGCCCGACGAGCTGCGCCCGGCGGAAACCGCACTGCGCGAGGCCATCGCGGCCATGGTGACCCGCGGCAAAGTCGAGTGCCGCGTTGCTTATGCCCTGCGCAGCGGCGCACAGAACAGCACCGACCTCAACGCCACGCTGCTCGCACAGCTGCTTGAACTGAACGGCAAAGTCCGCAGCGCGCTGCCCGAAGCCCGCACGCTGACCGTCGCCGACATCCTGCGCTGGCCAGGCATGCTGGGCGCCGATGAACTGCCGGTCGATGAGCTGCGCGCCACTGCCAGCGAACTGATGCCGGAAGTGCTGCGCGAATTCGGCGCGGCACGGGCCCGTGAAGGCGAAAAACTCGCCACTGTCATCCTCGAACGCGCCGCCGACATGCGCAAGCGCATTGCTGTAGTACAGCCAAGGATGCCGGGCATCATTGCCGCCTTCCAGGACAAGCTCAACACCCGTCTGAAGGACGCGCTGGTGTCCGCTGATGATGAACGAGTGCGTCAGGAAATCGCGCTTTTCGTCAACAAGATCGATGTCGATGAAGAACTGTCGCGGCTGGCCACCCACCTCGACGAACTCGAGCGCATCCTCAAAAAGGGCGGCGCAGCCGGCAAACGCCTTGACTTCCTGATGCAGGAACTCAACCGTGAAGGCAACACGCTGGGCTCCAAATCTGCGGACATCGAGGTCACCCGGGTCGCAATGGACCTCAAACTGCTGATCGAGCAGATGCGCGAACAGATCCAGAACATCGAGTAAAACGGAAATGAGCGGCAATCTTTACATCGTCAGCGCGCCCTCGGGTGCAGGCAAAACCAGCCTGGTGGCAAAACTGCTCGAAAACGACAGCCGGATCCGCAAATCGGTGTCGTACACCACCCGCAGCCCCCGTCCCGGCGAAAATGACGGCCAGCATTACCACTTTGTCACTCCGGAAACCTTCGAAAAGAGGGCCCAGGCGGGCGATTTCCTGGAATCAGCGACCGTCCACGGCAACCGCTATGGCACTTCCCGCCGCTGGGTTGAAGAACAGCTGGCCGGGGATACTGACATCGTGCTCGAAATCGACTGGCAGGGCGCCGCCCAGGTCCGCAGGCTGATGTCCGCCGCGATCAGTATATTCATCCTTCCGCCCTCTTTTGAGGCATTGCTGCAAAGGCTCAATTCCCGTGCCCAGGATACCCCGGAAGTCATCGCGACCCGGCTCAGCAACGCGCGTGAGGAAATCAGCCATGTCCATGATTTTGATTATGTTATTATCAACGCTGAATTCAAGGCCGCGGCAGCGGAACTGCAGGACATCGTCCGCGCGGAACGTTTGCGCACCGCACACCAGCTGGCCCGGCACACCGCATTAATCAACCGACTCAAGTAGGACATCCATGGCCCGCATTACCGTAGAAGATTGCATGAAGATCATCCCCAACCGCTTCGAAATGACGCTGGCGGCCACCTACCGTGCCCGGCAACTCGCCAACGGCGCGCAGACGATGATCGATTCGACCCGTGACAAACCGACGGTTGTGGCGCTGCGCGAACTCGCGGCGTCGAAATTCGGCGCCGAAATCCTCAACAAGAGCCCCACGTAACAGGCGCATGCGCCCGCGGCTGAGGCGCGGCCCCTGATTGCGGACGGCAAGATCCACCGTACGCATGAGCCCTTCAGCCCCCATCCCAGTCCCTGAAACAACCGCGCTGCCCACAGCGCCGGCTCTGTTTCAGGAATGGTCTGCTTACCTGAAGCCCGAGGATCTGTCGCAGATCCAGGCGGCTTACCATTTCAGCGAGTCAGCCCACGAGGGCCAGTTCCGCAAGTCGGGCGAGCCGTACATCGCCCACCCGCTGGCAGTGGCCAGCATACTCGGCCAATGGCACCTGGATTCACAGGCGCTGACCGCGGCGCTGCTGCACGATGTCGTTGAAGACACCGAAGTCACCAAGAACGAGATCGCCGAACAGTTCGGCCGACCGGTGGCCGAACTGGTCGACGGCGTATCCAAACTCGACCGCATCCAGTTCGACACCCAGGAAAAGGCACAGGCGGAAAACTTCCGAAAAATGCTTCTGGCGATGGCGCGCGACGTACGCGTGATGCTGATCAAGCTCGCCGACCGTCTGCACAATATGCGCACACTGGATGCCGTGCATCCGGAAAAACGCCAGCGTATCGCGCGCGAAACCCTGGAAATCTACGCACCGATCGCCAACCGCCTGGGCCTGAACAGCATCTACCAGGAGATGGAGGACCTGTCCTTCCGCCACCTCTTCCCCGACCGTTTCCGCGTGCTTGCCAAGGCGGTACGCACCGCCCGCGGCAACCGACGCGAAGTGGTGAGCAAGGTACTCGACGGCATCGAACGCAAGCTGCGCGAGCACAACATCGAAGCGCAGGTACAGGGCCGCGAAAAACACCTGCACTCGGTCTACCGCAAGATGCGCGAAAAGCATCTGTCCTTCGCGCAAGTACATGACGTGTTCGGTTTCCGCATCATTGTGCGTGACAACATGGCCTGTTATGTCGCGCTGGGCCTGTTGCACAGCCTTTACAAGCCCATCCCCGGCAAGTTCAAGGATTACATCGCGATCCCCAAGGCCAACGGCTACCAGTCGCTGCACACCACGCTGTTCGGCCCCTTCGGCAGCCCGATCGAGATCCAGATCCGTACCGCTGACATGCACAAGATCGCCGAGGCCGGGGTCGCCTCGCACTGGCTCTACAAAAGTTCCGACACTTCGCTCTCGGAACTGCAGCAGAAGACCCACCAGTGGCTGCAGAGCCTGCTCGAGATGCAGTCCGAGTCCGGTGACTCCATCGAATTCCTTGAGCACCTCAAGGTCGATCTGTTTCCGGACGAGGTCTATGTATTCACGCCCAAGGGCAAGATCATGTCGCTGCCGCGCGGCGCCACCGCAGTCGACTTTGCCTACGCGGTACACACCGACATCGGCAACCGCTGCGTCGCGGTCAAGATCAACCAGGAACTGACGCCGCTGCGCACCGAGCTGCGCAACGGCGACCGTGTGGAGATCATCACCGCCTCGCACGCCAAGCCCAATCCGCTGTGGCTGAACTTCGTCGCCACCGCAAAAGCACGCGCCCACATCCGCCATTTCCTGAAAACGATGCATTTTTCGGAATCGGTACAGCTGGGCAGCCGCCTGCTGCAGCAGGCCCTGTCGAATTTCAAGTTCACGCTGACCGAGGTCAGCGACGGCAAGTGGGACAAGCTGGTACGCGACTCCAGCGCCAAATCGCGCGAGGAAATTCTTTCTGATATCGGCCTCGGTAAACGGCTGGCGGTGGTGGTCGCCCACCAGTTGCTGGCGCGGAGTGAGCCTCTTCCTGATGAAACACGCTCCGGCGGCGCCGTGATCGTGCGCGGCTCCGAAGGTTTTGCGGTGCAGTTCGCGCGCTGCTGCGGACCGATTCCCGGGGATCCGATCATCGGCATCATCAGTAAGGGACAGGGTATGGTGATCCATACCCATGACTGCCCGGTTGCCGCCAAAGGCAACCGCGACCCGGATCGTGTGCTCGACGTGCAATGGGATGCCAACCCGAGCAAACTCTTCGACGTCGGCATCCGGCTGGTCGTCGCAAACCAGCGCGGGGTACTGGCCAAAGTTGCAGCCGAAATCGCAGCGGCCGAATCGAACATCCAGAACGTCGCCGTCGATCCCGATGACGGCGGCACCTATACGGTCATGCGTTTCACGGTGCAGGTGATGAACCGCATGCACCTGGCGCGGATCGTGCGCGATTTGCGCAAGATTCAGGAAGTGGTGCGCATCAGCCGTATCAAGGGTTGATTGCCGATGAACGTGCCTGCACTGCCGACCCGCCTGCTGCTCGTCGAAGACGACGAAAACGACGCGATCCTGATTCTCGCCTCACTGCGCCACGGTGGTCTGCAGATCAGCCATCGCCGGGTCTGGAGCAAGGCCGAATTGCAGGAAGCACTGACCCAGGAATCCTGGAGTGCCGTGCTCTGCGACTACAACCTGCCGCAATTTGACGGTCTCGCCGCACTGAAACTGGTGCGCGCGCATGACGCCGACATTCCCTTCATCATCGTCTCCGGCGCCATCGGCGAAGAAACCGCAGTGGCGGCAATGCGCAGCGGCGCCCAGGACTTTGTAATGAAGCAGAGCCTGGGCCGGCTCGGCGCCGTACTGGTTCGCGAATTGAGCGAAGCCGAAATTCGCCGCGCCGCACGCATCGCCAGCAGCCAGCTCCAGGCCAAAGAAGCCCTGCTCGACTCCATCGTCACCACCGCGGCCGACGGCATCGCCGTGGTCAATGCTTCGGGTCTGATCGAGTTCGCCAACCCGGCGCTGGCCACGCTGACCTCGCACACGCCGGGGGAGTTGCTCGGCCTTCCGGTGAAGCAGTTGCTGCGTCCCGTAGCGGCAGCAGGCGCGGGATTCTGGGATGTGTTGTGTGAATCCACCGGCCCCATCCGTGCCGACACCACCAATCTGCAGATGCATGCGCATACCCGTAACGGCACCGTCATTCCGGCGGAAATCAAGGTCAGCCGGATGACGCTGGATGGCGCCCCAAAACTCACAGTGGTGGTGCGTGACGTCAGCGAACGTGCACGCTCCGAGGAGCGGATGTGGCGGCTGGCGCATTTCGATGAACTGTCGGGACTGCCCAACCGGTTGCTGTTCCGCCAACTGCTCGAACAGGCCATCCGCGACGCCAACCGCGAACGCAAATCGATTGCCGTGCTGTTCATCGACCTCGACCGCTTCAAGCTGATCAACGACACCGTGGGCCATGACAGCGGCGACATGGTACTGCGCCAGGTCGCTGGCCGTCTGCGCCAGTGCCTGCGCGAAGCCGACCTGCTGTCGCGCTTCAGCGGCGACGAATTCGCCGCGCTGCTTCGCGAGATCGATGACCCGGAAGCGGCGCGCGCCAGCGCGCAGCGGGTGCTCGCCGCAGTGGCACAGCCTTATGAGATCAACGGCGAAACCTATCACCTCTCGGCCAGTATCGGCATCAGCATCTACCCCGGCGACAGCCCCGACGCCACCTCGCTCCTGCGCAATGCCGAGCTGGCGATGTACCGCGCCAAGGACCAGGGCAAGAACAATTTCCAGTTCCATTCACCGCAGATGAACGCGCGTTCGCTCGAATACGTGGTGCTGGAGCGCTCGCTGCGCCGTGCCATCGAACTCGATGAATTCATGGTTCATTTCCAGCCGCAATTTGATCTCACGGACGGCCGCATCGTCGGCGCGGAAGCGCTGTTGCGCTGGAATCTGCCCGAGGTCGGCATGATCCCCCCGGTCAAATTCATCCCGCTGGCCGAGGAAACCGGATTGATCGTGCCGATCGGCCGCCTGGTGCTGATGCGCGCCTGCATGGCTGCAAAGAAATGGCAGGAATCGGGGTTCAGCAACATCCGTGTGGCAGTGAACCTGTCACCGCGGCAGTTCAACCAGAGCGAACTGGTCATCGACATCATCAACATTCTCAAAGATACCGGCCTGCCGCCGGAAAATCTTGAACTGGAAATTACCGAAAGCATGGTGATGGCCAATCCTGAGGGTGCGACAGCCATCCTGCGCGAACTTCGCGCAGTCGGCGTTCATCTCGCCATCGACGACTTCGGCACCGGCTACTCTTCGCTTGGCTACCTGAAGAGTTTCCCGGTGCATACACTGAAGATCGACGGCTCTTTCATCAAGGACATCCCAGCCGACCCCGACGACGTCGCCATCACCCAGGCGATCATCGCCATGGGTCATAGCCTTCGGCTGGAAGTCGTCGCCGAAGGTGTGGAAAGCGCGGAGCAACTCGATTTTCTGCGCAATAACGGCTGCGATTTCCTGCAGGGTTTTCTGGTCGGCATGCCGATGCCGGCGGAAGAATTCAACGTTCTGCTGGCCGAACGCACGCACTGGTCGCTGTAACAGCCGTCACGGTCATTAATGATCGCGGCAGCCTGATCGTCGAAGGCTGTGCGGATGACGAATCGCTGACGCACTGCAGACTGCGCAAGATGGCACACCGGTCGGCAACAGTGATGCCATCAAAGCGGAGACCTGCAAAGACCATATCGAGGCCTTGCGCCGGAATGCCGAATTCCGGCTGGTGCGGAACTGTCAGCGGCGCATCCTGGCACAGGCACTGCGCCCGTCATTCCAGCCCATCATGTAATCGACTTCGTCGCGAAACAGGCGGTCATCCCGACGCTGTGCACAGCCGTCCGAATGGCCTTTTTTGTACTGTGCGGAATAGCCTGCGAGGTTAAAGACCGGCGGCGGATTCTGCGCGCCGGACGTTCCGCGGCTGCCGGTAGTGGTCGTA
>Ga0078894_10003008_pt1 | contig 12752 bp, 14 predicted proteins | sample LauGreSu1BDMLBSD_2_FD_67506 | JGI IMG/M metagenome (GOLD analysis project Ga0078894, IMG submission 67506) | Freshwater lake microbial communities from Lake Michigan, USA - Su13.BD.MLB.SD (version 4) (version 4) | ecosystem: Environmental > Aquatic > Freshwater > Lake | place: Lake Michigan...
CATGCTATTTTATAATTCATCATATTTATGTACTTTGTTTATTATATAAAACAACATACTCTCTAAATGGTATATAGGTCTATAATTATTATTGTAATATTTTAAAAAAGAATGGGTTTTGTTTATTATGCCGGATATATCAGTTTCGCTTAAATAATTGTTCTCTATTAAATACCGAAGTATATACCAAACACATTCTACTGCGTCTAAATTATAGGTTAAAATATCGTAGAGGGTATCACGGAAATTGGTAAACGAGATCTTTTCTTTATTCAATATTTCTTTTATGATATTATCACAAACAATATTGAAAATGTCTTTGGGAATTTCACTTTCAGGAGTTAATAATGAAAAATATTGGGTTTCTTTCATATTTATTAATCCTTCCATGTCTATGGCGTCTATAATCCTACCTATGTTTTCTTTTTTGGTTTGGACGGATTCATCTTCGCGATTTGTATTTTTTAAAAGTGGACTTGCGGTATGAATGGCATATTGCGAATTATTTTGATATTGTATCATTTCGGTATATTTTGTTTTATCCGGACGTTTAATATTGAATATTTGACATGAATTGATAATATTACTTGGTATAAAACTGATATGTTCGGTAATGATAAAAAATTTTAGTTTAATAACAGATTGTTCGCTATTGTATTGTTGCATGTAACTATAAAATATTTCCAATAATTCGGGATGTATTAAATGGAAATTTTTACATAATATAATCCCGAATTTATCGGCTTTAACCGTAATAATATCTACGATTTGGAAAAAAATTTCGTGCCAGACTAATTTGGAATTACACCCCAACATTGACATATCTATTTCATAATGCACGTCACTAATTCTATAATTATATGTTTGTTTATCGGTTTGTATAGTGATTTTTTTATCATATTTTAATTCACTGGGACTATATTTTTGTATGATTTTGAGAACCTGGGAATATTTACCCACGCCAGTAGGTCCATAAAAAATCAAATTGGTTAATTCACTGTTTTTTTTGGGAAATTTATTGATCGTTTCTATTAATTCTTCATGTATGTTGTATTTTTTAACGGCATTTATATAATCTTCATAATGAGTTTCATAATATTTCATTTATAAATATGATTCTTTATTATGTATAGTAGAGAACACAATTTTTATATTTGTACGAATAAAATATAAAAATTTATTTTATAGCGGTTTTGTCTAATAATTTTAATAAAATATTACTGTTGTATACACTATATCCAGTAACCCCTAATAATGATGTAGACAAAAATGCCGATACATATTTTACTATATCATTATTTGCAAAATTTAATAATAATAATAATGTTATTATTGTAGAAATGCTTGTAATATATAATATTTTAAATATTTTCATTTTTTTTTTATAAAAATGCGATAGTGGTACTTTTTCATCGTTCTTTACTTTATATTCATTATATAAATGGCTATATGCAATTGCTACTAATAATAATGATATAAATGATAATATATTTCCGGCAAAGAGACTATAAAATATATAATTTGTTATAGTAGTAGATCCAAATATATACGATTTAAATATGAATATAAAAATGGAAAAAAAACTATGGAATGTTAATAATAATAATAAACTCATACTCTCATTATCTGATCTAAAAAAATGAATAAAACAGATTATAAATAATGCTAAATAACCTACTATATTTAAATTATATATTCTTGAATTTTCCATATATATATAAACGGTACACAATATTTTTACGTGAAAAAATGGCGAGGGTTGCCATTTTTCTTTATTTTTTATTTTTATTTTGTTAGGGTAAATTGAGTAGGGTTATTTATTTGGCAGCTGCTGCTGCGATTTTCTTTAATTTATTTGCTTCAATCATTTTGGCAGTAGCGGCAATTTGGGCTTCGGTTCTTGGTTTCTTTGGTTTTGCCTCCTTCTCTGCCTTAGAAGCAGACTTATCTGCCTTGGCTTGCTCTTTTGCTGCCTTGGCGTCTGCTTTGGCTTGTAATTTTGATGCCTTGGCTTGTTCTTTTTCTTGTTTTCTTGCTGCTGCTTTTTCTTCTTTTGTCATTGATTTTGATGCTTTTTGTTGAGTGGTGACGTACTCTAATGCTTCATCTAATGCGAAGTTGTACTTGGCAGCTAATAATTTAACGATTTGTTTAGTGACTGACATTTTAGTAAGTAAGTGGTTGTTGTTTAGTAAGCGAGCTGTTATAATTGGTGTTGTTGCTTTTAATTTATTCAGAAAAAGGTAGTTCAATTTTTTGTAGGGAAATCCATGGGTAGGGATTCTACCCCTACGACCCCTTCCTTTGTTGTTGGGTATTTTGTTATAATTTGTTACAAAGAGAACATGAAATTGTAGGGAACTGTAGGTTCCATCGGACGCTCCCTTTGCAGGGGGTGTAAAATAATATATTTATACTATAATATATCATTATGACGATTTGCGTAAAAAATAACGAATATAAGTAAACAATATATCCGCAATAAACCCTGCCAAGGAAAACATAAACAATACGTTCTCTATATTTGATTTATTTGGTATTCTATAAAAATATATTACTAATAATAGAAAAAATGGTATAGCTAATATATCGCCCCAGTGACTAATATTTTTGTATATTTTATCCATTATACTATAACGGAACATAATAAAATCATTACTAAATTTATTTTTATCATGCCTTGCATGCGTGAAAAAATGGCGGGTACCATTTTTCTTTATTTTTTATTTTTATGTTTTATGTTAAGTGGTTAGGGTTTAATATTTACTTTGCTGCTGCTGCGATTTTTTTTAATTTATTTGCCTCAATCATTTTAGAAGTTGCTGCGATTTGGGCTTCGGTTCTTGGTTTTTTTGGTTTTACTTCTTTTTCGGCTGGTGCGGCGGAGGTGTCATTATTCGTCTCGTTCGCTACAGTTTCAGTATTATTTTGTTTTTTTGATTTTTTTTCTGCTTTCTTTTCAGCCTTAGCATCTGCCTTGGCTTGTTCTTTTGCCGCCTTAGCATCTGCCTTAGCTTGTTCTTTTGCTGCCTTAGCATCCGCCTTGGCTTGTTCTTTGGCGGCCTTGGCTGCCTCCTTGGCTTGTTCTTTTTGTTGAATGATTCGTGCTGCTTTTTCTTCTTTCGTCATTGATTTTAGGGTTTTTAATTGAGTAGTAACATACTCTAACCCTTCTTCTGATGAGAAATTGTACTTGGCAGATAATAATTTAACGATTTGCTTGGTGACTGACATTTTAATAAGCGGTTGTTGTTTGGTAGGTTGTTGTTTGGTAAGTTGTTATTGGTTTGTTGTTGTTGCTTCTAGTTTATTCATAAAAAAATAGTTCAATTTTGTAGGGAAATCCATGGGTAGGGATTCTACCCCTACGACCCCTTCCTTTATTGTTGGGTATTTTGTTATAATTTGTTACAAAGAGAACATGAATCCAGGGAACCTACGGTTCCCTCGGACACTCACTCCCTTTATTGTTGAGTATTTTGTTATAATTTATTACGAAGAGAACATGAATCCAGGGAACCTACGGTTCCCTCGGACACTCCCTCCCTTTGTTGCTGGGTATTTTGTTATAATTTTGTTATAATTTTGTTATAATTTTGTTATAATTTTATATAGCATTTCTATATGAAATTATTCATTTATTTTGCTTTCCAAATACTTATATGCTACAAATAATTTTGCAATTAATATTTCACTATATTTTTCTTTTAATTCACTATTATCCGAATCCATTGTTTGTTTCATAATGGTATACAACATTTCAAGACCGTTTTTATTAATTATTTTTTCTTTTAATTTTTCAATTTCATCGTATTCAAAAAACATATTTGATAGTCTTTCTTCATCTTTTGGAATATTCTTTATAATAATTTCAATATAATAATAGTATAATAATTTTAATGTTTTTAATGCTTGTGTGGTATATATATCACAAACGTCTTTATTAATTTTACACGTGCTGCATACTTCTGCGAATAAATCTATAAATTGTTTCTTTCTTTCAATGTATATTTTTATTAATTCATATGGATGGGTTTTTATTATGTTGTTATCATCTATTTTGAAATAATATCTTAATAAAATATCATCATCATAATGATCTAACTTGCTATCATCATAAATAGGATATTTATTTAAAAATTGTCTTAATATTTCATTTGGTAATTTATTTTTGTTATCTAATAAATCCTTACATTTGTTTTTATCTTCATCAAAATTGAATTTATGTTTTATTGCTATTTCTTTATTTATTCTTTCAATATCATTGCGTTTTTTTGTTTCTTCTTCAAACATTTTTGTTTCTTCTTCAATATGTTTTCTAGTTTCTTCAATTCTTTTTTTTATTTCGTCAATTCTTTTTTTTATTTCTTCATTTTCTTTTACTTGTTTCAGTTTTCCTTCATTTTTAAGTTTCTTTTTTAATTTTTCAGTATACTTTTCGTTATATAGATTAATATATATTTTAAACGTTTCACTGAATTCAATTAAAGATTCTTTTAAATAGTTTTCAAAACACTCGGCGTATTTTTTATCATCTATACACTTCTTTATTTGTTGTGTCAAACTGTAAAAACGTAGTCCTGGAAAAAAATTTAAAATATATGTTACTATTTCTTCAGTATATTGGTCATTGGTAAATATATGTTTATAATTGTCTTTTAAAAAATCAAGAAATCCTTTTATTTCTTGAAATTTTGGAAATGTCATTCCAATCACATTTATTATTGTCTCATTCAACGTTAAATCTGCATGAGTGGTATATTTTAATACTTCTGTTATTGGAATGTATTTTATATTTTTTCGTTCTACATCTTTTACTATGCGTCTATTTGCATGACCTCTTGCCGCTGGCATTATCCCCTCTCTTATATTATATCTATAAATTCCACGCGTTTCAGTCACACTTTCTACTGTTCCGTAATTCCAAACATTATTTTGGTTGTTATCTTTATATTTAATATCTAATCCTACAGGTATTTTGAAGGAACGTATATTAGCATGATAATCTGATAGAGATATGCGATTCCCTTTCCAAGTATATCTTTCAAAAAAATCTTTACAATATTCTAGATCATTAGACATATTTATTATATATATGTATATATTTTAATTATATTTTGTCTTATTTTTAGTTGGTGTAATATTTATTTCTAAATTATCATAACTGATGCTAATTATATTTTTTTATAGATATTTTATATGTGTCCTGTAACCATCTTATTAATACATCCGCATCACATGTTGAGAACCCTTCGGGAAATTTTTTTATATTGTAAAAATCCGGTTTACTAGTATTCGCCGCTTTATAATATGCATAAGCACCAAACTTACCCTTTCTGATACTTAATTCCGGTGTTACAACTCTCAATATGGACTTATCTACCGGCTGATTTTCTAAAAATTTGATAACATCTTCCAACGTTATTTGGTCCAATGCCTTATCTATTTTTTTTATACTTTCTCGTTTCGTTCCCCATTCGACATAAGGTCCAAATTTTCCGTTTTTAATAGTCATTTGTTCGCCTTCATACTCTCCTAAACAATCATTTTTTATTTCATATAATTCATCCAATGTATATTCCTGATTCTTTAATTTTTCCAAATCTATTTTCATTGTTTTCTTCACCGGTTTATATTCAAAGGTTCCCTCTTCAGTTCGGGTCCTGATAACTGGCCCGAATTTTTCAAATACAAAATCATGTGTTTCATCTATTGGAAATACCTGTTTTTCTAAATTTTTCATTGGTTTCGCTAATTCACCTATCTCCTTATAACACGTCTTACATATTTTCGCCCAATCCGTCTCTTTACCGGATGACACTTCATCTAATTTATCTTCCATGGTTTTTGTATAGTCATACTCAAATATATTTTGAAAATGTTTGGATAAAAATTCTACTGTCATTAATCCTACTGGTTGTAACACCAATTTACTTTTTTCATTACCAAATATTTTGTCTTTTTCTATCTTTTCCAGAACATTGCCACGTAATTTGTATTCAATACATTTCACATTGGTTCCTTCTAAATCAATCCGTTTCACGTAACCTCTTTCCTGTATAGTTTCTACAATCGTCGCAAAGGTTGATGGCCGCCCTATACCCAACTCTTCTAAGGTATTTATCAATGTGGCTTCGGTATAATGTTGATGTTTATTTCGCACGACGATGGTACTTTCTATATAATTATAGGATATCGGTTTTCCCGTTTTTTCTAAGGTTTGTAAATATAATAATAGAGAACCTGGTAGATTTTGATTTTCAGCACCGCCATCATCTCTCTCATTCACTATTTTCCAACCTAAAAAGATTGGAATTTCTACATTATATTTATACGACTTATCCGTAGGTGCGGACATTTTTATTCCGGTAGTATTATAACACGCATCAGCCATACAACTTTCTACTGAATTTCTCCATATTAATTTATATAGGGTATTCATACGTGGATTATCAACGTCGTGTAAACTTCGCAAATTTATATTCGTAACACGGATGGCTTCGTGTGGATTACTGATGTCTTTTAATTCCAATCCATCCAATTTACCAATATATTCGGTTTTGAGCCATTCTTTCATAATATATTCACTCGCTTTGTTTAAAAATTCTTTGGAATATTTGGTACTATCTGTTCTCATATAAGTAATATATCCACCTTGATAAAGCGACTGACATATACTCATCGTTTCCTTGGGAGACATATGACATACATTACTCGCGGTTTGTAATAATCGGGAGGTATTGAATGGTTTGGGTGCGGATTTTATAGTCTCTTTTTGAGAACCTACTTTTATCATATGTGGATGATTTTTGGATGTTTCTAAAAATTGGGTGATTTCTTCTTTGGTATCAAACTCGTGGTCCAATGTAAATATTAGATTTTTAGTAGTAAAATTACCCACTGTTTTATATTTGGTTTCCATTCCCGCGGATTTTTCTTTATCATTATCATATACCAACCTCAATGCAGGTGTTTGACATCGCCCGGCGGATAAAGAATTGGATTTATCGTGATATAAATATTTCCATAAAAAAGGCGATATTTTATAACCGACCACCATATCTAATACCTGGCGAGCATGTTGGGCATGTACTAAATTCATATTGATTATGGTTGGTGAATTCACCGCGTCTATGATTGCTTTTTTGGTAATTTCGTGAAATAATATGCGTTTCGTAGTTGCAACTGGTAAATCAAATACCTCACATATATGCCATGCGATTGCTTCCCCTTCGCGGTCATCATCGGAAGCCAAAATGATATTTGATTTAGAGAACATAGATATAATGGGGCGCATATATTCTACTTGGGATTGCTTTTCTTCAATAATAGAGAACTTGGGAATAAAGGTTGATTTCGTATCTATGGATTTTAAACCGTCTATGGTACGAATATGCCCTTTGGATGCTATACAACAATATTCATCACCCAAATAACTTTCTATTTTCGCGCATTTGGAGGGTGATTCGACAATGATTAGATATTTAGCATTCGGATTTATAGATTTTTCTTTTTTAGGTTTTGGGGTTGCGGAACTGGGAAATGATTTTTTTTTGAAAAATCGTTTAGGAGGCATTGAGAACTTTATAGATAATTAACAATATATATAAAGTAATGTTTATTAAGTTTTGATTTAATATATCTATCAATAATGTAATTTACAATTGTATCTTTGTATTTAAATATTATAATATTCTAATAATATATAATGTTGGAAAATATATTATTATTTCTTGAAAAACATGACAAGACAATCGGCGTAATGCATATTTTATATGCTATATTTATTGCATTTTATGGTTTAATATTTAAAAAAAATAGTTTTGATTACATATATATTATTTTAACAGTTTTTACTGTAATTACTTGGACTTTTTACAACGGCGAATGTGTATTAACGTATTTAATAAAGAAAAATAAAGATAAAAATTATATTGCTGGTAAAGAAAGTACCGATTTAACCGATATGTATTTATTATTTGGTTCTAAAGAAATTATATATTTTACTGTAACCATTTCGTTATTTATAAATATGATATCATTATATTTAGTTTTAAAACGAAATAATTTCCCATATTTTATTTATTATCCACTTCCATTATTTCAGTTATTATATACAATTTCACTACGCATTGAACACAAAAATTTACATAAAAATAATTTATTTTTAATTTCTCAAAACTTTTTCAAAATTTATTTTATCATAAATATTATCTCTATTTTATATATATCGTATAAAAATGAATCATTTAAATAGAATTGTATGTATAAATCTTAAAGAACGAAAAGATAAATATTCGAATGTTAAAAAAGTATTTGATAAATTGAAAATAAATGTTGAATTTTATTTTGCTGAAAAACACCCTACTTCTGGTCGCGTTGGTTGTTTTGAAAGTCATATCAATGTTATAAAACAAAGTTATAACAACAACGATAAAATTATTCTAATATTTGAAGATGATGTTATAAATACACCAAGTTATCATGAAAAAAATATACAATTTGTCATTGATTTTATGAAAAAAAATGAATGGTGCGAATATTTACAATTAGGTTATTCTATATTACCACATGAAATGTATTCTTATTTGAAATCCAATAGTTTGTCTGCTGATTCAAATAATTCTATTATTCAATATAACGGAAATACAACGCACGCATATATTTTAAATCGTTCAGGTATGAAACGAATTTTACAAAATTGGGAGGATAATGTTTATAATAAAAAGGTAGACTTAGATATTTATTATAAAGATATATTTAAAAATAATGGTGCATCTATATGTCCTATTTTATTCGATCAAAACTTTTGTATAGAGAATGATAATGATAAGGCAACGACTTTATATTATAAAGCAATGCGTAATATATCGTGCTTTCAGTATAATTATTCTTTCTTATATTATTTTTCATTATTGAAATTTTATTTATTTTTTATATTGTTATCGCTTTCTTTATTAATTGTAATTATAGTATTATATTTTTATCGTAATAATATCATGACAATATTTAAACGAAAAAACTTTATAAACCATAAATAACATCCAAATATAATGCTAACAACATGGGAAATTGCCATGTTGAGAACATTTTTTTATAGGTTACATCTTTGAATACTATGATATTGATAAAAACATAAAAACTAATTGCCAATGCTATAAATAAGACAAACTTGAATATAAAATCTAATTGAAATACAAATTCTATTGATTTCAACATATATATATCTAAAATATTATAAAATTGAGTTGTTTTATAATTTTATCATAAAAAAGTAATTACAAACTACACGAAAATAAAAATGAAGCAATATAAAATACTCATCGAGAACCGGCAATATACTTCCTGGTCCTTTTTAGACCCATCTACCAATATGAAAATAGTAGATGTCCCTGAATTAGAAAGCATCAATCCAATAGAACATAAATTATTCAGTCGAGATATATTTACAGTGTCAAATACGAACGATCAACCGAAGTTGGAATTGATAAATTCATTTATATCTTCTTCTCCCTATTTTGCGGGAGTTTTACAATTAGAGAACAATAAAACATTTGGACGCACTCCAAACAATAAACGATTATTATATAAATGTGTTCCTGATGATAAACACCTACCTACCTTTTTAATACCTTATGACTTAAAAATCGGTTTCTCTAAACTACAAAAAAATAAATTCGTTATTTTTAAATACGACCAATGGAACGATAAACACCCACATGGTATTCTTGTTGAAACTATCGGTGATGTAGATAACTTAGAAGCATTCTATGAATACCAATTATATTGTAAAAGTTTACATGTATCTATTACTCAATTCAATAACAAAACCCGCGATATTTTAAATAAAAAAACGGCGGATGAATATGTAGATCAAATTTTTCGTAATCCGGATTATCATATCCAAGACCGTCGAAACGATTATGTATTTACGATTGACCCGCTCAATAGTTTGGATTTTGATGATGGGTTTGGTATTCAAAGATTGGATGATGGCACCTGTAAAATATCTATCTATATCGCCAATGTATATTTTTGGTTAGAAACTTTGGGATTATGGAACACATTTAGTAAACGAGTAGCGACTATTTATTTACCAGATAAACGCCGACCGATGTTGCCGACTATTTTATCAGATACATTATGTAGTTTACAACAGAACGAACCACGGTTCGCGTTGGCAATGGATATTATAGTAGATTCTCAAATGAATATAACTGATGTCAAATATACGAATGTTATTATTAAAGTAAACAAAAATTATGAATATGAGAACCCTAAAATGATTTCCAAAGATAATTATTATAAACAATTATTGGAAGTTACCCAAAAATTAGATCCTTCCGTAGAAAATAGCCACGATTTAGTCGCACATTGGATGATTTTTATGAATTCTCGTACCGGAGAATATATGGTAAACAATAAAATCGGTATATTCCGATCTGCAAATTATATACATTCTAACTTACAAAATTTGAAAAGTTATGAGATAGATGAAGACACCACCCGAATTATAAATTCATGGAATAATGTTTCCGGACAATATTTATTATATAATGAGAATGCGAATTTACAACACGAACTCATGGGCGGAAAAACATACGCACAAATTACCAGTCCCATCCGCCGTATCATTGATTTATTAAATTTGATAATTATTTCGCAACATTTATGTATTATAGAACACCCGAGTACAGAGGCATTCGGATTTTTGAATAATTGGATTCGTGAAATAGATTTTATAAACAATAGTATGCGAAGCATTCGTAAGATACAGACCGATTGTGATGTCTTGAACCGGTGTTTTAATAATCCGGAAATTATGGAAAATGTATATAGTGGTATTATATTTGATAAAACGAAGAAGAATGATAGTAGATACTCATATATGGTTTATATAAAAGAGATCAAGTTGTTAACTCGCTTTGTAAGTTTTATTGAATATGATAATTATATGAAGAAATCGTTTACATTATATTTATTTGAAGATGAAGATACATCGCGAAAAAAAATTAGATTACAAATTACTGAATAAAATTCTGAATCATATTTTTTGCATAATGAAAAAATTGAACTATTTTTTTTGAAATAATATAGAAAATAATATAAACATTTTATCAGTCTTATTATATAGAATAATGTTCTCAACATTTGCGCTACTTTTACTCACTACTTCCGTCTTTGCCTCAACCAAGGTAATGGACCGGTTTGAAAACTGGTTACAAAATTTTCGTATTAAATATGAAAATTATCATAGATATTTAGAAATATATGAAAAATGGGTTTCAAATGACAAGTTCATTGAAGAAATCAATAATAAAAATTTAACATACAGATTAGCTCATAACCAATTTTCGGGAATGGATACCGAAGATTTCCGTAAATTTTTGGGATACAGTAATTTATTAGACAAGACAAAGGATGCTGATTTGGTGGATGAAACCGATGCTAATAGAAATTTACGTGGTTTAGAAGGTGTGGAAGCTGCCTCTTCTGTAAATTGGGTTGAAAAGGGTGCTGTCACTGGCGTGAAGGACCAAGGCCAATGTGGAAGTTGTTGGAGTTTCTCTACTACTGGTGCATTGGAAGGCGCTTACTATATTAAATATGGCGAATTATTAAGTTTCTCCGAACAACAATTGGTTGACTGTGATAATTTCAAAAATGGCGGTCGCGATTTTGGATGCAATGGTGGTTTAATGGATAATGCCTTTAACTGGATTTCAAAGAATGGTGGTTTATGTAGCGAAACCGCTTATCCTTATGTTTCAGGCGATACCGAAACATCGGGTAGTTGTGAAAAAACTTGCTCGGTTATTTCTGCCAGTTTGATTAAAAGTCATGTGGATGTCACACCAAGTTCAGATAGTGATATGATGGCAGCATTATCCAAACAACCTGTTTCAGTTGCTATTGAAGCCGACCAACGCGCTTTCCAATTATATAGTTCTGGTGTATTTACAGACTCATGTGGAACTAATTTAGACCATGGTGTTTTAGTCGTTGGATACGGCACATTAAATGGTGATGATTACTATTTAATTAAAAATTCATGGGGAACTTCATGGGGTGATAATGGATATATCTATATTGGTCGTGGTTCATCATACAATAATGGTGACGGACAATGTGGCGTTTTATTAGAACCCAGTTATCCTGTATTATAAGTAGGTTATTCATAAAAATATCAATATAAAAAAACAAAATAAAAATCAAATAAAAATTGTAACTTACCGTAGTTACAATTTTTTAATGAAACGGAATTATAAAAAATTGATTTACCGTAGATAAACAATATACAAACAATATTACTTCACAATTTTTACTTTCTTCAATTATGAATTTGCGTTCAGGAAAAATAATTAATGAACCTCCAATAAATACTGAATTCAAAAATAAACCGGCAAAATTAAGACCGATATTAAGAAATATAAAAAAATTAATTAATATTGCATTGACTCGTGATGAAACCACCATTTATGACCGGTTAAATAATGTATATAATGTAATTAAATATGTATTCACTCATTTGTATTTATTATGTAAAGACGTTTCATGTAATGAATTTTTATATACGGTATATTTGAAAGCACATGATCTTATTATGCAGGTACATGATTTAGAAAATAAAAATAAAAAGCCACAATATAACGATTTGTCAAAAAAAATTATATCCACGAGTATAACTATTATTGGTCGTTTAGAAAAATTATTACAATTCACATATAAATAAAACTATAAAATTGATTTAT
>Ga0078894_10003009_pt1 | contig 12751 bp, 10 predicted proteins | sample LauGreSu1BDMLBSD_2_FD_67506 | JGI IMG/M metagenome (GOLD analysis project Ga0078894, IMG submission 67506) | Freshwater lake microbial communities from Lake Michigan, USA - Su13.BD.MLB.SD (version 4) (version 4) | ecosystem: Environmental > Aquatic > Freshwater > Lake | place: Lake Michigan...
ATGACTTACGATACAGTTTTTATTTCTGATGTTCATTTAGGAACACCTAGATGTAATACTGAAAAGTTTTTAAAGTTTCTGAAAGAACTCAAAACTAAAAAACTAGTAATGGTAGGTGATATTATTGACATCTACTGTATGGAAAAATATAATACTCGTTGGGAAAAAGAACATACTGAATGTGTTCATCAACTTTTAAATCTTGCAAAGAAAGGAACAGAAATCGTTTATATTCTTGGAAATCACGAAGGTCAAATTCGCCGCTATTGTGATTTTGAGCATAAGAATTTTAAAATGGTAGATGAGTATGTTCATAAAGATTCTCAAGGTAATAAGTTTCTTTGTTTTCATGGAGACAAGCATTCAGAATATTCTTCTGGATCTTGGAAGCAATTAATCTTTAATAAAGGATATGAGTTGATTACACCTTTAAGTTTATTTTTGGAAAGATTTTTTAATTTCTCTTTAGTTTATGCTTTAAAAAATAGTGTAAGGGGAAAAAATTATATTAATCAATATGAGACAGATATTGCATCATATTGTGCGCAAAGAGATAAGAAGTATTCTGGTGTGATTTGTGGTCATATTCATCATGCAAATATTCGTAAATTTGGAAAAATAACTTATATGTGTTGTGGAGACTTTGTGGATACTTGCTCTGCGATTGTGGAAAAAGATGGAATGTATTGTTTGGAAAAATATTGAATAATATCTTAGATTCATAACAATTCCAAGACAAAAAAAGAGAACTCCGTATAATTACTTATGAGTTCTTTTTCTTTTATGAAGATCTTTTTAGACACAGCAGATGTTGATATGATTAGTTCAGCATATGATACTGGACTATTAGATGGAGTTACTACAAATCCAACTTTGATTCTTAAAAGTGGGCGGCAATTGGGAGAAGTTATTGCCGATATATATCAGGCATTTCCAAAGTTGCAAAGTATTTCCGCAGAGGTTGTTGCGGATGAATCGGAAGAAATGCTTTCACAAGCAAAAAAATATTACACGATCGCACCAGCAGTTACAATCAAAGTTCCCTGCACAGTAGAAGGACTTAAAGTATGTAAGTTTCTTTCCGATAAAGGAATTCAAGTTAATGTAACTCTTGTGTTTTCAGTTGCTCAGGCAATTCTTGCATCAAAGGCAGGAGCAACATTCATCTCACCTTTCGTTGGTCGTTGGATGGATAATTCAATTGATGGAATTGAACTCATCAAGAACATTCGTAAGGCATTTGATTATTCGGGAACATCTACACAAATTCTTGCAGCATCTCTTCGTGACGTAAGACAGGTAGAACAATCTGCTCTAAATGGTGCAGATGTAGTTACAATCCCACCTACAGTATTCTGGGGAATGTATAAGAACATTATGACTGAGAAGGGACTGGATTTATTCCAGAAGGACTGGGAGGAAGTTCTCAAGAGTAAAGGGGATAAATGAAATCGATAGTTATATTTGGAGCAACTGGAGACCTTTGTAGGAAGAAATTAATCCCAGCACTCTATACTCTTCATAAGAAAGGTCTTTTACCAAAAGGACTGAAGATTATTGGTGCTTCTAGAACTCAACACAATAAAGAAAGTTGGGTAGGAATACTTGGTCATTATTCTCAAGAGTTTATCAAGCGACTTGATTATTTTCCTTGTGACTTAAGTGATACTGAATCACTTAAGATGCTAGAGAATCATGAGGATATGACATACTTTTTGTCAGTTCCTCCAGAGAGATATGCTGATGCTATTACAAACCTAAAAGAAGCGGGTAAGTTAGATGACGCAGAAAAATCTAGAGTCATTATTGAGAAACCTTTTGGCACCGATCTTCAATCTGCTAATCATTTACAATCTGTGGTGGCTGGATATTTACGTGAAAAACAAGTATATCGCATTGACCATTATCTGGGTAAAGATACTGTTAATAATATCCTTGCCACCCGCTTTAGCAATATTTTACTTGAACCACTCTGGAACAGGAACTTCATAGAAGAGGTTCAGATTTTTGCAACTGAAACAATTGGTTGTGAAGGTCGTGCCCAGTATTATGATACTGCTGGTGCCGTGAGGGATATGCTTCAAAACCATATGCTTCAGGTACTGGCACTAATTGCAATGGAACCTCCTTGCAAGAATGAGGCAAGAGAAATTCGTAGAGAGAAGGTTAAGGTTCTGGCAGCAACCAGATTGGGTGATAATGTAGTTCTTGGTCAATATGATGGTTATAAGAATGAAGAAGGTGTAAACCCAGATTCACAGACACCAACTTTTGTTGCTGGTGAGATGTATGTTGATAACTGGAGATGGAAAGGAGTTCCTTTTCACTTTATGACTGGTAAAAAAATGCCCGTTGGTTGTGTTGAGGTTGTGATTAAATTCAAAGCACCTCCTCAACAATTATTTGAAGGGCATGAATGTAATGATAGAATAGTAATGAGATTACAACCAGATCCACATTTGGATATGCGTATTGATATTAAATCGCCAGGACTAAATGATAAGGTAGAACCAGCACTTCTTCAGTATCATTATCCTGTGGAGAAAGCAATTGATGGTTATGTAAAACTTTTTTATGATGCGATTAATGAGGATCAATCGCACTTTGTTCACGCAGATGAAGTGTTGGAATCTTGGAGAATCGTTGATGATCTTCTTTGTACAGGAGATTATTGCCCTATTAACACTAAACCTTATTATTATAAGGAAGGAGATTGGGGACCAGAAGAAAAAACAATTACTAAATGGGATTATCCACTTAAATTAAAATAGGAGAACGAATATGAGAGTAGGAATGATTGGACTTGGAAGGATGGGAGAAGGAATGTCCCGTCGTATGATGAAGGCAGGAATCGAAGTTTGGGGTTACAGAAGAAACTATGAAAAAGCACAAGAAGCATTTGAAAACGGATATGTTAACGGTGTTGCAGATTCTATACAAAGCCTTGTTCAAGTAGTCAAGGGAAATAATAAACCAGGCATTTTTCAAATGGTTGTTCCCGCAGAAACAGTAGAGGAGACGATTAATGAACTACTACGATATTGTAGTGAAGGAGATATTATTATTGATCATGGCAATAGCAATTTTAAAGACAGTCGGAAAAGAGCAGAACGTCTGGCAAAAGTTGGTATCCAATATATTGATTGTGGCACTAGCGGCGGTGTTTATGGTTTGGATCGTGGATACTGTCTTATGGTTGGAGGTGGAAATACTGCAGTCGCCACTTGTAAAAGCATTTTTGATGCCCTTGCCCCAGGAATCAACGCTGCCCCAAGGACTCAGTTTGACTCACCTGTAACGTCCGCAGAGAACGGTTGGTTACATTGTGGTGGTCCAGGTGCGGGACACTTTGTAAAGATGGTTCATAATGGTATTGAGTATGGTATAATGCAGGCATATGCAGAAGGATTTAATATTATTAAGAACGCCAATGCAGGTGCTCAGTATGTTAGAGAAGGTGATGCAGAAGTTGCACCTATGGCAGACCCAGAATCCTACTGTTACGATATTGATGTTGCTGAGGTTGCTGAGTTATGGCGTCGCGGTAGCGTTGTTGGTTCTTGGTTACTCGATCTTACTGCTGATGTGTTACGCGGCAACAGTGAGCTTAAACAGTTCTCTGGAGGTGTATCCGACAGCGGTGAGGGTCGTTGGACGGTTACTGCCGCTGTGGATCTGGGGGTTCCCGCTCCTGTCATCACAACTGCGCTTTATGAAAGATTTAATTCACGCAATCTGGGCACTTTCGCTGCCAAGATTCTAAATGGAATGCGTTATATGTTTGGAGGACACCACGTTAGATGATTAGTTCGGAGACACCTTATAAACTCGCAGAGGTTATTAGAGATACTTGGCCTGGTCTTTACAGACGACCACAAGTACCTTATAATACTCAAAAGACTTATAAAAATGAAAAAGTACAACAGTGAAGATTATTTTTCTGTAATTGATAAAAGAACTGGAAGAAAGATTGTAGATTGTGGTGATGAAGTGGACGCTCTTGTGATGGTTTCTTTTGATCCTCAAAATCGTGCCATCACAAGAAATAAATTTATGATGGGACCAGTTGTTGATATTGAAATTCCTAAAGCACTACCTACTACAGATATTGTTGCAGTTCATACGGTATCTCCAGAAAAATTTGATGATTATATGGACAATTTATTAAAACCTTCACAACTAAAACTACCAGAAGATCAAAGACTTCCTATTAACGTTAAATGAGTGGGTATATATAAAAATAGATAATTTAAATGAGTTTTTATGATAGAGCATTACTACAATAATGATAATATTTTTGGAGAGAATTGGTTTACATATCCAAACCTTTACAAAAGAGTAGTTGAAGAATTTCCCAGTGGAAGTAAATTTGTAGAAGTTGGAGCTTGGAAAGGTAGATCAACATCTTGTCTGGCGGTTGAAATTGCAAATTCTGGAAAGGAAATAGATTTTTATTGTATTGATACTTGGGAAGGAAGTGTTGAGCATAAGGATTGTAAAGATCTACCTTTATTATATGATGTCTTTATTGCAAATATGAAACCAGTTGAAAAATATTATTTTCCATTAAAGATAAGTTCAGTAGATGCATCTAAAAAATTTAAAGATAAATCATTAGATTTTGTTTTTTTAGACGCGTCTCATGAATATGAGGATGTTAAAAATGATATATTAAAATGGTTACCTAAAGTTAAACCTGGTGGAATCTTAGCTGGTCACGATTATTACGACACTGGGCACGATTGGTTTCCTGGAGTTAAACAGGCTGTTAAAGAACAGTTTGATGATTATGAAGTTAGTGAAAAATGTTTTATTTACAGAGTTCCTATTACTGATGACGACAAATTAAAAAATTTTCCTTCGGTTAATTTTATAAGTATTGAACAGTCTGAAGACAGAAGAAAACTTTTATATGAAACTTTTGAAAAGAATGGAATAACAAATATAACACCACACATTTATAAAAAGTATGATCCAAACGATCATAAAATTATAGAGGGTGAACTTGACTTTAATAATGTTGGTAGGGGACCAGTAACTTCACATCTGAAAGCAGTTAGAGAATGGTATGAAAATACGGATGAAGAATATACAATTATCTGTGAAGATGATTTTTGTCTTGATAGTGTAAAATATTGGAATTTTACCTGGCAAGAATTTTTTGATAGATTGCCAGAAGATTGGAGTTGTGTTCAACTATGTCTTGTTCGGCAAGATATGTTTTATTTCTTTAAACCTGAAGTTAAACTCAGGCCAAGATGTTATGATGATTGGTCTGGATGTGCATATTTGATTCGTAGAGAGCACGCTAAAAATTTAGTTGAAAATTATTTTGTAGATGATCATATTCACTTGCAGTATAAAGGATCTGATAAACATCTTAGATCTATGGAATTAAATGCGAATTATTTTCTTCTACCCCAAATAGAAAATTTAATATATTCTCAATTTGATACACATCCAAAATATAATAAGATTTATACTTTTCCTCTATTTTTGGAAAATGTTCATACCTTTGAATCTACTTGGGTATTAGATAATATGAATGTATTAAATAAAAAATCTTATGATGAAATTATTGAATGGTGGAAAACTAAAGGAAAAAATCTATCAATTGATGAACTTATTTAAATTTTTAAAAACTTTTGGGCGTGATAAGGACATTACTTATTATGATGAGTTTCATTATATTTTTATTACTTTAAAGGAATTAATAGAAGTTATAAAAACAGGTAATAAGTAAAAAATGTTGTTCTTATAGATTATAAATAAAAAAAAGTGTTTTTTGAAAAAATAAAAGTATTAAATCACTTTAATCTTTCCAGCGGAATTACCGTGTAATGTCTGACATAAGAATTAAAGTAGGTCAAGGAAATAATACTAGAGTTAGGGTAGGGCAGGAGAATTCGATTAAAGTCGCTTCTTCTGTTGCTGCTCAAGGAGCTCAAGGTACTCAGGGTTTGGGATTACAGGGTCAACTGGGAACTCAGGGTCCATTAAGTAATTTTCAAGGTACTCAAGGTACTCAAGGTATTCAAGGACTTCAGGGTGTAGGATCCCAAGGAGTACAAGGTCTTCAAGGAACTCAGGGTCCATTAAGTAATTTTCAAGGTACTCAAGGTATTCAAGGACTTCAGGGTGTAGGATCCCAAGGTCTTCAAGGACTTCAGGGTGTAGGATCCCAAGGTCTTCAAGGTCTTCAAGGTAGACAGGGACTACAAGGAAGGCAAGGATCTCAAGGTCTTCAGGGTGTAGGATCCCAAGGTCTTCAAGGTCTTCAAGGTAGACAGGGACTACAAGGAAGGCAAGGATCTCAAGGTCTTCAGGGTGTTCAAGGAAGACAAGGACTTCAAGGAGAACATGGAATTCAGGGTTTTCAAGGTCTTCAAGGTCTTCAAGGTGATCAAGGCACTCAGGGTGTTCAGGGTGATCAAGGAACTCAAGGTGTTCCGGGTGATCAAGGAACTCAAGGATTTCAAGGTCTTCAGGGTTTAAGTAACCAAGGTACCCAAGGAACTCAAGGTACTCAAGGAGTTCAAGGTAATCAAGGTGCTCAGGGTCTTCAAGGAACTCAGGGTAATCAAGGTACTCAAGGAGTTCAAGGTACTCAAGGAACTCAAGGTACTCAAGGTTTACAGGGTGATCAAGGTACTCAAGGTCTCCAGGGTAACCAAGGTACTCAAGGAGATCAAGGTACTCAAGGACTTCAGGGAACTCAAGGTACCCAAGGCAATCAAGGAACTCAAGGCACTCAAGGTCTCCAGGGTAACCAAGGTACTCAAGGAGTTCAAGGTACTCAAGGACTTCAGGGAACTCAAGGTACCCAAGGCAATCAAGGAACTCAAGGCACTCAAGGTCTCCAGGGTAATCAAGGTAACCAAGGTACTCAGGGATTACAGGGTGACCAAGGTACTCAAGGAGTTCAGGGTAATCAAGGTACACAAGGTCTCCAGGGTAATCAAGGTAATCAAGGAACTCAAGGCACTCAAGGTCTTCAGGGAGAACAGGGAACTCAAGGTATCCAGGGTACTCAAGGAGATCAAGGAACTCAAGGCACTCAAGGTCTACAGGGTAATCAAGGAACTCAAGGATTTCAGGGTACTCAAGGATTACAGGGTAACCAAGGAACTCAAGGAGCACAGGGTAACCAAGGTACTCAGGGTATTCAAGGACTTACTGGTCCAGTAGCAGGTTCTGCATATCAAGTTGTCTATAAGGATGGTTCAAATAATCCTACAGGATCCAATAACCTAACTTTTAATGGAACCGAATTAGTTACTTATGATTTAACTGTACTCAATAATACTGACATCAACGGCAATTTAAATGTTGATGGGAGTATTACAATTGGTGGTACTGCAGCACAGTTAAATGTTCAACAAATAACTGCATCTGATCCTGATATCGTACTTGGAATTGGAACTTCATTCTCACCAACTGACTATACTGCAAGCCACGGCGGTATTGCGATTGCATCAACTGAAGGAACTCCTCTTGTAAGTCTTGCGATTGGAGGAGAAACTAATCCTGACACATATAAGAAAATTATGTGGTTTAGGGGTGGTGATATTGGTGCTGGAATTACTGATGCTTGGTTATTTAACTATGCTGTTGGTGTAGGATCTACAAGAGTTCCTGATGGAGTAAGACTTGCTGCTGGAGGTATGCAAGTTACTGATACAACAGTATCTTCACCATATTTTGATGGAGTAGTAACTAAGAGAGCAATTACTGGTCAAATTTCTACCAGTAATGTAACTTCTGATGATTTAATTCTTGTTTATGATAATGCTACTGATCAAATTTATAAGACTTCTATATTAACTGCAGCATTACAAGGTCTTCAAGGAACCCAAGGCACTCAGGGTTCTCAGGGTTCTCAAGGTAATCAAGGTACTCAAGGTCTACAGGGTAATCAAGGTACTCAAGGTCTACAGGGTAATCAAGGTAATCAAGGTACTCAAGGTCTCCAGGGTAACCAAGGTACTCAAGGCAATCAAGGAACTCAAGGCACTCAAGGTCTCCAGGGTAATCAAGGTAACCAAGGTACTCAGGGATTGCAGGGGGATCAAGGTACTCAAGGACTTCAGGGAACTCAAGGTCTCCAGGGTAACCAAGGTACTCAAGGTCTCCAGGGTACCCAAGGTACCCAAGGAACTCAAGGTTTACAGGGTGATCAAGGTACTCAAGGTCTCCAAGGTACCCAAGGAACTCAAGGTTTGCAGGGTGATCAAGGTACTCAAGGTCTCCAAGGTACCCAAGGAACTCAAGGTACTCAGGGATTACAGGGGGATCAAGGTACTCAAGGTCTCCAGGGAACTCAAGGGATACAGGGTACTCAAGGTACTCAGGGATTACAGGGGGATCAAGGTACTCAAGGACTTCAGGGAACTCAAGGTCTCCAGGGTAACCAAGGTACTCAAGGTACTCAGGGATTACAGGGGGATCAGGGTACTCAAGGAACTCAAGGTAATCAAGGACTTCAGGGTACTCAAGGTACTCAGGGATTACAGGGGGATCAAGGTACTCAAGGGATTCAGGGAGTTCAAGGTAATCAAGGTGTTCAAGGTTTAAGTAACCAGGGTGTTCAAGGAATTCAAGGAACTCAAGGGACTCAGGGTGATCAAGGAACTCAAGGAACTCAAGGTAATCAAGGACTTCAGGGTACTCAAGGAGATCAAGGTACTCAAGGTCTTCAGGGTGCTCAAGGAACTCAAGGTGCTGTTGGTGAAACATATTGGGTTCAAAATGAAGTAGGAATTCACACTTTATCTTTTGTTGGTATAGGTACAACAACCCCAACGGAGCAGCTTACTGTATTGGGTTCAGTTGGCATTGGTGGTAGCTTAATATTCAATGATTCTGCTGGCATTTCAACTGTTATAACTGCAATTGGAACGGAAAGATTTCTACAAAATATTATTATAGATTGTGGAGAATACTAATCTTAAAGTTCTATAAATACATAAAATCACAGTAGTCATACTGTATATACTACAAATCAAGTGAATGATAAACACTAATCCTATAGTCAGGATTAAAAGATCCGCAGTTCCAGGTAAAAAACCGACAATAAACCAGTTATTAACTGGAGAATTGGCTGTTAATGTTCGTGATGGAGATTTATATACTGTAAGAAATAGACCAGGAATCGGTTCTGATATTGTTAATTTGGGTGCTGGTGTATCAGTTACAAATGTTTTATATGTTACCGCAGATGGAAACGACACAAACACAGGAAGAAAACTTGGAGACGCAAAACGAACAATCGGAGCAGCACTCTCAGAATCAACAGCAGGAACAGTTATTAAGGTTAGTTCTGGATCTTATGTAGAAAATAATCCTTTAATTTTTCCCAAACAAGTTTCGGTAGTTGGTGATAGTTTGAGAGAAGTATCTGTATCTCCGCAGAATCCAGATCAAGATTTATTTTATGTTTTGGAAGGAAATTATATATCAGAAATGTCTTTTACTGGAACTTTGAATCCAGGAAAGGCAATTTTTTCATTTAATCCTAATCAAGTTGGATTTACTAGTCAATCTCCTTATATTCAAAATTGTACAAATTTTATTCCAAATAGTATTGGGTTGAAGATTGATGGGTCAAAATGTATTGGTCCATTGAAATCAATGGTTCTTGACTCATATACTCAATATAATCAAGGTGGTATTGGGTGTTCTATTACTAATGAGGGTTACGCTCAATTAGTGTCAATGTTTACTATTTGTAATGATATTGCCGTTTATTGTGGATCTGGTGCTGCATGTGATTTAACAAATTCAAACTCTTCATTTGGAAATTATGCACTTGTTGCTGATAGTGTTGGACCACTGAGATATGTTGGTGTTATAACGTCTTCCTCTCAGGAAAATACAAATGTTTTTACTGTAAATTTAAATGTTCCAACATTATCTGTAACTAATGCAGATTATGATAATGTGACAGGATTAACTACGATTACAGTAAATACCTCCCATAATTTTAATGTTGGGATGGGAATATCTATATCTGGACTTGAATTTACTAGTCCGTCAGGCCCAGGAATTACAACCTTTCCTTCGGGTAATAATGGGTATATTTTTGAGGTTTCTGATATTCCTTCTTCAAATTCTTTTGAAGTTTATGTTGGGGTTTCTACTTTATCATATACCTATCAGAGTGGTGGCACTGTAAACATTAATGTTGTAAGACCTTTTGATGGGCAGGTAGTCTATTTGGAAAATCTTTATTATACTGTCGGTGAAATTGAGATAACAAATAGTGGTAGTGGATATGATCAAACAGCATCTCTTACTATTGCTCAACCATCTACAGGATGGGGAATTGGTGCTGTTGGTGTTCCCAGGGTTGTGAATGGATCTATAGTTTCGGTTGATATAGTTTCTAATGGTAGAGGGTATATTTCAACACCTCCACAAGTTACGTTTAGTTCTCCAAATACTGGAATAAATACTGCATATGGGACGGTAAAACTTGTCCCATCATATTATAGTATTGAAAGCTCTACGCCAATTTCTTCTGGAATTTGTACTATTACACTAACTGATAATGTTCCTTATTTTGTCGGAATTGGATCTACAGTATCGTTTTTTAAACAAAGCCGTGTATTGGCTTCTGGTCATTCTTTTGAATACATTGGATCTGGTACTAATATTACTACGGCACTTCCTCAAAATGGTGGAGTTCCAATTCAAAAAAATGAAACTGATGCAAGAAATGGTGGTCTCGTTGTTTATACAAGCACTGACCAATCAGGAAACTTTAGAATCGGTGATGGTGTTATTGTAAATCAACAGACTGGAACTATTACTGGAACATTTTATTCTAAGAGTTTATTTTCATCATTAACACCGTTTATTCTAGCATTAGGGGGAGAATAATAAAATGGCATTAGCACTTAACGTATTCCAGACTGTTACTGCTACTGTTTCTACTTCACCAACAATAGTTTATACTGCACCAGTTGGATATACTGGTGTTGTTCTGTTGGCTCAGGTTGCAAATATAGGGACTGGAACTGAAGACATGACGGTTTATTATCGTAGAAATTCAGTTGATACTGAAATTATGTATCAATATCCAATTTCTTCCAATGACACTTTGAGCATTTTTAGTGGGAAATTAGTTATTGCAAGTGGAGATAAATTGGTTTTATTTGGAAGTAGCGCCACTAATTTAAAGTTTGTTGCAAGTATTTTAGAAACACTTAACTAATATTCTACTAATGGCAAAGTATCTCAGTAACCGCCAGAGAAATTTTAAAATTGGCATCAGTTCTTATACTGAGAATGATACTGTATTAGAGGTTGTTGGAAAAGTTGGTATTGGAACCACCAACGCAACCAGAGATTTGGACGTTGCTGGTGATTCAAGATTTAGAGGAGCAATATATGATGCAAATAATACATCAGGTTCTTCTGGACAGATTTTAGTTACAGTTGGTAGTGGGACGACTTGGACGAGTATTGATAATATTTCCACAATTCAGAATATTCTTAATACATATTTAACTGGTATTACAGTTGAAGAAGAAAGTGTTGGTATTGGTACGACATTTACAACACTCAATTTTATTGGAGCAGGAGTAACTGCAACTTCTAACGGAAAAACCGCAAATATTACTTTTACTCAACAAGAGGGACCTCAAGGAGCACAAGGTGTCCAGGGTACTCAGGGGTTGCAGGGAACACAAGGTACTCAAGGTACTCAAGGACTTCAAGGAGATCAGGGAACACAAGGTACTCAAGGTCTTCAGGGTAATCAGGGAACCCAAGGTATTCAAGGACTTCGTGGGCAAGATGGTATCATAGGGGTTGATGGTGCTCAGGGTGCTCAGGGTACTCAAGGACTTCAAGGAGTTCAAGGTAATCAAGGTACTCAAGGTTCTCAAGGAAATCAAGGAACTCAAGGGACTCAAGGTCTTCAGGGTAATCAGGGAACCCAAGGTACTCAAGGACTTCAAGGAGATCAGGGAACCCAAGGTAATCAAGGTACTCAAGGACTTCAAGGAGTTCAAGGTAATCAAGGTACTCAAGGACTTCAAGGAGATCAGGGAACTCAAGGTAATCAAGGTACTCAAGGTCTTCAGGGTAATCAGGGAACCCAAGGTACTCAAGGTACTCAAGGTGTTCAGGGATTAACTGGTCCAGTAGCAGGTTCTGCAAATCAAGTTGTTTATAAGGATGGATCGAATAACCCTACTGGATCAGTTAATTTAACTTTTGATGGTTCTAATCTTTATGTGGGTGGAAACATCACAATTGGTGGTACATCATCATATATTGTATCTAATGAACTTAGAATTAAGGATAAAGATCTTGTAGTTGGTATTGTTACTGATGCTCTTGGTAATGATATTTCTACTGATCTAACGGCAAATACTGGTGGTATTGCGATTGCTTCTACCGAAGGTAGTCCATTAATTAGTTTATCTTCTGCAGGAGAATTAACACCAGATACTTACAAACAGTTGATGTGGTTCAAGGCTGGTTCCTTTACTGGACTCAACACTGATGCTTGGATATTTAACTATGGTGTTGGTATTGGTAAGACTCAGATTGCTAATGGGGTTAGACTTTCTGCTGGTGGACTTGATGTTACTGATACGACAGCAAGCACTCCACAACTTGATGTTTCTGGAGTTTCTACATTTGGTGGACTAGTAGAACTTGATAGTTCTTTAAAAGACATTTATGGGAGTGTTGGATCATCTGGTTCAATTTTAATCTCTACTGGTGCTGGAGTTTCTTG
>Ga0078894_10003012_pt1 | contig 12743 bp, 9 predicted proteins | sample LauGreSu1BDMLBSD_2_FD_67506 | JGI IMG/M metagenome (GOLD analysis project Ga0078894, IMG submission 67506) | Freshwater lake microbial communities from Lake Michigan, USA - Su13.BD.MLB.SD (version 4) (version 4) | ecosystem: Environmental > Aquatic > Freshwater > Lake | place: Lake Michigan, USA...
CGGTGTCACTTTTATTAAATCCAGTAGCAGTCCAGCTAACAAGGTTCCAATGCCCCACCAAACTAATTTTTTTAAAATTCCTGACTTGTCAGCAATGAGCATTTTTCCTACAACCGCACCAGCGATTGTATGCACTGCTGTTGGAATACAATTGATGGCTACCCATCCACCTTCGTTGATCTTATTCATAAGAATTGTATCAATATAATTCCCGAAATTATGTTGATCAGTGAAGGGCTGGTCAAATCCAGGCACTTTTACAAACCTATATAAACATTCGGTCAATAGTAACAAAAAAACGCAAACCGCAATTTGTGATTTCTCATTCCATTCAAAAATCAGGTAAGCAACCAATAAGGTAAAGGACAGCTGTGTTAGTACGTTCCATAATTCAAATGACAATCCATCATCGTGAACTGCATAATTAAGCACACCCCAAAAAAACAACCAACCACTCCGCTTCAACATTTTTATGCTGATTGTTGATTTTGAAATTCCGCGATCTTGCATTTTTTTTATCGACAATGCCATAGCAGTTCCTGCAATGAACATGAATCCTGGTTGTATCAAATCCCAAAATCGGAGGCCATTCCATTGATGGTGCTGAAACTGTATAAAAATATTTCCAAGAAAATTTGCCTCTGTTGCTTTGTAAAGAATGTCATATAAGCTAGTGCTTTCAAGCATCAGGAGGAACATGATGAATCCCCTCATGAAATCAAGTGATCTTAGCCTATTGCCAATTTCTTCAGCATTAAGATGAGCTTTCATATAAACATTTATTTTTTATTCCACTTATCTTCAAGCATTTTGATAAAATAGCCGCCTACAACACTTCTGGCTTGAAATCCAACTTGTTTACCATCGGTCGTTTCATGCCAATCGCTTAGTGGTACCCTTGTTGGAGTTTGTTGCATGAAGGAATATATAGGGTGGATCAATTGTTGAAAATCATTTCCATTATTTGCCAAGGTGGCTGACCAGATAATCCAGTCACTTTTCGTGTATGTTTTCCTGCTGTCGAGTGGCAATCCAAATTCATGCTGCATTTTTAAATAGTAACTGATTTCTTTTTCATATACATCCTTTGGAAAAAGATTTAATCCAAGGAGTTTATCCCATACTAGGTTATACTTCTGACTCCAAGTGCCTTTCTTATCAAATGTTAGGCTATAGTGATCTCCATCTTCTGTGAGTTTCATCCAATTGCTTGCGAAATTTTTTGCAATGGATGAATATTTTTTAAATGTTTCAGTGTCGCCCATGGCATTGGCTATTTGCGCATAAGCACCAATACCTGTAATAGCCTTCATGGATAAGTTTGCGTTTCTTGCCAAGTGTCCTGCAAAATCATCGGTGCACAATTGATTGGAAGGGTCGAAGCCGTCTTGTACAAGAAATTCTACCCAACGACTAAGTGTTTGCCAATGCTTTTTTGCAAAGGCTATATTATTTTCCGCTTTGCAAATAGCGGCGGTAAGCAAAATCATATTACCTGCTTCCTCAACTGGCATGTCCTCAGGATAAGTTTGGCCATTTGCAAGTGGGTAGGTCCCAAGATCGTGAGATGGAAAAGGCTTGGTCCATTTTCCTGTCTCGCTATATTGTATGATAGGCTCTACCATTCCTTCCAATAAAACGGGATTATAGAGCAGCGTTAATGGTGCCGAAGGATAGGTTACATCAACCGTCCAGATGCTCCCATTGCTAAAATTTTCTTTTTGTGGAAACAACACTTCGTCCTGCTCACCTCGAACTAATTTGTGTGCAGCCAGTGATTGGCGGTAAGCGGCTATGCAAAGTTCAGCATATTCTTTTCCTCCTGCCTTCATTGCATCTGTATACAATTGAAGATCAAACGAGTTACATTTTGATTGAATCGCAGCATATTCTTTTGATGAAGTGATCAATAAATTCTCCATGCTACCATGAATTTTTTTCCACCAGGGTTCAAGATTTTTTTCAAAGTATTGTATAGAGTAAAGGTCATCGTAACCGAGCATTATATAGCATGAATTGTTGTTTTTATCTCCAGTAAGCAAGTTGATGTTAGAAGTCATAAATTTTTCGTGGCCACTATTATTTTCTGATTTTCCATTGATCATTTGCTCAAGGGTTTGAACGGATAATTTATTCTCGGTGTTCAAAGCTCCAAGCCATGCATAACCCCAATCTATTCTAACGTCATCACCTTTCCTCCCTAAAACCGTTTGTTCCTTTAAACCTGATTTTAAAAAACTGAAATTATTGTGTTCAACTTTTTCGATGTTCGATTCTTGTTTTATAAGATGCTTCGCAATATTTTCCGATGCGCCAAATATTATTTCAGCTTGGTGATGCTTCTTGTCATTTGAATTTATGGTAAAATCAATAAAGGTGATTGGTCTTGATAATAGATCAAGGTCTGATGCTATCAATGGTGAAAGAAAATTAACCGTAAGATCAATCTGCCCGCATTTAAACGTATAGTTGGTTTGCGTGGCAGTAACATTTACATCTGTTTGAGTTGCTCTCAACATGTTTTTTATTGAAGATTGACTTGCAAGTCCTGCATCGATCCAACTATTCCCTCTTGGATTTGTGCAATGTATTGCCATCATATTATTGGTTTTCTTCAGTGATATTTTTATTTCATCAGATAATAAATACTCCTTTATACTGCTTACATAGCAATTTTTACAAGAATAGGCGAGGAGTCCATTTATATATACCTCCACATCATCATCATGCCTTAATTGAAGAATAAGTTTTTCAATATTCAAATCATCGATATTGAAAAAGCGTCTTACCCAAATATTTTTTGTGTTCCATTTTGTTGCGGCATTATTATCCCAGCCACTTCCAAATGGCATTTTATCTGTTTTCCATTTTTTATCATCATATTCTTTTTTCATCCATCCAGAACCGGGATCTTCTTCGGTATAAATGACTTCAACAGGGCTTTCTTCACCACTTGCTAGAAGGGTTTTTGATGGATAGCTTGGTTCTCCCAAGAAATTATACAGTTGATCATCAACCTTGATCAGGCCAATTAATTTATGATCAGCACCAGTCCAGTGCCTTGTTGTAGATTCATTGAGTTTGTCTGTAAACGACCATATACTGAAATAAGGATCATGGGTGACAAGTGGATAGGCCGGCATCTTATTTACTTGTGCATTGATCACTAGAATGAAAAAGCACTGTGTAAAAAATGCAATAAATCTTTTCATTTATAACCTTTTTAATTTCCTTCAATATACTGCATCGTGTTGAATTATAAGAGAAATAACATTGTTGCAATCTGATGCGTATCTTCGTTATGTGGTATATTTAAAATTAATTCTGGTTGCAATGATGTGGGGTGGAACGTTCATTGCAACACGCATGGCCTCACAGGTATTCGGAACATTTACAGGAGCATCGCTTAGATACTTTGTTGCATTATTGTTCATGGTTCCTTTGGCTTTTTACAAGGATCGTTTTTTTTATAAGGTCAATCGAAAACAATTTTTTCAATTGATGCTATTAGGTTCTACTGGCATATTTGCTTATAGTTATTTCTTTTTTAATGGATTGAAAGTTGTTCAGGCCAGTCATGGAGCACTCATTGTTGCGCTCAATCCAGTTTTCGTGCTGCTTATTTCTTCGTTTTTTGACAATGAAAAAATCAGCAAGATCCCAATTCTTGGTGTGCTGTTATCGTTAACTGGTTCAGCCATTGTGATATCACGTGGTGATTTATTTTCCTTGTTCACAGTATTTACCTGGGGTGATGCTTTTATGCTCGGAACGCCACTGTCATGGTCGCTTTATACCTATTTTGCCAAAGACGTACTAAAGACCACTACTCCTTTGCAAACATCGACCTTGGCTACCATATTTGGTTTTTTTATGGTGCTGATGCTTGCCCCGTTTGAATCCTATCCAACAGTGGTTGGATCAGATATTTGGGTTGCGATCTTTTATCTTGGAATCTGCGGATCTGTGCTTGGCTTGGTTTGGTATTATGAAGCAGTAAAAAAAATTGGTCCTGTTAAAACATCTGCTTTCAATAATCTAATTCCAATTTTTGCAATGTTGTTGTCAGTATTGGTATTAGGTGAAACCCTGCATACATATACTTTCTATGGTGCAGGATTTGTAATAGGGGGTGTTTTTCTGATCAATCGATTTTAGATTGTTTTACCAGGATAAACCTTCAGTGCTTCCTCTAAACAATCCATCGCCCTGTCAATTTCTTCGTTGTTGATCACATAAGCAAGTCGAACTTCATTTTTGCCGAGGCCTTCTGAATTATAAAACCCACTTGCTGGGGCGAGCATGATTGTTTCATTGTTGTAGTTAAATGATTCTAATAACCACTGACAAAAACGGTCTCCATCATCGATTGGTAGTTTGGCAATAACATAAAACGCACCTCCGGGATTTGGGCATAAAACACCTTCCATTTTATTTAGGCGTTTTACCAGAAGATCTCTTCTCGATTGGTATGCAGCTTTAGGGATGTCGAAATAATTTTCTGGAAGGTCCAATGCTGCTTCTGCCAAGATCTGTGCAAGTCCTGGAGGACTTAATCTTGCTTGTGCAAATTTCATGGCAGCATCATATACTTGCTTATTTTTTGTAATAAATGCTCCGATCCTTGCACCACAAGCTGAATAGCGTTTTGATATCGTATCAAAAATAATTACATGATCTTGTATACTATCAAGTTCCAAGGCACTGGAAGCAGAACCTTCGTAACAAAATTCTCGGTATGCTTCATCTGAAAAAAGAAACAATTTATGTTTCAGGCAGATCTCTTCAAGACTTTTCATCTCTTCTTTACTATAGAGATAACCAGTAGGGTTGTTGGGATTGCAGATCAGAATGCCCTTTGTTTTTGAAGTGATCAATTTTTCAAAGTCAGCAATCGGGGGGAGTGCAAATCCATTATCAATGGTGGAAGTAACTGGGACAATCTTTACATCAGCCATTACAGCAAAGCCGTTGTAGTTTGCATAAAAAGGTTCAGGAACAATTATTTCATCTCCTGGATCCAAGCATGCCATCATGCCAAAAACAATGCCTTCACTACCGCCAGAGGTGATCATGATCTGGTCGGATGTTAATTCTAGTCCCAGCTTCTTATAATAGCCGACTAATTTTTTTCTATAGGACTCATTTCCAGCACTATGGCTATAGGCCAACACCTTTATTTTTGTGTCTTTTACAGCCTGTAATATTGAGGGGGGCGTTTCAATGTCGGGTTGCCCAATATTCATATGATGTACCACAATCCCCTTTTTTTTGGCTGCTTCAGCGTATGGGACTAGTTTTCTTATTGGAGAAGCAGGCATGTTGATGCCTCTTTTTGATGGTGTAAGCATACTGTAAAAATAGCTGATTTTATAATATCCAATTTTTGGAGTCTATCATGAGTAACGGTCAACTTGTTAATTTTCTATTGTAAACCTTTTTTTTTCTAAACATTGAGTAATTTAGCATACTGTATATTTCAACCTGAAAAACAGAATTGTTTAAAACGCACAATTAAAAACATATACAATGAAAAAAATTCTACTATCGCTTTTTGTATTAGCTATTGCCTTTACAACCAATGCTCAAAATGCTGTTAAAAGAGCAGACGAGGTAATAAAGTTCGCTGAGGTGCGATATAATTTTGGTAAAATAAAACAAGGTGTTCCTGTAACACATGATTTTCAGTTTTCCAATATTGGTAATGAACCCCTTATCATTGAAACTGCCAGTGCATCATGTGGTTGTACTACGCCAACATGGCCAAAGCAGCCAGTGATGAAAGCAAAGGCAGATATTTTAAAAGCAGGATTTAATGCTGCCGCACCTGGTCCATTTGAAAAAACAATTTTTGTAAAAATCAAGGGTATTGATGCACCGTATGAATTGAAAATCAGTGGTGAAGTGATTTCAGCCGCTGAATTCGACAAGGTTAAAAAGTAAGAAATTCATCCAATATGAAGGCCCCGTTCGATGAACGGGGCTTTCTTGTTTTAGATGCTCTTGAATTGTTGATAAATCTGAATATTATTTGGGGTTTGTGAAACCTCACTTTAATAAATTTAGGGTAGATTTGTTGCATGGAACAAGATGCTGTTTCAATTGACCAGCTTTCATTTGAGGGGTTCAGAAATGCTGTTTTCTCTGATTACAAGTATGCATTTCTCAGCCGTCAGGCAAGTCTCTTAGGTCGTAAAGAGGTTCTGACAGGTAAAGCCAAATTTGGAATTTTTGGTGATGGGAAAGAGGTGCCACAGGTGGCAATGGCTAAATTCTTCCAAAAAGGTGATTTTTATGCAGGTTATTACCGCGATCAAACCTTTGCTTTTGCAACAGGTACAGCAACGTTGAATCAATTTTTTTCTCAGCTTTATGCTGATCCCAATCCTGAAAATGACCCCCATAGTGCTGGCAGACAGATGAATTGTCACTTTGCAAGCCCTTTTATTGATGATTCAGGATCATTCATTGACTTGTCCCAATCGAAGAACTTTTCTGCTGGTATGGCACCCACTGCGGGCCATTTTCCCAAGGCATTGGGATTGGCCTATGCTTCAAAAATATTTAGAAATTCACCTGATTTCAATACCGAAAATCATATTAAAACAGCTGGTAATGAAGTTGTTTTTTGCACTGTTGGAGATGCATCAACAAGCGAAGGTCATTTCTGGGAAACCATGAATGCTGCAGCTGTAAGCCAAGTGCCATTGGCGGTTTTTGTTTGGGATGATGGATTTGGAATTTCTGTTCCAAAAGAATACCAAACAGTTAAATCGTCTGTTTCCTCTGCGCTTGCAGGTTTTGCAAAATATGAGCATACAAATGGGATTCTTATATACAACATAAAAGGGTGGGACTATGCCAGTTTATGTGAAGCATTTGAAGAGGGCATAACAAAGTCAAGAACAGAGCATGTCCCTGTTTTATTTCATGTTGAAGAACTTACACAACCGCAAGGGCATTCAACATCAGGCAGTCATGAAAGGTATAAATCACCTGAAAGACTTCAGTGGGAACGTGAATGGGATTGTTTAGTAAAAATGCGATCTTGGATTTTAGAAAATGCATTGTTCGATGAAGAAGAACTTTCAGCTGCAGAAGATGAATTAAGAAAATTGGTAAATCAAGCAAGGATAGATGCCTGGAAATTGTATGATGAACCAATCCAACAATCTAAAAAAGAAGTGTTGCCTTTGTTGGAGGAATTGGCAGCGACAAGTACAAAAAAAGATGAAATTCTTTCACTGCATCAATCACTGCTTGATAATGCAGTTCCTTTCAGAAGGGATATTGTTTCGGTATTACAGCAATCAATTTTGATCGCTAACGATAGGGTAAATTCAACGCATGCAATTGAAAAGCTACAACAATTGCAAAAAGAGAATAAGCAATTCTTTAATACCCATCTTTATTTCAATCCACATGGTGCAGTGTTGTCTGAAACATTGCCCATCATTGAATACAATGAAAATTCACCTTTGTTAAATGGCTATGAAATCCTAAATCATTACTTCAATGATCTCTTCTCCATCAATCCCTTGGTTGTGGCCTTTGGAGAGGATTTGGGAAGAATTGGTGATGTTAATCAGGGTTTTGCAGGATTGCAGGCAAAGTATGGTGAGACGAGGATTTTTGATACAGGTATAAGAGAGTTAACCATTATTGGCCAAGGCTTAGGAATGTCAATGAGAGGGTTGAAGCCAATAGCTGAAATACAATATCTCGATTATCTTCTTTTTGGTTTGCAGGTGTTGAGTGATGATGCTGCTACATTGCATTACCGAACTGCTGGAAAGCAAATTGCTCCATTGATCGTTAGAACCCGTGGTCATCGTCTTGAAGGGATCTGGCATAGTGGATCTCCAATGGGGATGATGCTCACTGCTTTGAAAGGAATGCATATCTGCGTTCCACGTAACATGGTTCAAGCAGTTGGTTTTTACAATACATTATTGCAAGGTAAAGATCCCGGGATTGTTGTGGAGTGCCTAAATGGCTACCGATTAAAGGAGAAACTACCGGATAATTTGGTCGACTATGCAATACCGCTGGGTATTCCCGAAATCATCAGGCAGGGTGCAGATATTACGATAGTATCTTATGGCTCTACGTTAAGAATTATTGCTGAGGCTGCAGAATTCCTTTCAAAACATAATATAGATGTCGAAATAGTTGATGTTCAAACGCTGTTACCATTCGATATTCATGCTAAGATTTTAGAATCATTGAAAAAAACAAACCGGATTCTTTTTGTAGATGAAGATGTTCCTGGTGGTGCAACTTCATTTATGTTTACGGAAGTGCTGGAGCGTCAAGGCGGCTATCGCTGGCTTGATGCTGCCCCTAAAATACTTTCTGCAAAGTCACACAGGCCAGCGTATGGAAGTGACGGCGACTATTTCTCTAAACCGAATGTAGAAGATGTCATCAATATGGTAATGAGCATCATGTCAGAGTAACAACCTCATTTTAGTATCGAGTTAGCAAATGCTGCCTCGTTAGTGATACAAATATTATTTTTACCAAAGAGCCTATGCCTGTTATCTGCAACATAGCGGTAAAAAAAATCTCTGATTGATTTAGGAACAACCTTAAAAATAATTGTGAGCTTCCAAGGGAATGGTAGTTCGTAAAGGATTTTCAATATTGCAGTTGACCTCAAGGATGTTTGTCCGTTTTTTAAAAAAATTACTGAGTTCTTGTTTGAAGAATTTGACTCGAGCTTTAACGCTTTAAACGTGGAGCCACCTATGGGAGCGAATTGTAAGACTTTCTTTCTATCCCTTTTAAGTAGAAAAAGCACTGTTTTATTACAGAGCAAACATTCATCATCAAAAAAAATAATTCCTTTTTGATTTGATTGGATCATCTTAAATTATGGAATACCTTTTGAACGTCTTCATCCTGCTCAAGCCTATCAACTAATTTCAACACTTCTTGCGCTTGTTCTTCATTCAATTCGATGGTTGTTGAAGGGATCCATTCCACTTCAGCGCTTAGTGTGCTAAAGTTTTTTTCTTCCAAGGCTTTTTGCATATTACCAAAATCATTGAAAGCGCATCTAATCACCAATACTTCTTCTCCTGAATCTGTTGTGCTTTCACCAAGCTCTTCAAGTCCAAAGTCTATCAATTCCAATTCAAGATCTTCTGAATTGATATTGTCATTTTTTAATTTGAATACGCCCATTTTTTTGAACTGAAAACTTACACTTCCACTTGTTCCCATTGCACCATTTCCTTTATTGAAATGCGATTTAATATTTGCAACTGTTCTAACATGGTTGTCGGTAGCTGTTTCAACCAATATGGCAACTCCATGAGGGGCATAGCCTTCGTATAGTATTTCCTCAAAATTTTCAATATCCTTTCCACTAGCTCTTTTTATAGCAGCTTCAACCCTGTCTTTTGGCATGCCAACACTTTTGGCATTTTGAAAACAGCGACGTAGTGCAGGATTTGTATTGGGGTCAGGACCGCCTGCTTTTACAGCTATAACGATCTCTTTTCCAATTCTGGTAAACTGCTTTGCCATTCTATCCCAGCGGGCAAACATGGCGTGTTTTCTAACTTCAAATATCCGTCCCATGGTGATTATTTCTTTTTTATCAGAGATGCAAAATTAAGGTATCCATTTGGTGTAAAAAAAACCCGATACAATTGTATCGGGTTCAATTACTTGATTATGAAAATTAAGCGTTGAGCTTGCTGTTCTTTTTACTGTAGATAAAGTAAACCACCAATCCCAATGCCATCCAGCCAAACGCAACCATTAATGTTTGTTTGTCAAGGCCAACAATCATTGCTAGGCAAATCAATGCACCGAGCACTGATACAACAGGTGCAAGGGGTGTTCTGAATGGTCTTTCAATATTAGGAGATTTCACACGAAGGATCCAGACTCCGATACTAACCAATACAAATGCAAACAATGTACCGAAGCTGGTTAAATCACCTGCAACATGTCCCGGAACAAACGCTGCGAATGCACCAACAAAAACAAAAAGAATCATATTTGATTTATATGGTGTTTTGAATTTAGGGTGCAGATCTCCAAATGCTTTAGGGATCAAGCCATCATTGCTCATGGTGTAAAATATGCGACTTTGCCCCATTAACATTACCAGTATAACTGAAGAGAATCCTGCAAGGATGGCTACTGTTACGGCTGTTGCTAACCAACTGTATTCTTTCATGTAGGTTGCAATGGTGTAAGCAACAGATGCTTCCCTTCCTTTTTCAGGGTCCACAAATTCTTTCCAGTTTGCAACACCTGTTAGTACGTGTCCGAAAAGGATATACAAAATTGTACATACTACTAATGAACCAAGTATTCCGATCGGCATGTCTCTTTTTGGATTTTTAGCTTCTTGTGCTGCGGTGGATACTGCATCGAAGCCAATGAATGCGAAGAAAACAATCGCCGCACCCCCTAAAACACCGCCCCATCCATGTTTGTTCCAACCACTGTAGTCTGCAATCACTTTGCCTGCCTGATCTGTTACAGCAGGTTCAGTTGCAGGTATAAAATAAGGTTGGTAGTTTGCTTGATTGATGAACTTCCATCCGAGTGCAATGAAGATTAACACAACAGACACCTTGATGAACACAATGATCAAATTAACCAACGCTGATTCTTGTGTTCCTTTGATCAACAAGAGTGTGAGTAACAAAAGAATAATTAATGCAGGTGCGTTGATCATACCCTGGTGCAAGATCCCCGCAGAATCAGTAAAACTTTCAAACGGAGAGTGACACCATTCATAAGGAATGCTTCCTCCTAAAAGTTTATTAAGGTATTCACTCCAAGCAATGGAAACAGTTGCTGCACCCAATGCATATTCCATGATGAGTGCCCATCCAATGATCCATGCAACAAGTTCTCCCATGGTAACATAAGAATAAGCATAAGCACTTCCTGCAATAGGAATCATGGATGCAAATTCTGCATAACAAAGCCCTGCGAAAGCACAGCCAATTGCTGCTACAATAAATGATAGTGTAACCGCTGGTCCTGCAGCCTGTCCTGCCGCAGCAGCTGTTCTTACAAACAAGCCTGCACCGATTATGGCACCTATTCCAAGTGCAATTAAGTTTGCTGGTCCGAGTGTGCGTTTAAGTCCTTTCTCCGAGTCCTCCGCTTGTGATAACAATCCCTCAAGAGATTTTTTTCTGAATAAACTCATAACGTTAATTTGGTTGTATTTTATAATCTAAGTCGTAAAATAATTAATAATTCCAATACATCGATTTTTATTTTACAGTTTCCAAATAGGTCTATAAATCGATTAAAATCATTATTTTACAAATTCAATAAGAATAAATGATTCATAGCTCATGAAAATTAATCCTTCAGGAAAATTGACCCTGTATATTTTGATTGCCATGGTGCTTGGCATTGGCATAGGCTATTTGGTTCACATCAATTCCAGTGCAGAAGCCATCAAGACTTTTTCTACCAATATAAAGCTACTCACAACCATTTTTTTGAGGTTGGTGCAAATGGTGATCGCTCCGCTGGTTTTTACAACCTTGGTTGTTGGTATCGCCAAGTTAGGTGACCTTAAAACCGTTGGTCGGGTAGGCGGAAAGGCATTGTTGTGGTTTGTAAGCGCCTCCTTAATCAGTCTCTTGATCGGCATGTTACTAGTAAATTTTTTCAAGCCTGGTAATGCTATTAATCTTGCCTCAGCTGACCTTGATAGTGCGAAGGATCTTATTGGGAAAACACAAGAGTTTTCCATTCAAAAATTCATCGAACACGTTTTCCCTAAAAGTGTGATTGAGTCGATGGCAACAAATGAGATACTGCAGATCGTGGTGTTCAGTATATTTTTTGGCGTGGCCACTGCTGCAATGGGTGAGAAAGGAAAGGTTATTGTGAAAGCGCTCGATGCAGTTGCACATATTATCTTAAAGATGGTGGGCTACGTAATGAATTTTGCTCCACTTGGTGTGTTTGGTGCAATTGCTGCAGTTATAGCAACAAAAGGCTTGGAAGTATTTTCTTTTTATGGACAATATCTTTTATCATTTTTGTTTGGCATAGCAACATTGTGGGTTATACTATTTTCTGTTGGATACCTTATTCTGGGAAAAAGATTGGCGAGGTTATTCAAGCTTATATCACAACCACTATTAATTGCATTTAGTACCACCAGCAGCGAGGCAGTTTTTCCAAAGCTAACTTCTGAGTTGGAAAAATTTGGATGCAAAGATAAAATCGTATCCTTCATTTTACCTCTTGGTTATAGCTTTAACCTGGATGGATCCATGATGTATATGACCTTTGCAAGTTTAGCCATTGCTCAAGCATATGGTATTGATCTTGACCTAGGAACACAGCTAACAATGCTATTGGTACTGATGCTCACAAGCAAGGGAATTGCTGGTGTGCCCCGGGCTTCGTTGGTAGTTGTAACCGCAACATGTGCCATGTTTAATATTCCTGCCGAAGGCATCGCCTTGATCATTCCGATTGATCACTTTTGTGATATGTTCAGGACAGCAACTAATGTTGTGGGTAATGCATTGGCTACTTCTGCAGTAAGCAAGTGGGAAAATGAATTGGGACCTGAGATAACTGAAGCAGCATAGTGAAGAAATAAAAATATAACAGATGATTGAACTTGTGATACAATGGAAGGATTTTTTGAATCCTGAGTTTTATATTCAGCATGGAGGCTTGTGGCTTTTTCTTTTCATCATCTTTGCAGAAACAGGTTTGTTCGCAGGGTTTTTTCT
>Ga0078894_10003013_pt1 | contig 12739 bp, 13 predicted proteins | sample LauGreSu1BDMLBSD_2_FD_67506 | JGI IMG/M metagenome (GOLD analysis project Ga0078894, IMG submission 67506) | Freshwater lake microbial communities from Lake Michigan, USA - Su13.BD.MLB.SD (version 4) (version 4) | ecosystem: Environmental > Aquatic > Freshwater > Lake | place: Lake Michigan...
TTAACACCAGTTGAACCAGATGCACCTGCGAAGGATGCGATTGGTTCATCAAACATTGCCTCAAGACCTGCTTGATTATCATATCTTGAACGGAATGCAAAGATAAGACCAGTTGGAGCAGTCATTGGCTGAACGCTTGCAACGTCATAAGCAACGACGTTAGGCATTGCACGACGAACAAGGCTGATAAGAATCGGATCATAACCAGCAAGAGCTGATGTTGAAGCACCACCCTGACTTACTTGACCAGTTGCAAAATTACCACCAATTGCATTTACTGGAGCTTCGGTTAGGAAATCTTGTGCATTTTCTCTAAGAGCCTTCTTTTGATTTTCAAGAATGACGGCGGTATTACGTCTACGATGAATGTCAGTGATCTTGTCGAGTTCTGGGTGATCAATGACGGGGGACCACTTCTCAAGAAGTTGGTCATATGGGGTTAAACCATTAAAATCCATTTTACTATCTCCTATTTTCTTTTAATTATTTGGTTGCCTTGAGGTGTTTACTGATTGAGTTTACATAAATGTTCATATCATCATTAACCAATGGTTTTGATGATACTACTTCTTCAGTCAATGTTTGTTTATTTTGAGCATTATTACCAAAGTATGATTCCTTGATAATTTTTACTTTTTCCTTGAATTGATCTACTGAACCAAATTCAATAGATTCTGTCAAAGATGATAATTTTTCTACTTCTGTATCTGCAAGATCTGATGACATTTCCATAAATGCAGCAGCACATTCATTGACAAGGTTCTTTTCTTGAAGTTCCATGTTTTGTTTCATCAGAGCATTAAGATTTTCTTCAAGTTGACGATTTTCGGCAAACAGTTCATCTACTAGATCAACCTTCTCTTCAGGAATTTGAACATAGCTATTCTCAAATAGTTCTTTCAGACCATGAAGGAAATTTTCTGCGATCTCAGTACGGAAACCTTGCTCGACTTGAAGACGATTTTCTTCCATCCACTCATTTATTACATAACCTAAGTAGCCATCTACTTGTTCAGTTAAAGTTGAAGCAACAGCATTAACCTGTTCTTGAATTACTTCTTCAGAAGCTTGTAGAATCGCTTTTTCGATTATTGAAATTTTTTCATTAAGAGCTGCTTCAAAAATAGTTGCAGCCTTTGCCTTAAATTCATCAGAAAGTTCTTGACCTTCAAATAAAGCATCAACATAATCAGTAATATCTAATTGAACTGATTCTTTTTGTTCTTCCATTTCACCATCTGATTCTTCTGTGGTGTTCTTGGTTGTCATACCAGCACCTTGAGGTGAAAGAGAAGCCATATTCATTTTTGCTTGTATATCTTTTGCTAATGGTTTAGCAAACATAGGAGTAACGCCATTTGCGGCGAAAGTTCCTTTTCCTGTCGCATCTTGTACATCTTGACCTTGATTCATAATTTTCTCCGTAGTATTATTATTTATAATATTTTATTCTTGACAACGATATGTAACATTTATGTTGGAAATTTGACATTAGTCAATCTACTTCGTATAGGTGTTAAATTTCCCGTTTTAGGATTTTTAAGTAAATAATTACTTAAATATGGATTGCTACTTAAATCATATTCAGCATTAACATTTTTTAAAATGTTTCTTGCATTTAACAGTTTTGTTGCTGCGTGTCTTTGTTCAGCACTAGATAAATTCGAAATATCCGCACCAGATCCAGCAATTACATCTTGAGCTTCACTAGCAGCTTTTGCTAATAATCTTGCCTGATGACTTAGACTAAATGTTGTACTTGGATTATATTGAGATATTGATTTAAATTCACCAGATGGTAAATTTTGTAAATTACTTTGAATGGCTCCACTCATTCTTCGTATTGCCATACCACCCTTTAAAACATCGGCTCCAGATATATTTAAACTTGGAATATTTCCTCTTTTTGATGGAATGCCAACACCAGGTGTTAACATTGCCTTAATACCAATTTTTCCTATTGCACCTAATACTGGCTTATATCCGGCTATTATACCCCTTTTAATAGATCCGGTTATTTTATCCATAGTGGTTGGATTTTGCATTCTATTTAAAATATCGCCAGCTGATTGTGGACCAGTAATTCTAGATCTTATATTACGTCCAAGCTTCATCAAACCACTATTTTTTCCAAAAAAAGATGGCATTGTCTTGTCTAAACGAAATGTTCGTGTTAATGAAGGTTGAAGTGTTGGTCTTATTTGTGTTGCATTTTGCATGAAAGGCAAATTTACGTCATATATGCCTTCCATGATATCATTTCTTACTTTACAATAAATAGCATATCTAGCATTTCTGCTAGATATGCTTGATAAATTATTTGAATCTTTATTCATAGTTTTCTCAAGAAATTTTCAAACATTTTTATGGCTTTTTTTTCCATATCTTTTTTGCATGGTTTCTTTAATTCTTTTTTCATTTCTGAGAGTTCTTTTTCTTTCAAAAAACCATTGTCCCAAATCCATTCTTTACCTTCTAAAATACCATTTACGAATGCATCTGGTGCAGATGGATCAGCAACAATATCAATCGCACTTAATGTAAAATCTGGTTGAACTTCATTAATTTCATTTACTCTTTTAAGTGTACCCATACCTCTTGATGAAACACCAAGTAAAGCACCTTCATCAATGAGTGATTTCACAATCTTACCCATCGGAGTATCTAAAATTTTTGCTTTTCCCATAAAATTATTTCCATCTTGATTTAATTCTACAATCATGTGAGAAACACGATCAAGATTTACAGATGGACCTGATGGGTGATTTAATTCACCAAGAGAACGCTTCTTTAGAACACATTCTTTGACATATCTTCTACATTCATTTTCAAGAATATTGATGCTATATTTTCTTCCATTACGATTCACAGTCTCACCCTGCATCATAATACCTTCAATGTAATAATTTTTACCATTGTCGGTAGCCTCAACAAGAGTCTTTACATTTTCAATTGTTTCTGTGATTAATTTCATGAAATGCCTTATTTTTTATATTTTTTATGTTTCTTTCCACATGATTCACAAGTTTCTTCCATATCTTCACTTTCTTCTTCGTCTTCGCTATCTTCCTCATCTTCCATATCGTCTTCTTTTTCTTCTTCAGAAAGAAGTTCTTCTGCGATTTCTGCTATTTCTTCTTCAGTCAATTCTTCACCTAATTCAGTTTCAATTTCTTCTACTATTGCTGTTAATTCATTTAAAAAATCTTCATTAACATCTTCGTCATCTTCGTCATCTGCTTCATCTGCGGCAAATTTCATAGATTCTTCTGTATTACCATTATTATTTAAATCTAAAAAATCAGGTTTAGGTTCGTTAGAATCTTCTTCTTTATTCTTCTTCTTTTCTTCGTAAATTTCTAATTCTTCCTTAGTCATGAAAACAGTTGGTGCATATTCTTCAAGACTTTCTTCTAATCTTTGACCAAGTTTTGCATATAGACGTTCATTCAAAACATCTTTTGCTTGAGTCAATTTATTTTCAAGTATAAGGGGTAAAAGATCATTAAATTTGTTCATTTTGGCTCCTAGATTTATTTCTATTATTATTTATTTTTTTGTATTTTTCAGACACTACATTCAATAAATTATTTATTGTTTTTGTATCTTTAAGTAAATTTTTAATGCTTTTTGTATCATTATTGGCAAATTTTTTCACTATTTCAAATTGACCAGGATTTATATTTACTTTACTTCTATCTCTAAAAAAAATTGTTATTGGTACTTTAAGTGGCTTTTTTTCTTTGAAAAGCTTTGTAATTCTTTCCTTTTCATGATAATAATATATCATTGAGAAGGTTCCTGTTCTTGTGGCGGACCTTGCATAAGCTGCTGTTGTGCTTGTGCTTGAGCCGCTATTGCTTGTTCTTGGGATATTTCAGCATCTATTTCACGCATAGTCTCATCACTCTGTCGTAAAATATGCTTACGAATATACTTGGATGAGAAATATTTTCCTTCATATGATGCTAGAACATTTAACATATCAACTTTTTCTCTCAAAAGTTCATTTTCTTTCAACTCTGTGAAATATGAATCCTTTGTATAATAGAAATTGATATCTTGATATATCTTTTCCCAATCATTTAAAGTACATATACCTTTAAGAATAAGTTGCTTTTTCAAAAGATCAAGGAATAATAAAGAAAATCTTGCTCTTAATCGTTCAATAAATTTATAAAATTTTACTTCATCTCGACTTATTTCTGAAGTTCTACCCATATTAAAACCAGTAGTAGTCTCAAGTCTTGAAATAGGAACATTCAATGCTCTATACAATTTTCTTTGAAGATAATCAACATCTTCCATTTGGCCTAGATTTTGGCCACCATCAAGTGTAGAAATTTCAGTACCTCGACCACCATCTCGTCTAGGAATCCAATAATCTTCTAACATAGTAAGATGAGCACGATCATCTTTTACTTCACCAGTTTTTTGATCATAAACGAGTCGATTTCGATATCGATTCATTAATTCACGCATATATTGTTCAGCTTTATTCTTTGGAAGATTTCCTACATCAATATAAAATATGCGTCGTTCTGGTGCTCTTGTCATTCTATAGATGACTACGGCATCCTCAATCTGACGCAACATATTTAAAGGTCGAATAGCCTTGTGTAAATAACCTATAACACGTTTTGTGTTCATATCAATAAGGCCAGAGTGTACGTAAGAAATCGAGTCTAATGCGATTTTAAGACCAGATGATGATGTCTGCATGATCGAATCTGCATCTAGATCTGTGTATAGAAAATATTCTTCAACGTTTTTAATAACATTTGTTTGAATATTATTAATTACCTTAATTTCTTTTTCTACTTTTCTTACTTTCTTAATCTTAAGAGGATCAATAAGTCTTAATTCTTGTATGCCTTTTTCTGGTCTTGTTATATCAATTATTGCGTGATAATATAATCTTCCATCAATATACCATTTTCTAAAGATTTCATGACCATTATGATTAAACTTCACAAGTTTAAGAATATTTTTAAATTCTTTTTGAATTTTTTCTTTGATTTGGCTTGATAATCCATCCACATTAGATAAATCTAAAAATAATGCATTGTTATCTTCATCAAAAACAATCGATTCATTAATTATATCTTCGATTGCCATATCCACTTCTGGGTATAATGACATTGATCTATAATGAGATAATTGAGTATTATCATCACGAATAGATCCACCAAAGTCATAGACTGTAGAAAAGAATCCACCAGATTCAGCAGTTATTGTTCCATCATAATCATCTGGAGCCGAAAAAGCTGGTAAATTACTTACTTCTTGTGTTATAGGAGATACATCAGTATCTTTATTCTTACCAAATAAAAAACCAAAAAAATTGTTTGCCATGATACTATTTATGGGTAAAATGTTGCATAATCGTATGTTAATGTTAGTGTAAATTCAGCAAATACGTCAGTAACATCTTCGGTTAATTCTATAGGTGAAATATCAATTGGAAATACATTATTTAAAGAGCATATTTTTGTATATCTTGAATCAGATTTTCTTCCCTTGATATCATCATATTGAACAGTCCATTCTGATGCATATGCTTTGTAATTCATACTCTTATGTTCACCATCATTAATATAATCAATCCATTTTTGAAATATTGTTCTTAAATCTTCATTATCTAACGAGGAAGTATAAACTTGAATCGGCCAATCCGCTGCTGCTCTTTCAGCAGGAAATTTGATTGGTCTACCTCTATAATTTAGATTTACAAGACCAACACTTGATCCTGGAAATTGACTTGCTTTGCAATAAATCTCAAGTGACTTGTTTAAGCCACTTGAGGATAAATTTGGTATTGCTGGTAATAAACCAGTGATTTTAAATCTATTGGCTTTTACACCAACAAAGGATTTTCTAAACGTATCTATTCCCATTAAATATATTCCCAGTAATCATATGTAAGAGTCAAAGTAAACTCTGCAAATGTATCTGATGTATCGTAGCTTAAATCAATTGGAGAAATATCGATTGGAAAACAATGTACTAATTTAACCTTACGCTGATAATTTGATGGAGATGTAGAAGTTGATGTACCAATCGCCATATCCATATAATGTACTTCCCAATCAGAAGTTAAATCATAATTAATTTGATGTGATTCTCTGGTATCCATTGAATCAATCCAATTTTCCATAAGCTGACGAATGTTTGATGCGCTTGAATCATATACCTGAACTGCCCAGTCTGTATAAGTTCTTTCACCAGAGAACTTAATAGGTCTTCCCTTATAACCAACAGGTATAACTCCTATGCTTGAGCCAGGAAATGATGAGGCTCTAGCATAGATGTTAAAGGCTTGAATATTTCCAGCAGCAGGTGATTTGCCTATAATCTGAAATCTATTCGCTCTTACACCTTTAAATTGTGATCTAAAATTGTTTAAACTCATTGTTGTTTCCTATTTTAGAGTATTGAACTTAAATCTTTATTTGTGAGAGTTAGTCTTACGAAATTAATTGATGGAATCGGTTTGACTAAAACATCCGCAACGAAATTCTTGGCCTCAATAATTTCAGCCGTATTATTAGTTTCATCACAAATAATCTTATATTCAGATATACCTCTTGCTGCTTGTACTTCTCTCAGTACGCTGTCGGCAGCAGAAACAAAACTTGATCTTGTTACTTCATCATTCTGTTCAAACAAAACGCCTCTGGCGATTGGTCCAAGACTTCTCTTAAGATATATGAATAATCTACAAACGTTAATAGACCCAAGTGTTGAAGTTCCAGTATAAAGTGATTTATCACCAAATAAAAGTGTACCTTCACCAGGAACATTGAATACTGGATTTACTTTATTAGCATATAGACCACCTTTATCGGCTTCATTCAAAATCTTAGTAAGACCAGCAACATTATTAATTCTACCTCTTCTTGCTCCTGCTGGAGAGAACCAAGGATATGAATCTCTATCTGTTCTAACTATACATCCAGCAACATCTGGTGCTAATGATGATATAATCAAATTAGTCGGATCACCAGCGGCATTAAAATGTTTCTTTTCACCATAAACAGCACAAGTATTTTCACCATATGTTGATGATGGAGCTGTAACTGATAAAGGTGCGGTGCTAGATGGAACACCTAAAACACCAAAAACAGGCAATGGACCAGAGGCTCTTGCATTTACAACATTATTTACAAATGTTTGATATGATGCAGACGTACCACCTTGGAATACAACATCAAAATCTAATTGATAAAAATCTCCAGACCCACCAGAATCTTGCCAAGACACATAACATGGACCACCATATTGGAGGAAATTATGTACGTGATACCACTCATCAGTCCAACCAGTAGCTCCATTAGTTGCAAGATGAACAGCAGCTAATGTTGCTCCATTAGTAGCCGAAAATCCTGGATAATATGTATTATAATAATTTGTTAACCTATTAAACCAATCATTTAAATTTTCAACATAGTAATATCCTTGTGCCAACTCTGCTGCATCATAAGTAAATAATTTCATTGAAAATGTACCACCTTGGCCTAACATTGCGCCAATAGCAGGTGATGTCAATTCAGATGTAGATCTGGTGAGTGACTCGTCAAGAATTCTTACAGTTACTCCTGGGTAGCTGCTCATATTTTTCTCCTATTATTAAATATATATTTTTTTACATATTTTCACTAGAAAATCCAGAATTGTGTGGCTATTTTATTATTCTTGTCGTTTCGATCAAACCATACGTCGTTGTTTGAAACTTCACCTATCTCACCTCTACCATCCTCTATAAATCCAAACGGAACAATTTCAGCCTCTATTTTTTCAATTTCATCATTAAACATTTCCACACGAATATCTTTATTTGTAAGTGTTTCAAAAAAATCCTGACGTGTAGCCCATGAAAATAATACTAAACACATAACCAAGTCATCTGTATGGCCGTCATCTGCTCTAAAGGAAACTCCGTCCGCTATAAATGTTGTTAATTCATCAATAGTATCAGAATCATCTACAACCATCTTATCCTGTTCGATAAGATTCTTTAAAATTGCACAACCAAGTTTCTTAACGGGATTTGTTGTTCTAACTCCAAGTAGTAGTCTATTACCACCACCAATTTCAGTTATAGTTTGACCCTTTGTTCCTTTAAAATTTGATTTTATAAGATTTTCATATTCTAGATCATTATGAAGAATATCAGCAACCTGAGATCCAATATCATTTACTTCAACCAAAACATAGGCATTGTTATATTTCTTTCCTACGGCTCGTATATATGATGGAAGAAGAAGAGGAGATACCACATTGCTCTTAAATCTTGCTACAATTCGATATGGCATGGTAGTTATATCAAATACTACAAATGCGCTATTATCTTTCCCTTGACCTCTGGCGACATCTACCGTGATAAAATATTGATGATCTTGGTTTTCTTTTTCATCAGTTCCCTTTATTGGTTCTTGGTATACAACTAATCCTTCACCATTTTTATGTCTCGGTTTTCCATAGCTTAATTGATTTAATTTATTTGCATCAATAAGGGTATTTGCAGAACCAACAAATGAGCAATTATATTCAGCATCAAATTGTCGTTCAGATGTATTTTTTATTTGTTGTTCTTTCCATACATCATCTCGTAATGGACCACCTGGATATTGAGGAACATCTCTCCAACTTACTTCAAATGGAACATATTCACTTTGTTTGGAAATAGCTGCTTTCCACAATTGATAATACATATTCAAACCTTTTGGGGTTGAAATTATTATCATTTGTGTACTCTGACCTGCTGTAATCGTTGGGTATACTGATGAAAAGAATTCTTCAGCAACTGTTGTAGGTACGAATGCAAATTCATCAAGAAAAATGCAATTGTGTACTAATATATTATTAGCAAAGAATGAATGAGTATCTGTTACTTCAAGTAAATCATAAACATGAGAATCATCATCATTAATAATATCGACTAAATGTAATATATTATTGCTACTAATGACCTCATGATTTTTATTTAATTTTTTAGCTTCAATGAAGCCATCATTAGTTGCTATTTTATGATCTTCTGTACAAATTAATTCGGAATTATTATCAAATACTAACTTTATTGTTGCTCTATTATGTGTTTTTGAGATTCCTCTAAAACTTTTAAATCCGTCTGCTGTGAGAACTTCCCATCTATTAGTTTCTTTCCTTTGTTCCACGGACCACCATTTTTTTGTATCCGTAATAAAGCTGCTTGGCGCATTTTTTCTTTTGCTTCTGGTGATCGTTTCATTCCGCGATGTGTTAATGCTGTCTTTTTGATTTTTTCTGGATTCTTGTTTATTTTGTCCGAGTGTTCTTTTGTTTTCCTTTTCCCTGTCAATATCTTTGAAATTTTTTCCCCAAAGCCCTTGGGTTTTTTGATTCCGATCAAACGACCAGTATTCGAATTGCTTATTTTCTGGCGAGCTTCCTGTGAAATTATTTTTCCTTTGTTTGACTTGGATATTTTTTTCTTTGTTTCTTCTGAATGTTTTGATCCCAGACGCATAATTCTTCTCGCTTCTGAATAATTGATTTTCGCTTCCATTATAGCTGATGGAGACATTTTCACATATTTGCCCTGTCTCCCATTCACCATTCGATAATAAGCATGGCACATTTTTGCTTTTTCTATCCCGGTCAAAAAATGAGGTAAAAGGCGATGTGCCAATAAATGTTCTCTTATAGTTAATTGAACAAGATTGTCTTTCGTATTTGTCCCACCCAGAGATTGTGGAATTATATGGTGTTTTTCTGACTCCTGTAATATATCTGTTCTCTTTTTCGCTTTCTCCATCAGAGAAAAATACCATTTCTTGTATTTGTTTTCCGTCATTATCATCAAAATATTTATAATAATCAGTATTTCTAGACGAATTAGAATAAAAATCTTCTATGGAAATATTATAAATTTCGCCAGTCAAATTATCTTTTATTGTTATTATGCTTGTTCCAGAAATACAATTATATGAACCACCGCGAACAGCCGATGATGACGTAGCCGCTGCGACTATTTTAGATCCATTTTCTAAAACAATGGATCCTTTATTCCATTCAACTATTCCTTGTTGTAACCAAGATGGCAAATGTTCATATGACTCACGTATTCTTGCTAAAATATCTCTGGCTGTATTTAATTTATTAGCTAGAATACAAACATTCATATTTTGATTAAATAAGACTTTGTGTAGTAAATAACAACATCCAACAGTAGTTGTTTTTCCTGCTTGTCTAGAAAGTTTTCCAATAACAAATCTATTTTTTTCTAATGTTCGTATTAATTTTTCTTGATAATCATAAAGATCAAAATTTGATATGCCATGATCTAATGTTACAACTTTAACATAATTTCTTCCAAAGTATACAGGATCATTCGCACATTTAACATATTCTTCAACCTGTTGTTTAGTAAAATCAATCTTAACACCAATTGGTTTTAGATTGGCGTTTCCCAAATAACCTGGTTTTTTCTGATATTCTTTAGGCATTATCTATCTGCTTATTTTGTGATCTAGATTTATTAATTAAATTTTGTAATTCAGTTGTAGATCCAACATATATTGAATTGTTTGTAATATTTGTTACTTTTTCTTTTTGAATATTTTCTGATTTTTCATGAACAGTCATAAGATCTTTATTCATATCAGATAATGTTTTAAGTAAAAGTGCAGCAACTTCATAGGCTCTTGGTGAATCACTTGCAGAAGCGACTTTCATAATGCCATCAAGAGCATCCATACCATTATTGATGAGTTCTTTCATATTTGTTCTGGCTGAGTTAAAATCAGCCTCAAGAACTTCTTCTTTGGATCTTTTAATTTCCTTTATAACCTGAATATCTTTCTTTTCAGGTGCTTTATCAAATGTGGTATCTAAAGCTTTTGATATATTTTCAAATGGATCTTTTGACATAATTAAACACCATCATAATAAGTAATACTCCCTGTTGATGCGATTCCTGTGTATCCAGGACTATAAACAAGATTAGTTGGATTTGATTCCATTGTCATACCATTGTAAATATTTACAAGAGCATTCTCAATAATGCCACCAGCATCTCTTCGAATATTTCCATAAACATATGTTTTCATGGTAAAATTAAATACACTAGTAACACTTCTTCTTGTACTAAAATCACCTTCATAATCTTCAGATGTACTCACATCATTTAATACAATCGGAACATCAACTTTTTCATTTAAAGAATTATAATTAATAGTAACTGTAAAATCTGGAGCAAAATATGGTATTACTTGTTCTATTATCTGTAGATTATCTTCAAGATTTCGTGTAAATGAATATAAATTTAAGTTAATATTATATGGAATTTCAATAAATGTGCTTTCATTATATGAAGCAGTAGAATTTCTTTTCTTAAATATTCTATTCAATTTTCTAGTTGGATCATATAAAATATTAATAATTTCAAAACCCATTTTTGGAAATGTTGATTGAATATGTGTGTTATCAGTAACACCTGTCTCAGTAGTTAGTCTATAAATAAACTTTTCTTTTGGTCCATAAAGTATAGGAACTTTGATTCTATTTGTAATATTATCATTGCTATCCTTTCTCAGAATAGTTATTTGATTGAATAAAGTACCAAAAGCAACTATGTTTTTACGAATAGTTTCATTATAGAATGATACATTTTCTCCAAACATTAGTATTTCCCTTCACTGAACGGATCAACATCTGTAAAGTCAAATAGATCCTTTTTTGCTCTTTCTATATCGAAATCAACATTATCACCATCACTTCTATCCTTAACAGGATCAGTTGGAATAATTGTTGATGTAATTGATCTATCGAATCCGGTATATCCAGCATTTGATAATGCACCAGTTAGTGTTAGACCATTCACATAAGTACCAAATTCATCGAATACGTACATATATGAATAACTGAAACCCTTCGTAAATTGTTGAACTGTTGCTGTATATCCAGAATGATTTACATATTCACCAGGTAGATAATTTCCACCCTGAATACCTTTGAGTAATATCCTTGAAACAAAAGATTTTCTATCTTTCGTAGCATTATCAAGAATATCAATTCCAGTATCGAATTCTTCGTGTGAATACACAAATGCCTCAAGAGTTAAAGTATATGTGGTTAATGCACCAAGTTGATAAAATGGAATTTCGTCTTCCATTTTATTGATTTCAAATATTGTTCCAGAGTATGGAAAATAAATTAAATCACCTTCTCTTGGTCTTATGATTTCAGAATCTTTGGCATATATTTCTTGACGAAATCTTGTTTTTGAAACCTGAATTGTCATTCTATCTGTAATTAAAACACCAAATTTGCTTATAACATCAGCCTGTCCATCAAACGAGAGAACAGTTTGAACATAACATTCAAGAGTATATGCTTTTGTAAATTTGGATTGAATATCTTCACCAAGAATATTATCTAATTTAAAATATTCTCTTGGAATATACAAAATATCTACACCAGTGACCTTTATAGTCTCTATGGTAAGATCATCAATTAATTTTTGATCTAATTTTGAATATTTGAAGAATGGATTTGTTGCCATTTTATCCCATGAAGAAATTTACTGGATATTCGTATGACGTTAAGAATTCATTTTCAATAGATAATATTTCACTTACGGCTTCAGCATATATCTGACCGCCTTTCATAACTATACCACCTGGAAGTTGAACTCCATCATACTTTGCCATATTTGCACCCCACTGACGCTTTATGAGTGCTGTTAAATATTTTTTTA
>Ga0078894_10003014_pt1 | contig 12739 bp, 28 predicted proteins | sample LauGreSu1BDMLBSD_2_FD_67506 | JGI IMG/M metagenome (GOLD analysis project Ga0078894, IMG submission 67506) | Freshwater lake microbial communities from Lake Michigan, USA - Su13.BD.MLB.SD (version 4) (version 4) | ecosystem: Environmental > Aquatic > Freshwater > Lake | place: Lake Michigan...
TTGTATATTTGTATCTGTAAACAACGAATTAATAAAATTTACAAAAAAATACACAAAAAAATACACACATTAAAATATTATTACTATATTTGTCCTAACTATTAATCTTAAAAAAAAAATAACTTATGAATAAAAAAATACACTTTGTTAAACGGTTCTTCCAAAAATTTGGAATACGATTATCAAGGATAATGGAGGTAAATAAAGCAAAAGGAATGTCCGAGGCCGAAAGAGAAGCCGGTGGTATTTTAAGAAAACTAATTTCGGATCAAGAAACAGACTTACTAACAAGTCCAACAACTGGTAAGTATTATGTTAAATGTGAAAGAAGAAGTATGTTACTTGTTCTCGGTGATGGTGAGTTATCAATAATCAATCACGTTTACGGATACAATGTGCATCTTTCACAAAGAGTTGAGCAACTTTTTAGAGACCAATTTCTTGATGAAGTTGAAAAAAGAAGAGATAACATGGAAAGCGAATTCCGTACAAGTGTAAAACATAGTCTAAAAGAAATCTATAAAAATCTTGAAAATGAAAAGTAATATCAAAAAAACATTCAGAAACTACTTACTAATAGGATTAATTCCAATTTTAGGAACACTAACAATACTTATACTTATGTTGTGGGCATTAGCCAACAAAAACCAAAAAGATGTTGAACAACCATTAACTGATAAAATGGTTGTTCACGACACTGTTTATGTAAAAGTACAATGTGAAAGAAATCACTTTGAGACACCTAAACAGATTGAGACTTCACGAAAAAGAGAAGTGAAGCCAGAAATTGTTCCAACCGAAGTAACTCAAAAAGACACTTCTAATTAATGACAATATTTATTCTACTTACTTTATTATTTTTAGTTTATGAACTTAGAATCTTAGTCAATCCTTCTAAGTTCATAAATCTGCGCAAACAAATTCAAGATATCAAAAAACTTGAAGGTGATCAGAAAAGGAAAATGTCAAAAGAAATAGTATCAACTTCTTTTAATATTTTGGTAACTAACTTCTTATATGGTATTTGGTGTATTATTGGAGTTTTTATTTTCACACAATGGTATCTTTTTTTATTTTTAATTTTTCTATCATTCTTTAGTTCTTATATTCTAAATACTTTAATCTCTTTAGAAAAAGCTACTTATTATTATAAAACTTTTGATACTTTATTATCAATAATAGTATTGATACTGATATTAATCAGTTATTTTTATACAAATTTATATAACAACTTAATTTAATTTATTATGGCAAATGATTGTGACTGTAAAGTAAAAATCTCAGGTTCACCTGAAGATGTTAAAAGACTTTTTGATAAATTACAAATTCAAGAAGTCCAAGAAACTGGTTCTCTTAATTCAACAAATTATGAGTTATTATTTGACTCTATTGATGATGTTGAAGATTGGGGATCTAAATGGCAAGTTTTCTCTAATATTGATTATTCAGAGGGAGATACAATGATGTTTATAGATGGTTATTCTGCTTGGGGACCAGCGGATGGATTTTGGCAGAAAATCTCTAAAGACTTTAATGTTGAGTTAACCTGTGAGTACTATGAGGGAGGAATGAACTTTGCCGGTATTACGACGTGGAATGACGGAGAAGAAACCGAAAGAGAAGAAATGACTTATTGGCAGTATTTGATGGACAATGACTACGAATACTTCTGGGAAGAAATTGGATATCGATGCGAGTTTGATACACTTGAAGAACTTAAAGAAGTCTTAGGTGATACTTATGGTAAATTCAGCGCAGAAGAAGCAATTCGATTAGACGAAACGCACGCTGAAAAGTATGTGGACTAATGAATTGTTTTAAAAAAATAGGACTTCTTGGATTTCTATTTTTTCTTATAAAAGGCCTTGTTTGGATAGGAATTGCATTAACCGCTTATTTTTTTAGTAAATAATTTTGGCAATTAAAATATTATTTATATATTTGTAGAAGTAAACATATTAATTAATCTTAAAAACAAAAAATTAAAAATGGCAACAAAAAGAGCAGAAGCAGGAAAAGTAATCGGTCAAGTTGGTGGATTCCGTATTCGTCAAACTGAAAAAACTGGAAGAGTTGGTGGTAAAACACAAGTAACTGGGACAGTAATTGGAATCTACACTGGTAAAAATATGGTAGAGTCTGGATTTAAAAACAGAGAGTCTGCTATTGTCAGAGCAAAAGAAATACAATCACAAATTGTGAAATAATAAAAAAGGAGAGTTAGACTCTCCTTTTTTATTTTATTTTTATTTACTAAATTTGTAAAATGATTAAAGATAAACAAAGTAATACCAATTATACAAGTTATACCGTGAAGGTTCAGAGTTGTCCTTATTGTGAAGGTAAGTTTGATTTTTCAGGTTACTCAAAAGAGAATGTCAAAGTTGCTATAGAGAGTCTATACGTCAATATTAATAAACATCTTTCAGTTTGTAGGTATAAGAAAATTGAAACAGATAAAAAACTTGCTAGTATTAGCATCAATACTAAAAAATTTAGTGAAAAAATTTATTCATCTTGTTTTGATACCAATCAATTACTTGTTGGTTAATTTAAAAGTCTTCTCTAAAAAGGACCATTATCATCTGAATCATCTTCTTCTAGATATTTTTTCTTACTTGTTGATACATCACCATCAGACTTAACAAGTCTGTATGTTATATCATCATAAACAATAAATGTGCTTTCATCTCCAGTAAGCCATCTTGACCAGGTTTCAGTAACACCTTCTTTTTTAGTGATGATTTTACCATCTAAGATTTTTATAGTTCCCAAAATTTCTGCCATAATAAAAATTTTATTTTTTGATTATATATCAATATAAATATCTCTTTTTTATGATTTCTGATATGTAGTTGATAATGATAAATAGATAAACATAATACAAAATTAAAACTATAAAAAATAAAAGAGTTTATGCAAAAGTATATTATTATTAAAGCGGATGAAGGTAACTCAGACTTTATAACAGAAGTCAATCCAATTACTGATGATGAAATTGAATCAATTCGTCCGATAATTATGGCTTTGTTTGAGAGAAGAGAAATACTTTATGAAAATTTAGTCGAAAATTGGAAAAAATGGAGGTTTAACTGGGTTACTAATACAGATATGATAAATAGACCAAATGACTACATAACTTATATGAAACCACTTGATTATGTTTATCAAGATATTTTTGGTGAATATGAACTAAATATATTTGCTCCGTTTGTGCCTTATGGTCAAAATGGTGTTCACACTATAATATCAGTTGATATTTACACACTTGATGAAAAAATGTTTTAAATGAAGTTATCTGAACTCAAAGTAGGTGAAATTGGTGAGATATCCAAAGTTAATGAAAGTCCAATTTCAGTTATACTGCTGGAAAGAGGATTTTATGTAGGTCAAAAAATAAAGTTATATCAATCAGATATCTTTAACGATGTTAAAATATTCGATATAGGGTCTTTATTTATGATGAGAAAAGAAGAGTATGAGATAATTGAGGTTACGTTACTTAACTGAATCAGATTTAATTTTCGCAATTACTTCCTCGTTATGAGCTATTCTTTTAAGATTCTTAACTAAATTTCTTCTGTTTCTTTTTGGTTTACCTTCTTTTTTTGCCTTTGCCATAGTGATTAACATTATTTTAGAATATATATTAAAATAATTTATAAAATGCTTGTCATTTATAAAAACTTTCGTATATTTGTATAGTTAATAAATAAACAAATAATCACTACAGACATGAAAACAGTAATCTTAAAAGGTCAAGAAATCAAAATCGGTTCACAAGTACGTTTTGTTAACGATAGAGATCTTTACACTGATGTTAAAGGCATCGTTAAACCAGTTGTTGGTCAAGTATACACAGTTCGTGGATTTACTGAATTAAACGGATTTTTTCTTGAAGAAGTTAAGAATATCAACTTCGAGTGGACTGATAATAACGGTGATGTTGAGTCTGTTTCTGAGCCAGGATTCGCAGCTTGGAGATTTGAGCCAGCTACACCACTTGGACAAATGTCAATTGATGAAAAAGCATTGGCTGACGAGTTCTCAAAAATCCTTGAGCAAGTATCAAAGACTATCAAAGTAACTCAATAATACATTTATGAAAAATATTTTATTATTACTTTTCTTAAGTATCACTCTTTTTAGTTGTAAAGTCTACAAAGAAACATATGTGTTGGAAAAATATCCAATAGAGTGGTATGATGAAATTGTAATTCCAAGTGAGCATTTCCACTACAAAGATGATTCTAGTAGCTGGAAATGTTTTTACTATGAATCAGATACTGTTTGTTGGCATTATGTAGACACTATACAGGTGTGTACTCTGATAAAAGTAGAAAAGGTAAAAAGGTCTATTATAAGATGAAAATGTATGAACTAGTAGGGAAATATTTTAGAAAGACTGATGATATCGAAAAATCAATGTCTACTAGTTTATTTTTTACATCATATGGTGAAGTTTCAGTATCAACAGTCTTCTTAGGATGGGACCATTCTTTTGGTTCTAACTCAGAACCCATACTTTTTGAGACTATGGTATTTGGTGGTGTTTATAATGAATATCAAATAAGATATCACACTTATGACGATGCCGAATTAGGACATGAAGATGTCTGTAAAATGATTTCTGATGATCCTACAGTAATGGAATTCACGAGAAATCAAAAACTTGGAAATTTACTCAAATGATTCTTTAGTGAACTGCTTTTCAATATCAGGCAATCCTTCCTTAAATTCCTTAGCCCATTTAGATTGATTTAATACATATTTAATGAATTTTTCTTGGTGTTCTTCACCAACATAACCATAAATAACTTTATCACTACTAGCCGATCCAACTCTCACAAATTTATCTTTCTTTAGCTTAAATGACATTTCAATAGGTTGTTTCAATAATTCACTTTCTAACTTAAAAACCATTGATGTGCTATCAGCAAATAATTTACTGAAGAATCCCTTTTTCTCTTCAGCAAGAAATACTTCACAATCGACTAATTTACAGTTATAACTACCCCATTTTTTCATAATAGGATTAACGAGACCATGACAAAGGAATTCATCTGGTTTATCTGAAGCCTTTTCTTCTGTAGGTTTTTTTGACTTATACTGACCACCAGCTATAGCACCCATTGATCCTGGTACCATTTCATTAACCTTATATGATTCGAATGTCTTGATATATCTCATTTTTAATTCCAATTTTTTTATATATTAAAAAAAATTAAAAATTTTCCCACCAAACTAAATACTTTATAGAATCATTTGTAGGGTTATCTACGATTAAAAGATGATCAGCATCTTTTGGTGGATTTTTTCCAACTAAAAATTTATATAGATTAGAAGATTCGATATGTTCAACCTTTCTAACTTTTCTTAGGTTATCTATTTTATCACCGACTTTTGGATAGTTAGTGTCTTCTAAATGGTTATAATTGCTCATTTTACTATTTGTTTTATTTTTTTATTTCTAATCATTACCTTCCAGTCTTTATCTGATATAACCTCTCTACTTATTGATGAGTAGAACCGGTTTTTACAACATTCACAATAAAATTGATTGTTAACGAATCTATCTGGTCTGAAATCTGAGATGTATTTACCATAATTACACTTCCTACAAACACCATTATTCCACAAAATTGTGTTTATGTAGTTTATTGGCTTTAGAAATAAAGTGATTAAAAAATGTATTATAATTATAAAAAATAACTTTATATAATTAACAATGTTCTTTAGATTTATTTCCAGAGAACTTGAATGAGTAGAATTCCTACAGCCAAGCATAAACTTACAATTGTTTTGGTCGTGAATGGTTCATTCATGATAAAATGCGAGAGTACCGCAAAAACAATAGCACCGACTGCGAATCCAATTAATCTACCTGGCCAAACTTGACCATCAAACGCCATAGCACAATACTTTGTAAAGTATATAAGTAAGAATGAAATAGGTAAACCAAATAAAGACATCAACAGTGGATGCTCTTTAGACCATTGCCAAAAAAATTGACCCTGTAGTTGTAAGTACGCCAAAGACTGAGCTACTACAACAATTATAAGTGATATTATTAATTCTCTCATTTATCAGTCTTTTCAAACTTCATTTGTATGTATGTCATTAGTATACCAAAAACGGCACAAACCGGAATAATAATCCACCAGTAGTTTAATAGTAGAAAATTTGATAACTCAATAAACTCATTTAAATTCATAGTCCAATATTTTTAATTTTTTTATCTCTGTTAAATTGAATAATTTCTGTTTTGTAATCTTTATCATAATTATTTATGCTATTCACTAAGTCAGTCTTTATAATTTTTCCTTTACTATCTATTTCGATCCAATCACAAGTCCAAATATTTTTATCAATTCTACTTTTGACTCTTATAAATACCTTATAACCGTTAGATACTTTAGAGGTTGTGAAATAACCAATGAGTGTTATTTTCCAGTGACTAGGAATAATTTTCTTAACTGATTTATAAAATCCAAAAAATAAAATTAATCTATGTAATGGAAAAACTTTAGTATAGGTATAAAGAACAGAATTCAATATAAGAAACATGAATGTGAATAAACCACTTATACTAGTTATTGAAAATCCTATAGTACTTCCCTCTATATAAAACATATTAGATATATTTTAATTTTATAAGTGACACAACCAAGCTTGAATGTTAAATCTTCTATTAATCCAATCTACATTTTCATCCATTGATATCTCAGTTACCGCGTGATAAACATTTGATGGAAATATAACAAGTCTGTTATTCTTTGACTCTAAAGTTACTATCTTTCCATCTTTCATAAATAATTGTTCACCACCGGAAATTAAACTCTCATCTTTTAATAGTGTTAGAGCAAAAGTAAAAGTTGTTTTTTTATCAACCTCATAACCAAGCCAACTCATACCAGATACTGCCTCATCTTTATGCCAATTATAAAATCCACCATTCTTATAATTTATTAAATGATAAAGACAATTATAATTAAATTTAGGATAACAATTAAGGTCAGCACTTTTACAATGTCTTAAAAATTCAGTTACTCCCGTGTGATAAATATATTGATAAAGATTTATTATAGAATCACCGATATACTCATTCTTATCATCTTCATTTGGTCCAAATGGTAACCATAAATCTTCACCAGTACAACTAGAATTTATACCATCCTTAATCTCATCCGTTTTTCCTGAAGTCCAGTGTGATGGTCCAAAGAAAGGTTTAATATTTTCAATATCAGAAAATAAACTTTCTAAATATAATTTTGGTAGAAAATTATCAATTACAACTACCGGAACTTCATCAATTTCTCTTGGTATAAACATAGTTTTTATATTACAAAAATTATCATAGTTTATAAAAAATAAACTGTATCTTAAAAAATTAATTGAGTTATCAACATGTGTCTGTAGTTATTAACATGTAGACAACCTTTAGTCATTTAATACGTATCTTTGTTAAATAAATCTTTATATTATGGTAAATCAAATTATTTTCTGGCTAATGTTCTATTTAGTCTACTCTTTTAATCTTACAGTTTTGACTGCAATGATTAAAGATGGTTATTTTAATCATCGATTCTGGACACGTTCTATGAGAGCTGTTTTTATGGTACCACCATTTGCTCTTGTATTAGCCGGTCTTATTTTCTTAATTCACTCATTAAAAGAGAATTTTGGTAATTTTCTTTTTGTGATGGAAAAAAGAAAAGAAGATTAAAATTTAGAAAGTGAGATAGAAAGCCTATCTCACTTTCTTTTTTAATAAAAATTCTTTATATTTGTAAATCAAAATTTAATTCAAGTGGGTATAATAATAGGTTTTTTCTTCTTAATAATTTTTATGATAAGTCTAATCATCGCTATAAACGAGGAAAAAAGTAATAGATAGTTAATGATTACACCAAATAAAATATTTAACTATCTACAAGGAAATATACGTTTGTTCTCTGAACAATATAACCTACTTCCTAATCACTTAAAAGAGCAAGTTAGATATAGAGCATCAATCTGTAAAGAAAGTTGCTTACAATATGGCAAATGTCAAAAATGTGGATGTGATTTGCCCGGCAAACTATATGTTACTGAATCATGTAACAGAGGTGAGAAATTTCCTGATTTAATGAATGATGTTGAATGGGAAGTCTACAAAAAAGATAATGACATTAATTTCTAATTAAACTATCTAAATTTTTACCAATTACTTTGTAGATAGGCTTGTTACCATGTGGTTCAATATTACCAATTGGTGGTTCAACAATTATCACACCTAACTCTTTGTATTTTTGATAATAAGTTCTAACCTCAGACTCTTTTATGTTTTTTAATCCACCCCACCCCCAAGACCCCTGAACAGCGTAGATTTTAGCATTTGGAAACTTTTCGTTTACCAAGGAAACAAGAGTTGAGACATCATCATTAATAAATTTACCAAACCCACCATTTGTTCCAATAGAAAGAATAATACTACTTACTTCATTGTTTACTTTATACTTCTTAAGTGCTCCAATTAACCAAGAAACAGTTCTGCCACCGAGCCATAAAGATGACTCACCACCAGTGGTTGATAATAACTTTACTTTTTCAGAAGCGTTCGCTATATAAGGAGATTGTGAGTCACCAATTACAATATGAAGAGAATCTATTTGTGGAATCTGTACTTTATTTGGTTCTTCTTTTTTATTTAATACTACCTTAAAATCATTATAACCACTAGTGGTTTTGTTATTTATACTAGTTGATAAAAAAATAATTGAAACAAATAAGACAAAATTTTTCATTATAATACAGGTATTACCAATTTATCAATTGCTGATTTGATTGAAATTAAAACTGAATAGATATCTTCTTCTTTTAATGTACCAACTGATACTCTGAACCAATTAGAATCTTCAGAAGCTCCGAAAGCATAAAACGGAACTATCGCAATTGATGCCTCATCAAGAAGATACTTTGTAATGTCTTTAACAGATTCTATTTCTTCTCCTGATTTAGTTTTATAACCAATTAAATCAAATTGAACTGTTAAATAAATCGCCGCTTCGGGTTTAATAACATCAATAGGATACCCATCGGACTTTAAGTCATTAATACCAGAATATAAAGTAAATAATCTATGACTAATTTTATTCCTTTGTTTAACAAGAAAATCAGAGTATGACTTTGAGTTATTCAGAAAGTTAGCAGTTGCTATTTGTTCAGCCTTTGGTGCCCATGCCCCAACGTGAGTTAAAATAGATTTCATTTTATTAATAACTATTTTAGGACCAAAAGACCAACCAACTCTCACGCCAGTTGCTGAAAGAGACTTAGAAATACCATCGACAAAAATAGTCCACTGTTTCATCTCTGGTCTTAAAGTAACTGGATTGTAATGAACTGTTTTACCTAATGTGAGTTCCCAATAAATTTGGTCATACATTAAATAGAGTGGTTTAGAATCACCTCTTCTTTTATTTTCTTCAATTATTAAATCACAAATTTCTAAAAGAGACTCTTTTGTAAAAGTTGTACCAGTTGGATTTTGTGGAGAACAAAGTGCTATCAAAGACAATTCTGAGATATGTGGTTTAATATCATCAGCGGTTGGTAAAAAATTGTTTTCTGGTTTTGTCTCAACAACAACCTGTTGAGCTTGATTAAGATAAGTATAGTGATTATTATTCCAAGATGGCGTTGCAAAAAATACTTTATCATCAGCATCTACAATAGCTCTAAATATAGAATAGATAATAGGTCGAGCCCCACCAGCAATTAAAATTTCATCAGTTGAATAATCTAATTCACCTCTTTCTTTAAGTAGATTACAAACCGATTCTCTTAATTCAAGAACACCCTCAGATGGTGGGTAATTAGTTTGGTCATTTAGAATCTGATTTACAATTTCAGACTTTAAGTCATCCGGAATTGGAAAGATTTTTGGATCAAAATCACCAACTGTTAAGTTGTAAACTTTTTCACCACGTTTAATCTTTTGATTAACTTCGGCTGCAATCTTTAAGATTTCTGAGCCGATAATATTTTCTGCTAATTTAGATACATTTCTCATCAGATATTATACTCATTTTTTTATTGAGGTTGACATTTAATATATAACAAAAATCAAACTGAATACAAATGGCAGGAAAATCAATAGATGATATTTTAGCAAAAATTCGTCAAGAGTCTGAGAGCAGAAGAGTTTCTGAAGAAAATAAACAAAAGGAAATATTTGAATCTCAACAAAAACAAAGACAACAATGGGTTGAGAGAAATAGAATATACGAATCGTTAGCAGCAAGTTCAGCAGCAGCTGGTGCTGGAGCAGGAGGTACTAATCTAAATAATTACATCACATTTAATAACACAACTTGGTTATATCCAATAGTTGATTTAAATTACGTTTTAGAAAATACATCCGTCTCATATACTAAAGTTGATAATAACATAATATTTCAATCTTTATCCGATTTGGTAGATTTCTATGATGAAGTTTACGCAAGAACCGAAGTTACTAACCCAGCACCTAATCCAGGCTACTCATTAGGAGTCGGAACGGTTTTACTTGATCAGAGAAATTTTATATTCTTAAAACTACAAAACGGACATATTGTAGTAAAATGGCAATTAATGAAACAAATTACAAATCAATCTGACCTACCAGTTGGTGGTGACTCACCTAACGGAACGATTGGTTATGGTTCAGTATATAATGATTATGACTTGGATGGTGTTCAAGATCCAGTAAATGCTACACCACCATCAAACACAGATGCTTTTAGAATTAAAATAATTTAATATGAAACACATAACTACATTTCTAAAATACAAAATATTCGAGGACTTAGATAATTCTAAACAAGTATCTATTGATCAATTCTTAGAAAGAATAAGAATTCCTGAATTTAAGAGACCTGAAATTATTAGTTGGTGGAATCAAAATAGAACTGATTTTGTTATTCATTATTTTGACTTTTCTTCTCCACAGCCAATCGCTGGTGTTTTTTTAGGTGAGGATATCATCGCTATCAATTCAAGAATACCAATGCCACCACACATTAAATTATTTTTAGCTTTACATGAGTCTAGACACTGTGACCAACACAGAGAAGGTCGTTTTATGGAAGGTTATTATAATACTGTTGTAAATGGTAATAAAGAAGAATTTTTAGCGGCTTATAGAGATTTAGAAAGAGATGCTAATGACTTTGCTGTTCAATCAATGAGATATTGTGGATTTGATTCAGAAATGAATTTTGAGGAAATGAGACTTAGAGGAAATGAAAGAGCAGGTGATATGGTTTACAGAATGATGTCTGATGATATACAGAGATTAAATCCAGTTGACTTCATTGATTTACTTAAAAAACAAATTGGTGTGTGAGATATTTACAGACATATAAATTATTTGAGTCAAATGAAACTGACGTGAACTTTAACAAAGTATCTGATATTCTTTTAACCGAATGTTCGGAATTTTTAGATCTCTTAAAAAAATGGAATATCAAAGGTCTTTATAGAGGTCATAAAATGTATGAAGATGGATCCATCGATGGTTTTTGGGAGTTAACATCAAGAGAAAATAGACAACCAAGAGATACACAAACCAGTATAAGTAAATTATTAGATGAAGGTTTCATAAATAAATTTGGAATTCCATTAAGAAGCAGAGGAGTTTTCGCTAGTAAAGATATGTCAATTGCTAAAGATTATGGTAAGCATAAGAATGAGGCTTTTTTATTCTTTCCTAGAAACGGATTTAGATATTTTTGGAATCCGGAAGTAGATGACCTTTTCACAGATTTAAGAGACGAAAGAAGTTGGTATGAGAAAGAACCATTTTTTTGGAATTCTTCTGAACAAAAAGACTTTAGAGAATTGATAGATGGGTATCAAGAAGGTGAAATTGAAAAAGTAAAGTTCCAAGAAATTACCTTTATCTGTGATAAATACTACCTACTTGATTTAAATTACTATGATAAATTTATTGACTTACTAGGAAGTAAGGTCTTTGAGAATAGTGGTAATACATCATTTGGTTGGCTGATAAAACAAAATAATGAGAGATATCTAGAACTACTTGACTTATTACAATCTGAAATATTTGATGATTACAATATAGTTTCTAAAACAACTGAGACATTTGAGATGGGATCAGGTGAAGAAGGATATCCTTATCACAAGTTTTGGACATTTAGAGCAAAATCCCAAAAAAACTCCGATGAAGACACTTCAGATTTTAACTCAATAAAAGATAAAGAAATAGATTATATTATAGTATTCAATATAGAAAATGAAGAAACTGGTGATTTTCTATCAAAGTTAGACGATTGTAAACTTAGATTTGAATTACATACTGGAAAGAAAATATCAATTCAGGAAGAACCTTGTGGCATTCCTGAAGATCCAATTTATGATTATATAATTAAAATAATATGAAAAGAATACTAAAATATAAATTATTTGAGTCAGTAAATCATAACTGGAAAGAGGTAGATAATAAACTTGAGAAAAGTTTTCAATTCAAAGACTTTTCAGAATCTTTAGACTTTATTAATAAACTAGCGATAATCTGTGAGAGTGAAAATCACCACCCAGAAATTAATTGGGCGTATAATAAAATTAATCTCAAATTGTCAACACACGATGCTGGTGATATAATTACCGAAAAAGACATAAAACTATCCAAACTAATTGATGAAATATATTAAATCATATAAAATATTTGAGTCTATAGATGATGTGGAAGACACCA
>Ga0078894_10003015_pt1 | contig 12738 bp, 8 predicted proteins | sample LauGreSu1BDMLBSD_2_FD_67506 | JGI IMG/M metagenome (GOLD analysis project Ga0078894, IMG submission 67506) | Freshwater lake microbial communities from Lake Michigan, USA - Su13.BD.MLB.SD (version 4) (version 4) | ecosystem: Environmental > Aquatic > Freshwater > Lake | place: Lake Michigan, USA...
AATCTATTTATAGAACATATTTACATATTATATTACAACATTTACCACGAAGACCATTAAAAAATTCAGATCCAGAATGGATGTGGAAATGTCAAGAAGTTTTCAGTTCTTCAGAAATTTAACTTTATAATACTTGTTTAAAAACACGCTCACCACGTTCATTTGTTTCATAAGTTCCAATTAAAACAGGATTACCTTTTAGATAACTTTCTTTATCATAAATATTTAAAACATCTCGTGCCATTCGTCTATATACATAATCAACACCTGCGATTGTTATTGGTTTACCAGTCCATTCATCTGTTTTTTTATTTGTAACGGCAGTAGTATCATTTTGTTGTTTTTCATAATCAGGAACATAAGAAAATTTATCACTTTTAGGATCACCAAAATTAACACAATTACCATTTGAATATATAAAACAATCAAAGGAAGATTCTTTAATAGCGTCTGTTAACTGTTTACTTAAATTAGCCTTTATTTCGGAAATTTCATATAATAATTGATCACTTGTAACAGGAACTTTTGGTTCTGTTTTACTTAAATCTTTTCTTTTTAACTCAATATCAGAATCAATTTGTTTTTTTGTTAATTTCATTAAATAAATAAAAACTTCAACTGTTTGAAGTGCTAATGGCAACTTAGTATGACTACAAATACGTCTTGCTCTTCCGATAACTTGTTCTGTTCTAACTGGATGCCAGTAAGGTTCCATAATATGTACATAACGTGTATTACGTAAATTAATACCTTCAGAACCAGAAGAAGTAATCATAAAAACTTTTATTATTTCACCCATATTGTTATTATGAGCTATTTTTCGTAAATTATTTGAAATGCTTGTATCAATATTATCCCAGTCACCATTGTAAATATCCTTAATTATTTTCTTTTCTTCGTCACTTTCAGTTCCAGTATATAAAGCATATGTAGGTTTTCCTTGATTTTCAGGTGCTATATCTATTTCCCATCCATTAGAAGAATTTTTTTTAATTTTAAAACGAGTAAATCCATTTTTTTCTAAAACTAGACTAAATATTCCTATACCTTCTAGTGTTCTAAACTGACTATAAACTAAATGAAGTCCTAGATATTTAGGATCTTTAATATTTTCAAGAATATGTAAAAATTTGGGACTATAAATTTGTAATGATGCTGGTGTTAAAAAATCATCAGAATTATCCCACATATATTTTAGTGCTGCGTCAATTCTCTCTTTATATGTTATTCCTCCTATTTTATCTAATATTTCATCGCCTTCAATTTCACCTTCTTTGTCATCATCAACATCTTGTGATAAATCATATTTTTGTGCTTCCTTTAAGACACTATTAATATCACTATCTTCTCCTTCTATTTCAGCTAATTCTTCTAATTTATCTAATTTTAATTCGGATGGTATAATTTCGTCTTTCTTTTTTTCTACTGGCTTAAAATTTGATCCTAATGATGGATTAGGAACATTTTTAGGCTTCTTTTTAAAAGTTATATATTCTTCTCCATCTTGAGTAAATTCTTTAACAATTTCACCATATTCTTCAGAATTCATATTTTTAATAAGATCTTTTTTAATAGTAGTATATTCGTAAAAACTTTTATCTGTTTTATCTGGTATAGGTCTTCCTGGCATAGCAAAATTACAATACATACGAGAGAAAATTTTATATGTTGACTGCGTTTCTTTATAAATATCTTGAATTCCTTGTTTAGGTTTATTCTTTTCAGTTTCTCTCTCTTTTCTTCTTGCTTCAGCATAAAAAGAAAACTGCACATCACTCATAAATATATCAACAATATAATAATCAACACCTAATGTTTTTGTAAATTTTGGTAATAAATTTTCTTGAGCACTTCTAAAATAAGAAGATAAACCTATTATTCTTCTTTTTAAAGCATCATAATTTTTTATTTTTCTAGTAACACTATCTATATAATTTCCTTCAAAAGTATCTAATTTATCAGGAAGAGATTTTCTATTATGTATTTTGATTCCAGAAGTGGTAACATCAATTTCATTTTTCTTTAAAATGCTTATTATTCTTCTCTCAAAATCGGCATCATTAATTACTTCAGTATCAAATTCTGTTTCACCGCTTTCATTTTTTTTAGTATTAGATACACCAGTATATCCACTTTCTTTTTTAATTTTATTTTTAAAACCAAAAGGATTTCTTGTAATTGTTAATATTTTACTTGAAGGAGAATAATCTAAATAATCAAGTGATTTTTCACCAAGTAATATTTCATTAAGTGAATCTTTATCTATTTTTTTGCTTGTTTTAACATCAAGAGGAAATTCCCATGTCTTTATATAACCTCTTAAAATATTAAAAAGTATTGAAAATTCATTAGGATAATTAATAATAGGTGTACCTGTTAATAAAACAATTCGTGAATTTTGAGCACTTAATAAGTATTCATATAATTTTCCTGCTAATGTAACAGGACCATGCGATTTTTCACCTCTATTATTTTCAGGAATATCTTTTTCTTTTTTAATCTTATTTACAATTCTACTAATTAAATTATGTGCTTCATCAATAACAACAACATGATTATCAAATAAATTTTTTGTAAATCCATTTGTAAGATTTTCTAGTTGTTTTAATCTTAAACCATTATAATTAATAAATGTATATTTACTTTCAATCATTTTATTAAGTTGTTCATCTAATGAATTTTTATCAACAGAAGATAAATCCGCAAAATTTGATTTTTTACTTACATTTACAAACCATGCGCCTCTTTTCTTTCGAATATAATCTACAGATAAATTTAAAATTACTGACATAGGTTCAAGTGCTTCAGGATACATTTCAAGAGAAATCCATTCCCAGAATTGATTTTTTTTATATATTAAATCACCACATTTTTTTAATTCACTAATATAATTTTCACGTAAAGATTTAGGTGTTAAAATTATAACTCTTTTAGTATTTTTCATACCTTCTGCTATAGCAATACTACTACATGTTTTACCTGATCCTAAACCATGATATAATAATAATCCTCTATATGGTGTATATAAGTTCATATAGTCTCTTACAATTTTTTGATGTGTTAAAAGAGAAACATTTTCAGAATCTTTACCAATAGAATCACAAGAAATTGTTTCATTATTTGATTGAAGTTCACGACGATATGGTTCAAAAATTGAGTTAATGAAATTTACAAATTTTTCACGATTATTCATGTAATAACTAGAAACTTTTATATTAACAGGTGCTATTTTTTTAGGTATTCGTATATTAATTGGTGTATCACCAATATCAACAATTACTTCTGGTCCTAAAATAGCAATACCCTTTTCAACTCTTTTTGTTTTTCTCTCATTTTTATTTGCGGGTAATGTAACAGTCAACTCTTCAGGCTTTTCCTCTAATTTTTCCTCTTGTTCTTCATCTTCTTCAATAACTAATGCTTTTTTAACTGCTACTTTTTTAGCTTTTTTACTTGGAGGTAATTCTTGACTAATAATAGGAGTAATTTTTTCTTCAGGTATTTCTATAGCATTATCAGTTTTTTGTTTAACTAATAAAATATTAGATTTAGATAAACGTTTCATTAAGTTTTCAATATTATAGCCTTTATCACGTTGATCAATAAGTTTGATTTCTTTCTTTTTTTCTTCTTGTTTTTCCTTTCCTTCATTTTCTTCTTTTTCTTCTTTTTCTTCTCCTTCTTCCATAATTTTCACAGTTTCTTTTTGCTTTGTTGGTTCATTTATAAAAACTGAAATTTGTTCTCTATTACTAATATCAGGTTTTACCATTAATTTACTTTTTAATGATGCTAAAGTATTCATTACTATATAATCTTATTATATAAATTTTTATATATTATTCTGTAGAATAATTAAATGTTAAATAATTAAACATTGAATTATTAAAAATAAACTAATCACTATCATTGCTATCTTTTTTTTCAGTTATACAGCTATTATCATTATTAATTAAAATATTATTAGAATTTATATATGTTAATGCTTCATTACATGCGATTTGTTCCGCCTTACGTTTAATTTTATGTTGTCCCTCACCCATAAATAAAAATAGTTTACCATTTTCAGCCATAAAATCTTGTATTGCCTTAAAATTTTTAAATTTAGATATATGTGTTGAATCAGAATGTGTTAATCCATGTATATGTTGTCCTAGACACAAATAAACACCCATTTTATATCCTAAATCTATATCATGCTCTATTTCAACATAATGAGGTGTAACCTTAAATTCCTTTTGAATCTTTACTTGTAAAATATTTTTATAGTTATCATCATTTTGTATGAGTGAAATCCAGTCAACATGTTTTTCAAATATATTCTCAACAAATTTTTGCGCCATTTGAAACCCAGGTCCTGTAACAAATACATTCTCAAACCATTTATCATCATCTTTTACTTTAATTTTATTAAAATCTAAAAATAATGCTCCTAAAAAAGACTCAAATAAACAACCTAATTTCTTTAGATTAGTACGAATTTTCTTTTCCTCGGCATGTTTAGATAATATTAACCATTTATGAAGACCCATTTCAAGAGCAATTTTACCTATTGCCTCATTTTTAACAAGAGCAATTTTTTTTTCTGTCATAAATCCTTCATCTTCTTTAGGAAATCTTCTATAAAGAAGATATTTAGTAATTAGTTCAGTAACTCCATCACCAATAAATTCAAGACGTTCATTTGATTTTGTACTTAAAGGCATACAATCAGGCGGTCTTTCTACAATAGTAATATTTTCTTGAATATTTTTGAAATGTGGGCGTTTTGTATATGATCTATGAACAAAAGCACGTTCATATAAAGCTATATTATTGACAACTGGTGGGATGCCATATTTAGTAAGAATAGATTGAACTTCGCTCAATGTAATCTTTATATTTAAAGGGTTATATGGATTAAAAATAAGCCCTTCGTCTGTTTTAATAATATCATCATCATGAATTAATAATTTATCAGTCATTCTATATTATATTTTATATAATTATATTTAATATGATTTTAAATATATTAAAATAAGTTTTCTTTTTTTGTTTTAGAAAATTAATGTACTTTAGAAATCATTTAAAATTCAAATATTTAGAATAATTTTATTTGTATAATAAAATTTTTAATATTAATGTAGTATATAATATGGGAGTTTTAATGAGCGCCGGAAAAGCAGCACGCAATCAAGCGTCAATAGTTAATAGAACAAATGTCTGTGGAGGACCTAAAAAGGCTGGTGTTACACCACGCATTGGTTGGTTTATGCAGAGTAATCCTAGATTAATTGGAGCGCCTCAAAGTGTTCCTCTTTTCTGTATGATTAACAGAACAATTCAAACCCAAAAATACGGATACAGTGCTACACACGGTGGAAATATTGGTTAAAAATAAAGATTTTTTAATAATTATTAATATATAATATTTATAAAAAATAATTTAATAACTAATTATTAAATTATTAAATAATGAAAATTAAAATTGACAATCGTGAGGAAGATTTAATTAAACATATTAATTACTTAATTTTAAATATTCCTAGTTTTAAAGATATTCAAGTAACTATAGATACTTTGCCATTAGGAGATATTATTATATATGATGATAACTCTGATAAACTAATTATAGAGAGAAAAACAGTAAATGATCTATTATCTAGTATTAAAGATGGACGTTATGAAGAACAATCGTATAGATTAAATGGATTACAACATCACAATCATAATATTATTTATTTAATTGAAGGTGATATAAATAGATTAAACAATCGTTTTAAAGATAATAAAATAGAAAAACTTACTTTGTATTCAGCAATATTATCATTAAATTATTATAAGGGGTTTTCAGTAATAAGAACATTTTCACTAGAAGAAACAGCAATCTTTATATGTAATACAGCTAATAAATTAAAAAAGGGAGAAATTGAAAAAAAGAAACCATATTATGGTAAAAATACTGAAGTTAAAAATGAATCTTGTATTGAATCTTCTAATGATTCTTCATTTAATTTAATAAATACTACAACAAATACTGTAACAAATACTGTAACAAATACTGTAACAAATACTGTAATAGAAGAAAGTGATAAAGATTATGTAAGTGTTGTAAAAAAAGTAAAAAAAGAAAATATAACACCTGATAATATTGGAGAAATAATGCTTTGTCAAATACCAGGTATTAGTTCTGTTACTTCATTAGCAATAATAAATAAATTTAAAACTTTTTCTAATTTAATTACTTGTATTAAAACAGATTCTACTTGTTTAAATGATATTACAACTACAAATAGTAAAGGGCAAATAAGAAAAATTAGTAAAACATGTATATCAAATATATATAAATTTCTGTTATAAAAGAAAAATAAAAGAAAATAAAATATATAAATAAAATATATAATGGAAAAAAGAGATATGTACAATATAGGTTTAATTTTTATTATAGGTTTTTTTGCTTATTTAATATTTAGAAGAATGAATTATCAAGAAGGATTTGAGACTTCTGATAATACTTCAACATCAACAACGAGCTCAACAACGAGCTCAACAACAAGTTCTTCAACAAATGGTATAGCAGGTAATTCAACAAATTATTTAGCTCAAATTAAAGCACAAACAATAAAATATAATGACTCTTTTAATATTACAAATTATAGAACTCAATATGAAAATATAATTTTAAGTATGGATGATTTAATAAATAATTTAATGCTACAAACTGTTTTATCTATAAATCAAGAAAATCCACAACAAAGTTTGATACAGCTTGGTCAGTTAAATAATGCTAAAAGTGGTTTAAATAATGTAATGAAATTTATTGATAGCAAATAAATTAGTAAGACAAAATATATAAATTTTAATTTTTATATATTTTAAATATATTACAACTTTTAAGGTACATAAATGCTAACCTCATTTTCTTTATAATATCCTTGATCAACTAAATTTTGTGTATAATCAATTCCTCCCCAATTAGGATCCATAGGATCATCACTATACAATAAATTTTCTTTCTGTTGATTCATTTTATCAAGTGGTGTAGTTGTTCCGACATAATATGATGTCTGATCATATGCTGGGTAAGAATTAATATTATATGATGGATCATTTTGTGTAGCGTCAACTAATAATGTAGGATTTGGATAAATTGGACCGCTAGGTGGTAATCCTCCTTGTTGCTCTGAAACGCCAGGTCTTGATTTATAAACCTCATTACCTTGAGCATCATATGACTGTTGTAAATATAAAACAGGGCATCTAATACCTTGACTTCTTTGCCAGTCTAAAAATTCAGTATAATCTTCTAAATTATCAAATTCAACTGGATTAACACCAGGTACCTTTGCTACTTTAGAATTATATAAATAAAATTTAGAACCTTTTTGTATTAAAATATTAGGACATCTTAATCCATTATTATTTGTTAAACCTTCATAATAATTAGGATCAGATGTTTTTGCGTAAAAATATATTCCACATAAAAAAACTAATATTATTAAAAAACTTAGTAAAGACATCATTATATATTAATAGTGATAAAATTGTTTAATAAAATAATATTATAACCTTATTTATTTTTTATATTTTATTTTCTATTAATAATTTATAATGGTATTTTTACATATTAATCAAGAAGAAAAAAATCATAAAGAGTTAGATAAATGTATAAAAGATAAGGATAAAAAAATATTTCTTCTTATATTTATGATAGGTTGTGGTCCTTGTGAGGCTACAAAACCTGAATGGTTAAATATTAAATCAAAACTAGATAATGAACTTAATAATGATAATAATATTGTTATTGCCGATTTAGAGCAATCCTTACTAAATGATTTAGAAAATCTTCCAAAACAACCGATGGGATTTCCAACTATGTATTATATTACAGATGGTGGAAATATTTGTGAGGATTTTGATGATGGTAGAGATGTTGATTCTTTTATAAAATGGATTGAATCAAAAACAAAATCAACACAACAAGGTGGAAAAAAGAGTAAGAAGAATAAGAAGAGTAAGAAAAGTAAGAAGAGTAAGAAGAGTAAGAAAAGTAAAAAAAGTAAGAAAAGCAAAAAGAGAAATAATAATACTCGTAAAAGAAGTAGAAAATAATATAAACTGAAAAAACTTAAACATTTTAATTTATATTATTTAATGAGCTCAATTATAAATATAATAGTAGGAACCTTTACAGATTCCTTTAAATTCTATATATTAAATTATTTTAAAACTGGTAATTTTTTTATTGATACAATAACAACAACAATAATAATATCTATTTTTGGCTTTATAGTAAACTATTTTTACGACAATTTTATACCATCCATGTTAAGTATTGAAAATATAAAGCATTTATTTTATAAAAGAAATATAATATTTTTAGAAGGAAAAAAATCATCTTCTCATTCATCATACAATATTGGTCGTCATTATACTTCATCTTCTTATAGTAATAGATTTAAAGCAGTATTAGATTATATAATTAAAAATATTGAAAAAAATGATAATATTTATTCTATTAAAGAAGTACATCATAATGTAGAAAATGATACAAATATTAATCAAAGTACAGATATGTTTATGGTAAATCAATATAAAAAATTTTTTATAGATAAAGATATTTTTTTTGAAATAATAAATGAAATAGAAGATAATAGTTATGATAAAAATGACAAAATAAGTATTAAAACAGATAGGATAACTATTAAAATTTATTCATATGTTCTTTCTTTAAGTAAAGTTAAAGAATATATTGACGACATTACATTAAAATATTTGGCGCAAATTAAAAATTATCGACAAAATAAAAAATTTATTTATACATTAGCTAAAGTTAAGGCAAGTGAAGATGACGACTCTGGAGGATGCTGGAGCGAATCTGTATTTGAAAGTTCTAAAACATTAAACAACTTATTTTTTGACGGTAAACAACATTTAAAGGACAAATTAGATTATTTTAAAAATAATAAAGACTGGTATTATGAAAAAGGAATTACATATTCACTCGGAATAGGATTATTTGGACCACCAGGAACAGGAAAAACATCATTAATAAAGGCAATATCAAATTATTTAAATTGTCATATAGTTATTTTATCTTTAAAGCTGATTAAAACAAAAAAACAATTAAATACATTTTTTTTTGAAAATACATATAATTATAAAAATGAAAAAGACAGCATTACATTTGATAAAAAAATTATTGTAATTGAAGATATTGACTGTATTGGTGATATTGTTTTAGATCGAAGTAAAAAAAATAATGATATTGATAAAAATAATAAAAATGATAAAAATAAATCTGAATCCATTGGTGATGTATTAAAATGTATTATTGATAATAATAATGAAAACACTAATACAATTTTAACAAAAACAATGATGGATGAAGATGAACTTATTACATTAGATGATATTTTAAACGCATGGGATGGAATTATTGAAACACCTGGACGTATTTTAATTATATCTTCAAATCATTATGAGAAGCTAGACCCTGCTTTAGTAAGACCTGGTAGAATTGATATTACATTAGAATTATTAAACGCTAGTCACAAAACAATAAGTGATTTGTATTTCCATTTATTTAATAAAGAAATAGATACTGAAAAGTTAAAGGAAATTACAGAATTTTTCTATTCTCCAGCAGAGCTAATAAATATTTATATTACATACAAAGAAGAAAATGCGTTTATAGAGCGATTATTATTGAATAAGAAAGTTTAATATAATAATATAAACTAAAAATTAATAAAATCTAATATTTTATTTTAATTATAATTAAAATAAAATAAAAAATTTAGTTTCAAAAAAAATTGATTTTTATAAAATGAGATAAATATAAATCAATAATAAATAAATAAATATGGAATACAATTTTAGAATTTTTGATTTCAATATTTTCAATGAGAAAAAAATAAATGATTCAATTGATGAAGATGGTAATATTAATGAAAGTGATGAAGAAGAAAGAAAAACGTATAAAGATAATACTAATTTTATGATTCAAATGTTTGGTGTTGATGAATATGGAAAAACATCCTCTATTATGGTAGAAAATTTTAAACCATTCTTTTATGTTATGGTAAATGATACATGGACTAAAAAACATAAGGATGATTTCTTAGTTCATATTAAACAAAAAGTCGGAAAATATTATGAAAATTCAATTACTGATTGTATAATAATTAAGCGTAAAAAGTTATATGGATTTGATGGTGGTAAAGAGCATAAATTTGTAAAATTTGAGTTTGATAATATTAATGCTTTTAATAAGACAAAAAATATTTGGTATACTGACTACAATAAAGGTCACAATTTAATTAAAGATACAAATGGAAAAATAGGATATATATTTAATAATACATATACAATTCTTTATGAAGCTAATATTCCTCCATTATTACGTTTCTTTCATATTCAAGATATTAGTCCGTCTGGCTGGGTTTCATTACCTAAAAAGAAGACCATAATTGTTTCTCAAAATCTAGAAAAAAAAACGCATTGTGATTTTGAATTTATTATAAATTATAAAGATATTATTCCACTAAATGATAAGGAAACACGTGTTCCTTATAAAATATGTAGTTTTGATATTGAAGCAAGTAGTAGTCATGGTGATTTTCCTGTTCCTATTAAGTCATATAAAAAATTGACAACTAATATAATTGAATATTTTGAAAATTTGTCGACTGAAATAACACCAGAAATTTGTAAAAGTATATTACGAAATATTATTTTAACTGCGTTTGGATATGATCAACCAGATACTAATATTCAACAATCAATAGATATTGTTTATCCTAAAAAGATGCCATCAAGAGCAGAAGTAATAAGACTTTGTGAAAAATGGCTTACAACTGAAGTAAGAAGTATGGCAAAACAATCAGAATTTTCAGATATTACAACAATTGAATCATTATTTGAAAAAATGGAAGAAGATAATGAAGAAGAGTTTAATGATTTTAAAAAATATGTAAAATCTTATAATGATAAAAAAGCTACAATTGCGGATATTATTTGTGATAAAAAATTTGAAAGAGATGGAAAAATAAATGAATTAAACATATCATTAAATTCAACATTTCCACGATTAGAAGGAGATAAATGTACTTTTATCGGTTCTACATTTATGAACTATGGAGAACAAGAACCATATTTTAATCATTGTATTGTATTAAATACTTGTACAAAAATGCCGATTGAAAATAGTGTTGTAGAAAGTTATAATACTGAAAAAGAGGTGTTACTCGCGTGGCAACAATTAATACAACGTGAAAATCCTGATATAATTATTGGATATAATATATTTGGTTTTGATTATGAGTTTATGTTTAGACGTGCTGAAGAAAATAATTGTGTTCAAGAATTTTTAAAATTATCTCGTAATAAAGATGAAATTTGTGCAAATTATGATAAAGAAACAAATAGATATAAAATTGAAGAAAGTAGTATTCAAATAGCAAGTGGGCAACATGATTTAAAATTTATTAAAATAAATGGGAGATTACAAGTTGATTTATATAACTTCTTTCGTCGTGAAGAAAATCTTACATCATATAAATTAGATTATGTTGCTGGTCATTTTATAGGAGATTATATAAAATCATTAGACTATAATGAAACTAATTGTGAAACAATTATAAAAACAACAAATATGACTGGATTACTTGAAGGTAGTTTTATTCATATTGAAGAAATAGGTCATTCCGTTGATTATTATGAAGAAGGAGCAAAATTTAAGGTAACATATGTTAATAAAACAGAAGGTAAATTTATTATTGATAAAATAATAAAACCTGATACATCTAAAAAAGTTCGATGGTGTTTAGCAAAAGATGATGTAACACCGAAAGACATTTTTAGAATGACAAATGGAACAGCAGATGATAGATCTATTATTGCGAAATATTGTATTCAAGATTGTAATCTAGTTCACTATTTATTTAATAAAGCGGATATTCTTACTGGATTTGTAGAAATGGCAAAAATTTGTAGTGTTCCTATAAACTTTCTTGTAATGAGAGGTCAGGGTATTAAATTAACTAGTTATATTGCTAAAAAATGTCGTGAAAAACGTACACTAATGCCTGTTATTGAAAAAGGTAGTTTAGATGATGGATATGAAGGTGCTATTGTATTAGAACCAAAATGTGATTTATATTTAGATAATCCTGTTGCGTGTGTTGATTATGCGTCGCTATATCCAAGTTCAATGATTAGTGAAAATTTATCACATGATAGTAAAGTATGGACAAAAGAATATGATTTAGCTGGTAATTTAATTGAAGAATATGGCGATAAAGATGAAAAAACTGGATTATTTATTTATGATAATTTGCCTGGTTTTGAGTATGTAAATGTAACATATGATACTTATAGATATATTAGAAAAACACCTACATCTGCGGCAGAAAAAGTTAAATCTGGAACAAAGATTTGTCGATTTGCTCAACCAGGAGAATCTGGAGAAGGTAAGGCAATTATGCCTTCAATTTTAGAGGAGTTATTAATGGCACGAAAAACAACTCGTAAATTAATACCATTAGCAAGTGATGAATTTATGAAAAATGTTCTTGATAAAAGACAACTAGGATATAAAGTAACCGCAAATTCACTTTATGGACAGTGTGGAGCAAAAACTAGTACATTTTATGAAAAAGATATTGCTGCGTGTACAACAGCTACTGGTCGTTTACTTTTAACATATGCGAAAAAAATTATTGAAGAATGCTATGGAGATGCTATTTGTAATACAGA
>Ga0078894_10003016_pt1 | contig 12738 bp, 20 predicted proteins | sample LauGreSu1BDMLBSD_2_FD_67506 | JGI IMG/M metagenome (GOLD analysis project Ga0078894, IMG submission 67506) | Freshwater lake microbial communities from Lake Michigan, USA - Su13.BD.MLB.SD (version 4) (version 4) | ecosystem: Environmental > Aquatic > Freshwater > Lake | place: Lake Michigan...
GCCTTAACGCATACCACCAAGTGATGGGTTTTCTCCAACGTCTCTTATGTCTTTGCTTATAAAAGACAGTGGAGTTCATAACCCCATCAATATCCAAAAAGATTACTCTCATGCGTATTGCATTCTCAATAGTTTAACAATATCCATAGCATCATCAATGGCGTTATGGGTAACGTGTGGATCCATCTTCGCACGCTCTTTGCAAAGTGATAGCCCAGGGATAGCCTCATCGTTCTTCCAGTCAACAAATAAGATTGACGGGTCGATTGTTCTACCTCTAGCTTTCAACACCTGTTTCCATCTTGGTAATCTCTCCAAGAACTTATTATCAAAGTTCGCAAAGTTCTTACCAGCACCGTTAAAATAATACGGTTTCATTTTGGATGTCAATGCTGGGTAAGTCTTACCGTTAATCACCTCAACCACTCTGTTCTGATAAAGAGGGTTAAAAGTATCGGGACCGCCATCCAAAGCTTTGTGATCATATAAGAAATGGAAGATTCGTCTGGTGACATCTTCTTCATAAAGATATTCACGACCAGTTTTTTCCACTATCTCAGCCTTAGCCTCTGGAGTCTTAGCTAATTTATAACTAAGGATGTCGGAAATGAGTTCTCTGTTCATATTAAGAGCAAAGATCTCACCTTCCAATCTTTCACGGATTATGGCAACCTCAAGTTTAGGTAACTCATCAAAGGGTTTTAGGTTGTTTGTGTCTTCAACAACTAACCCGATGGATAAAACCTGACTGTTGTCATTGTCTAAACCAGTTGTCTCTATGTCAATGCTTACGTATATCATATGTATTTATTAAAAATTTCTTTTGCTTTTTCTATTTCGGATTCATCTTCACCCCACACAGCACTGATTATGAAATCCGCTTCTTCAAAGGTACACTTATTATCGATAATGTCAATATAAATTTCCAAATCAACACCAAGGGCTTCAGCCATTGCACCATCCATCATATCATAGAGACCGTTGAACATATTACTTCTCTTTTAGTAAGAACGTATTTGAAATAGCTTTGAAGCTTACGGTTCTGTCCATGGTTCTGAATACAACACCTTCTCGGTCAAACGCATCATTAAGAACTGACTTACCATCAGCGAACGCCAAGCACTCATCGATTGTTTGTGGTAACTTCATTGTCAAGTTAGTTAACATCGGAACGATATCCAATTTAAACTGGTGTTCAAATAAAGCCAAGAACATTGGTAAACCGTAGTAAGTTTGAGAATCAATGTCAAATGCATTGAAGAATCTAACGGTGTGACCTTTAATCTTGTATGGGTTACCCTGAATACCTTCTCCGATCAACTCACCCTGGATTGCCAAGTTCTGTCCATTCTCACGTAGTTTCTCTTCGAGTTTTAATTCACGGGCTACTTTCCAGAAAGTATTACCTTCAGTCTCCTCAAGGTCTAGGTTTCTAGAACACACACCGAACACACCATCGTTCAAATAGAATGTTGCGGAGCTACCGTCAAGTTTCTCAGTCACATAGAAATCCAAACCTTGCTCAACCCATTTTGTGTAGTCTTTGGTCAAATTCTGTACACGCTCTTCATCTGTCTTGCGTAAGAACCCTGGGAAGTTACCACGAACCTTACCAGCAAGTTCAGCTGGAATAGGTGGTTCGTATTTAACAATACCCAATTTTTCTGTAACATCAAGACCCTCATAAGCTGTCCAGCTAAAGTCACCGAATACACTCATAGGTAAGATTAAACCTTGTGAAACTTGTCCACGAAGTCTGATTGTTTTAAGACGGAAACCTTCTTGGTCACCCATTCTCTTAAATGAACTCTTACGCAAGAACTCAAACTCTTCTCTAACAGGTAGGAATGAGTCGATCTCACAGTAAACCACATGGTCACCAACTTTGTGACCAACATTCTTTGCCACAACAACATCCCAGTTGTTAATACGCGCAACTTCGATAGCATCAGCACCTTCAATAGGTCTGATATCGGCTATTACTTGTATGCTTGCTAATTTTCTTTCCATTCTTTTTTATATTTTAATTCCCAATATTTTCTGTATTCTCTAACATTGATCATTCTAATTGGGTACTCCCAATAAAGGTCTTCATACCAAATAGTAACAAACAATACAATTGTTGATGGTGGTACGTGACTTTCTTTCGCCCATTTAAATAATTGTTTTATGTTACCCTTTTGTCTTATCTTCTTAGCAAAGGTAGGAAAATCACAATCCCAAACCATCGGGAACGTGCTTAATATACCTGAGCCAACACCCTTATAACCAATGTTACAAATAACTTGTTTCATCTTATAATTTAACCTCAAAACGATCCTTCATCGCTTGTAACACATCCTCTGGGACATCATGTACATTAACACCACCATGTCTATTCTCAACGATTATTGTGAACACGGTATAATCATACCTTTTGGCTAACTCCATGTATGGCTCCATTTCCCATTCTTGTGTGAATGTATTTGATACCACGACAGGGGAATGAGAATACCTCATTAAATTATCAACCTCTTCTCGACACCATTTATGAGCATCTTTTATTTGCGTTGGTTTAAATTTATACTCGCCTTTCTCGTTAATAAAATACATGTCAGCTTCTTTGTGACAATAGTCTTTTTTAACCAGTGATTTTGCGAATGTAGACTTACCACTCCCTGGTAACCCTCTTACTATGTAAAGCACTTTATTCATGATGGTCGTATGCGATCATTGATCTATTTTCTCTTTTTGACATTAATTTCAGGATGTCATTTAATTCGTATGGTTCCATCCCGTTTGAACCATCCATACCAACGTCCATCATCTTACCTGGACCAAACTTCAAGTGTGGCGGTAAGTGAACGTGTCCGTGCAAGTGAATAACACCCTGGTTAAGATCATGCCATGAAGCAATAGGGAAATGGCATAATACCATTCTATGGACATCATGGGTCCCACCCTTATCAACTCTAAGGGTTAAGTAATGGTATTTACTCACCGAAGCGAATAAATCCTGCACACCCTCTTTATTTCGATCGATATGGTGGTCATGGTTACCAAGAACCAAGTGAACATTTTGGCACATGATTCTACTACGGAACTCCGCGATCTTATCGAAGCCACCGAATGACCAGTCACCTAAGTGAAACAATATATCATCAGGACCAACATTGTTGTTGATCGCATTAACAATTGCCGCGTTCATCTTATCCAGAGATTCAAAATCTCTCGTCTTATCCTCATCAGACCAGTTCGATATGGCACGACAAATATTTGTGTGCGCATAGTGTGTGTCCGATGTAAACCAAACCTTTTGGTTTCTTCCTACTTGTACTTTCATTTTGCAAATATAATTAAAAATAATCACAACACCAAATTGGTGTTTTTTCTCCTACGTAACTCCCATGGATGTTGTAGTAATAATGCTCTAAAGCATCTTCTTCTGTCATCTCATCACCCTCAATAAGGATATTGATGATCTTCGACATGGAATAGATAAGTCTACCAGTTTGGTCATCATAACCAATGATAGCCTCATCTAATCCGTCCGCTTTTAAGAACTCTTCTTCTGGGTTCTGTTCAATAATTAAATCTAACATGTTCATAATTTTCTGTATTCTGGATAAATTAAATCCCAAATTATTTTCGTGTAATCCCTATCATCCAACATCTTAAATAAGATAGCTGGGTGCTTGTAGTTCTTAGCATACTGGGCGAACACAGCTCTTTGTTTTTCTTCTGGTACATTATATACCTCAGTTAATGAGCGGTGTAATATCTTAAAGATCCATTTATATTCCCTTTCAAGTGTGTTAAATTGGTTCTCCAGTTCTTCAGCGTAGTTTTTTATTTTATCGTAAAACTCATCTGGGACATCAACCAATGTTTCCATTATGTCACCCCCATTTGATAACGTCTCCCAAACATTACGTGTTGATAGGTTTGTCATTATCTTATGAAGTCTAACATAATCCTCAAACTTAATTTTAACACGGTAATTGGATGGGTAAAACCTTATAACAAAACCCTCTTTATCTGGCTCGTTAAGATTTTGATATCTTTTGAAGATATCCTCAGATAACACATCCATAGAACTCCAAACAACATCCTCTTCTTTTATACCAGAAGTTTTGAATATCGCTTTAGCTGGTGCCCAGTTAAATTCCATGTCAGGTACACTAGCACCTAAAAAGGTTATCTTCTCCTCACCATAATCAACAACGATCCTATTCTCAGGGTATATGATTTCGCATAAGTAGGTAACTTCTTTTACGAATCTGTTTAAATCGTATTTTGATTTAAGTATCTCTAGACCCTTTACAGCTTGGTCCGATGTAAACGAACCTCTGGTAGCTAAATGCCACTCATCAGCGTAGTAAAACAAGATACCCAGTGACCCATCCATTTTTTCTTGAACATGGATGTACTCACTATCCCATGGAATAACATCTTTATCAATAACCTCTTCGTAGTTGAAGAACTTAGGGAATGGTCTAGCTACGATGTTACCAGAATCATCAGTGACAAGTCCACGGCATATAATAGTAATCTCATCCCATAACATTTCGTACTGCACCTTTTCGGTGTAGTTCCAAATTGTCAATGGAAGAGTTGGGTGTGTTTGTTTATATAACAACCCGTCTTCGTAGTACTTGTTTAATGTTTCTAAATTCATAACCTGTTTGCTATCTTTCTAATAATTTCTTCTTCTTCGTTTGTTAATCTTAATCTACCTCGACCAGCTAATTTACCCATAACCTCATCCCATTCTTCATCTAAAAGATTTTTATCCTCTGCTGGGACACTGTTAATTGGGTTGACGATGTAACCATCTTCAGCTAACGCATCGAGTAATTCTCCAATCTCTCTTTTTGAGCATGCGCTGACAAATTCACTTGGGTCAATGTCCAAGTCTTCTACGTAAAATTCTGGCATAGTAAAATATATTTTTCACAAAGATAATAAACTTTTCATTACCAAGCAAGAAATAAAAAAAATAAGTGCAAAAAAAAAGCCCCGACTGGGGCTTTCTAAAGTTTACTGAGCTTTCGGTATGTTACCACCGTGCTTACTGTTTAATGTGTCAATCAATTGTTTCATTACCGCTAGCATGTTTTTTTCATCTAGTTTCATGTCAGTTTGTCTGCTGATAATCTCAGCCGCTTTTTGAGCCAAACCAGTTCTGAACGAATTTTTCTGGCCAGCTAAATCATACCCAGAAACATTTACTGGTAAGAATTTTTCTGGTGAGCTTGGGTTAAACGATGAAGCTGTTGGTTGCACTTGTTGTTCACCATCCTCACCTTCCGCATTCTTAAGATCCTTTAACATTCTCTTATAAGCTGTGATATCAACATCACCTCTATTAATAATCTGAACCATTCTTTGTTGTGGGACTGTTGCCAACGCACCTAATACCGTCTCTAAGAATTTACCTAATCTAGCTTTGTTAATAGCTTCACCATACTCCTGCTGATAAGCTGTCGCAATTCTAGTGCTTAATTCTGGTACAACCTTAGCTAATTGCGTAAAAATTTTACCGTTAACGCTATTTAACATAGCTTCTGTCTTAGGGTTAATAGCTTCTTCCATTTCTACACTCATTTCGCTTAATTCTTCTTTGGTGTATCTTTTACCTTCTTCAAGAGTTTTACCAACATCTCTAAGGCTTCTAGAGCCACCAGCATTAGCACCAGGCATCTCCCTACCTTGTTGTGCATTTAAACCTTGGTTTGATTGTGCCTTATCAGCAGACTTTTGGTCTTGTCCTGGTAAGAAATCTTTTTGCGCTTCGGCATCACCTTGTGGGTTAGATTTTATCTTATCAATTAGATAAGAGAAGATTGAATATAATGTTTTAACATAGCCTTGCAAATTACCTAAGAATGCGCGTCTATCATTATAGATTTTATTCATAGCACCTTTAGGTTGCTCTCTTTCAGCTCTCTCATCAACAGCCTCATCCTCTTGTAATTTATTTACTTGGATTTTACTTAATTGGTCTATGATGCTATTACCATTCTTAAATTCAATTGAGTATAAAGCCTTGTTAAAGTCACTAACAAATATCTTTAAACTTTTTGGGTCGGATTCTAGCATGCTGTTTATGTCAGCTGTTGATACTGGGTTAGCTTTTGCTGAATCAATTAATCTAGCTAGGTTTTTATCCTGGCTACTGAATTTGTTAACTATCTTGATCAACTGAGTTAATCTCTGAAGGTTGGTTTTAAATAGTTTTAACTGGTTTGAGCTTAATCCGATATCATCCAAAGTTTCTTCTGAAACCATTTCAAACTCTTCCATTAACTTCAATAAATCATCAACATCGTTCGGTGCAACCACATTTTTATTTATAGCCCCACCACCGCTGTATGTTTTTTGCGCGTTACCAGACCCACCTTTACCGTAGGTATCTGTGTTAACTTGTGATCTAAAGTTGTAAAGATCCTGGAAATACTTTTTAAGGTAATTATATAACTGGTTATCAGATCCGCTCTTACCGCCTTGTCCTTTATCACCACCACCGTTATTATCATCAATAACTGGTTGGTTATCTTCAGTACCTTCAACAGGTCTTAAGTATTGAACTAAATCGTTTAAAACCTGAGCTCTAGATGATTTTCTACCTTTGTATCTTGAAAGCGCTGCTACCGCACCACCCGCTAATAAACCAATACCCAATACTTTAAGGATTGGTGCTGCGATTGTTGCAGCTGCTGTTGTCTTGATTGTTGTTTTTGTCGTCCATTTAACAATAGCTGTAATAACCATTTGTTTTAATGTACCACCGTTTTGTGTTACCAAAGTATCACCAGCCATCTTACCCGTTCCAGCCCATGTTCCACTGAAAACTTGTTTCAAGTTATTACCGTGTGCAGTTGGATCAGCAACGATTTGTGATAAAGTTTCTTTAGCCGCGCCTGGATCTCTAAAGATACCACCATTCTGTGTGATGATCTCAACACCTTTATTAGCGTCACCACCACCAATTTTAGCCAAAGCTGATACAACATCGTTTGGATTAGAGCTTGGTGATAAACTTGTACCCAAAGTTCTATTCATGATTTGTGTCATACCTTCACCTGGTTTGATGTTACCTAAAGCTTGTTCAGCTTTTGATTCGATAACCTCTCTAGATGATTCTACAATCTCTTTAGGTCCATATAGGTATTCAATTAACCAACTTAATGCACCAAATGATGCACCAGTACCCATCAAAGCCAAAGGCATTCTCCATGATCTTAGGGTTTTCATTCTCTCAGTGCCATAAGCTTCTAGATCACCTTTTTTAATGGCGGCTTTTGTGTCAGCAAATTTACCAGCGGTTTTCGCTTTCATTGCTTCCAAATCTTCGTCAGCCTCAAGAAGCTCATCTTTTTTACTGATAGCGATAGCCGCTTGTTGTGCTGGGTTTGACGCCTCATCAACAGTCTCCTCATCAACAACCTCACCTTCGTTGAACACACTGAAGGCCGCTGTTAAATCAACATCTAAATATTTTTGTGTATAAGCTCTTAGATCCTCGATAATTGCATTTGCCGCATCAACTGGTAAGAATCCAGCATCATTCGGTTTCAATTTTGTTGCCGCGACAACGGAATCATAAACTGTGGCAATATCAAGTATTGTTGTTAGATATTGCTCTTGACTTTTGTTATTAGGGAACTCTGGATTTTTAGCCTTGATATTAGAATCAAGTTGTTTAATCATTTCATTCCCTTTTTTATCTAATAAAGCCATTATTTGAGCATTGGCTTTAGCGTCAGTTTGGGTCTTACCGAATATTTTACCACCAGCTTTGTATCTACCTAATTTAGACAATGCGTACTTCGCATTTTCCCACCAACCCTCGTTGAGTGGGTCCAAATCGATTTTAGATAACTCTAGGTGTAATAATTCATTTTCGTTCAATAAGGGTAAGCCCATTTGTTCCCTAATCGTATTTACTTCATTTAAAACGTTTTTGCTCATAATAAAAAGACATATTTAGATACTTATAAATATCTAGTTTTTATTAAAAAAACCCGTTACTGGCTATTTTTATACCCTATACCAAACAGTATCGCACTGCTCTTTTAACATCTCAACCCTGTAAGCTTCTTTGAACCCATTCTTTGTCAATAACTCACATAGGTCTTGGTATAGTTTTTGACCTTTCCATATCTCAACATATTCACCCTCAGTGTGGATAAATTTAACCCTTCTAAGGTTTGAAGCGAAGCTTTCAAGTACTTCATATGTTAAACCTTCAACATCTAGTTTAAGTAAATCGATTTCGGGTTCATCAATTAAATCGATTAGGTCTTCACCTGTTATTGCAATTACATTAACCCATGTTTCACCAAAAACTGGTCCAGCCACCTTTGGTAGCGCGGAACTCATACCAAGACCCCCAAGATCTAGATTCCGAATGGCGTTAAATTTTAATACACCCCTTTGTGGTGCAATCGCCGCCTCAATAACCCTGTAATTAGGGTGATCCCTTCTAATAAGGTTTGCACAATAAGGGTGTGCGTCAACAATAAAAACCTTATCATCTGGTATGTTAAAGTATTTTTTGAGGTAATCCGCGTGATACCCATCTCTAGAACCAATCTCTAGGATATTCTTAGGGGTTTCATTAAAGTATTTAGAATACTCATTGGCAAATCTCCTGATCTCACCAAAATAATCATCGGTGTTCTCAAGTAAATTTTGTAATATGTTATTTGGATTTTCCATTATTTAAAAAAGAATATTTATGATCTTTATCGGTTAATCCGACTCTATGGACGATGCCATTATCATCCGTCTTAACCTTTAATAGGGTTTTATCTAAAACCTCAATAATAACTCCAGTTAGCGGGGTCCCTATGAATGTAAACTCTACCCTATCACCAACTTTATATTTTGTCAATCCCACCAGCCCTCAATATTCTCTTCCATTATTCTAAACAAAAGTTTTCTGGCTCTCTCATGATTATATCGACCAATGTTCATCGCAATCCTTTGTTTGGCGTCATTTTCGCCTTCACGTGGTTCGATACCGAATATTTGTAATTTCTTATCGGTTAAAACTTTCTTATAAACCAATGGGTATTTTTTAAAGTAGTCGTCAAAACGCTCAGATGTGGTTTCCATATCCAACCCTTTAAAACCTGGTTTGTCTGGAATATCCAAGAAGTCCCATTTTGTTTCATGATAATCCATATATTCACCAGAATAGAACCCATCCTGGACTTTATCCATTAGATTCGCACATAATCTCATACGTTTGGCATCCATGGCCGCTCTGGTGTGTAAATCACGATCACCGATGTATTTGGCTTGCCATCTCAACTTATTCTTCATGATCTCCCATATGTAATGGTCGTCCCAGTCACGGTCTTTCCATATAATAGGGAACCATCTGATAAGTTTACTAACAGATGATCTGAACTCTTTTATTCTCCAACCGATCGTTTTCCAGTAAATCTTATCATAGATGGTTTCCCATAGATCTCTAAGACGATTAGGTTTTTCTCTAACCACATCATCAAAATCAAAATTTAACCGCTTTGAATTTTCTATTCCCATATTACTTTTTTTGTTTTACGTAGTAACTTAATCACGCGTATATTAACTCTCCTTTTGAAACATTTGAATTTAACACTTATCTCCTTAAATTCACCAGCGTTAAAATCCGTTCTAACAAATTCGTGGAAAGTTCTTGCCAACTTAGGGCTCTCCCTCAATGGTTTAATAAAATAAAGGTTAAACAAAAATTGGTTGAATATGGTGTACTTACCATTTTGGTAATCCGCCAATTCATAGTTAGTTTTTGTCACAACATCGTAATTGTATATTTTAAATAAACTATTGTGGTAGTACATTTTTTTAATACACAATTGATTTTCATCATCGGTTAGTAATAAAACCTTCGTTGGCTCAAACTTGTCAATGGTATCCATATTATTTTTTAGTTTCAGTTTTTTGTGTCATATTAAATAACAATCCGAATAGTATTTTAATACCAAATGCCTGCCAAAAGGTGATTAATTTAATAAACGGAATTGCTGGGACCAAACAATAGTTCCATAATAACATAATTGGCAACGCTGTTATAACCGCGTATAATAGCACTGTTAATAATGCCGCCATGATCGTACCTATGATTTTTGTCATATATCTTTAAAAATTATCGTGCCAATTGTCCCATTCATCATGAACCCAACTAACAATTTTTTTGTCTTCGTTTTTCATCTTTGTAACCTCATCGATAAACATATTGATGTTAAAATCATCTGGGGTTGTTTTTTCTAAAATAGCTTTAACCTTTTCGTGTTGTGTACTATTTGTGTTTTTCATTGTTTATTTCAACTTTCTTTTCTTGTGTTTTATTGTAATACTTAACACTCACCACAACCAAGGCGATTACGATGTGTAAAGCGATTAGCAGTGAGATTACTCGACTATAAGTGTCGCAAGTAATATCTTTAAATTTTTGTTTTAAGTATGACATAGTTTTTTTGTTGGAAGTCTACATTGAATTTTCTCATCAAGGTTTTTAATGAATCGATCGGGTCTACCAGTGGGTATAACTCGGACACATCCTTTGGCATGTTATAATTTGGGTAGGTACAACCGTTTTTCTTAATCCATTTATGGTTCTTATGCATAAAGTGAAATTGTCTACCAGTTTCATCAATAAAATCAAACCTTTCCCAACCCGTTTTATCAACTGGCTCGGTCCAGCTCTCATCGTATTTAATAAAATTATCAATGTGGTTAACAATCATATCTGGATTCTCGTAAATACTGTTTAAATCCCCGATTAATTCGTAGTTAAGCCTTTCAATAGCGCTAAACTCCAATAAGATATCGATATCATCACCGTTTCGGCCAATTAATTTACAAGTGGTCTCATCGATGTATATAGTATCATAGTCTCGTTCTAAGAGAACAAAATGAAACTTAGCCGTGTAAGTTTCGGCCTCTAAACCAGACCATATTTTATTATTTTCATCCATATCTTTACAAAGATAACACTTTTTTCCTAAAAAACAAAATTTTTAAAAACAAGATAAATACCTCTCACCTCGGTCACACAAAAATGTCACAACCACACCATCAGGTTTAGTTAATTCAACATATCTTTCAGCTGCTAATATGTTAGCACCAGCGGATATACCAACAAAGATACCCAACTCCTTTGATAACCCCAAAGCTCTGGCTTTAGCTTCATCGGTTTTTATTGTGATAATCTGATCAACAACCGAAAGATCTACCAGAAATTTTGATCCATCCCCAATTCCCTGTATACCATGTAACCCTGGTTGCCCACCGCTCATAACAGCCGATTCAGCTGGTTCAACCGCAATGACTTCCATTTTGTCGTAGATACCTTTTAATCTCTTCTGACAACCCATGAGAGTACCACCAGTACCAGTTCCGCTGACTAAAGCCGATAACGTTTTACCGTTAAGATCCTTTATTATCTCAACAGCGGTTCCATTAAAATGTGCTTGGATGTTTAATTCGTTATTGAATTGATTGGTATTGAACCAACCATTTTCTATCGAGAGTTGGTTTCTTAATCTAATCGCACCATCAAAATCTCCTGGGTCAACTTCAATTAATTCGGCACCATAGAACTTAAGCATCTTCTTTCTCTCATCTGACATATTACTTGGCATCACAATAACACATTTAAGACCCCTCTCAGCGGCAAGCCAAGCGAATGATATACCAGCGTTACCCGATGTCGCCTCAACGATCGTATCACCAACTGAGATATAACCAGAGCTGAACGCATTATTGATTATATTACTAGCCATTCTATCCTTTATTGACCCTGTTGGGTTCAATAATTCAGCCTTCGCGTATATTTTATCGCTTATTTTAATAAGCGGAGTATTTCCAATGTTATCCGATAATCTCATCCTTTCCTAATGTTTAATATATTTATCTTAAATATAAGAAATTACGATGAAAAAGCAATTATTGATTATAATAATCACATTATTGACTTTTGCGCAACAGGTTGTTGCGCAAAGAGCTCAAGTTAAATTTAAAAATGACATCTTTAGTGGTGTATACTCTGAAGTTTACGAACAGCCATTATCAATAACATATAAAGTTTTATGCCCAAGCGGTACAGCTTCAAGAGAAGGTATGGATTTCTACATCAATGACAGTATTAAAACATCTGATGATTTTGATTACGCTAATAACCAATATGACAAGGGTCATTTAGCACCAGCCGCTGATTTTAACTGCGATAAACAAATGTTATTTAAAACGTTTAGTTATTTAAACTGTGCGTTGCAACAAGAAAACCTAAACCGTGGTGTTTGGAGATTCCTTGAATTGCATGAAAGGGAGTTAGCAAAAAGCGGTGCCGTTGTTATAGTTAGTATTGACCTAACCTTCTCAGTTAAATCAATAAAATTACCAACGGGTGCTACAGTACCAGATGGTTTTACAAAAACCATAATGGTTAACGGAAAAGTTTTAGAAAAATACTATTTTCCGAATGTTGCACCAGTTAAAGGTAAAAAATACCCAGACTATATGATTAAGCTTTAAGACTTAATCTTTTTCTTATTTACTTTAGCAGCTTTTTTAATACTCTTAGCATAGTTTTCAAGCATTTTAGCCTGATTAACTGTTGTAATTTTGACTTCTGTAAGCTTTTTATATGTTTTCATGTTGCAAATATAATATAAACTTTGTTAACCACCAAATATTTTACATTTTAATTGTATTTATAGTAAAATAAGTTAATAAAATGGCATC
>Ga0078894_10003017_pt1 | contig 12737 bp, 23 predicted proteins | sample LauGreSu1BDMLBSD_2_FD_67506 | JGI IMG/M metagenome (GOLD analysis project Ga0078894, IMG submission 67506) | Freshwater lake microbial communities from Lake Michigan, USA - Su13.BD.MLB.SD (version 4) (version 4) | ecosystem: Environmental > Aquatic > Freshwater > Lake | place: Lake Michigan...
ACTTATAAACGGTATTTCATTCACTTATAAACGGTATTTCATTCACTTATAAACGGTATTTCATTCACTTATAAACGGTATTTCATTCACTTATAAACGGTATTTCATTCACTTATATGCGAATATATTAACTACTAGACGTGCCTTTTAAAAACAACTCATCATATACTTTTGCTTGTAACTCTGGTAATACTTTTTTTCGCAAAGATTCTAATTGATCCTGTAATGTTGTTTTGGAACCATCCGATTTAAGAATAGCAGCACCAGTATACCAATCAGGAGGCACTATTTCAGTATTAGATGTATTACATGCGTTAGCAACGTTAGATACATTAATACCACCTCTAAGAACACCAGTTCCGGTTTGAACCGCATAAGGAAACGGTTTTTGAAACCCAACTGGATTTGTGCATCTTCGTTGAATACGTAATGTATAATCACTTGCATCTTTAGGTTGATGTAATGTTTTGGTATAGGCCGCATTTGCTTGTTGAATATTCATAGTATATCCACGTGCAGGAGTTGTTTGACAACCAGTAGACCCACCTCTAACGAAATAATCAACATAAAGTTCAGGTGTATTCACATCATAATGGCAATAATTTGCGGCTGCTTTTTTATGAATATATAATCCTTGACTCGCACTATCAGTTTGATTTCCAGTGTAATCTGGTTGAACCCAATTATTTGGATATTGTCCGGACTGAATCCATCTAAATCTTCGTTGTAACATGCCTTTATTACTTAATACTGATGGATGAACAATATCACTCTTTAATATTTCAGCTAATACTGGCATAATATTTAATGAAACATTGTTAGGACCATCAGGATAACGACCTTTTTTACCACCCCATCCTTTAGGATAAATTCCACGAAAAGGTGTAGCACTTTGACTAAATTTCATATTTTGACCGACATTGCCGATGTTTCTATGAGGACCATTAATAGAAAACCCGGCATTAGATGCACTATATGCTGGACCAACTATTTTATCATTATATCCAACTAAACTTGCGTTAAATATATATGAAGGCAAATTACCTTTTCTACCATAAGGACCTTGATAAATCCAATAATAATTAGTAGGTTTACCTGATATTTTTGTTGCCGTTGATGTGCTATTAATTGATTTTTTTTTAAAAGTAGCTAATGACATATATGATAACCATAGATAATTAATTTATACTAACAACAATTGCCTATTATTAATATCTTCGGACAGACATCGTTTAATAAACCAATATATTTTGGTATTAAAAATAGGTTCAATAATAGAATCAATTTCTTCAGTTGTTTTTAATTCATTACCAACTAACAAATAAATATGTAATAGTGAAAATACAACTAATAATCCTAAACTATAATAACAACATTTATAATTAATTTTGGATGGTAAACTTGTTAGTTTAAATAATTCCGGATTTGAAAAATAAGGTTTCATAATGGGTGAAACAAATATTATATAATCTTTATGTATAGGTAATAAAAATTGTGTAGAACAAATAATAAATATATTATCTATTGTTAGTATATCTGTAATATTAAACCCATAAAACCCGAAACCTGTTTTATGTAAATAGTATATTTGTTTGGATAAATTATCTATTAGGTTAATACATTCACCATAAGATAATATTGTATTTTTTTTATTGAATAAATATGTTTTAAAGGATGTTACATTTTCAGCTGAAAAAATAAGAGTGTTAGTTTCATAATCTATATGACATGATTTTAATAATATTTTTATAGATTTGCAAAGTTCATTAGCATATTCTCCTTTAATTTCTAATTTATATGTATAATCGTTGATTTGTTCTAATATATAATCCATTAAAAATGACATATATATTATTTTATTAGGTTTTACGAGCAAGAATTGAATATAAAATTGAAATGAACATAATATGCTAATGCTAACTAACAATTTAAAATGGATATGTATAAATTATATGCAATTAATTCATTGGTATCAAATGCATTAAAATATCAAATAGAAGAAGAAAACAATCGTTTAATCCCAAGTTGGTTATTTTGTGAAACACAAACACCGATAATGTTTATGGGTAACATTAATTTTACTGGACAAATGAGTTATGATGATAAAATTATCCCGAATTGGTTATTTCAAACAGAAGAAGAAAAGAAACGTCGTGCATATTTAATGGGTTATAAAACTAAGTAACAAAGTAAGTAATTTTTTCTTTGTTTATTATATGAGTAGAACACAAAAAAGAAAAAGCAAAAGGCGTCATACTTATAGAAGAAAACAACATAAAAGACGAACACTTATAAAAAGTGATGGCATTCCATTATTCTCAAAGCCAATATTTAATAAATCTAACAAAATACTTGTAAATAATAAATTAGAGGTAGGAAGTTTAATTCCCGGTTTAAGAAATATTAAATGAATCTATTTTCTTTAAGTTAAAATGATAATACTATAATTTTTAACTTAAAGACGCAGTAAAAAAGAGTTTATTAATTACCAGGCAGAATCATCTTCATATTCATATTCATATATCGGCGTTTTATAATTATATTCTTCTTCATCATCGTCTTCTGAATCAGAATCCATAGCAACCCAATCTACTTTCGTTATTGTAGTTGACCATGGTGCTGGAACTGATTCAGTTTTTTTAATAGCCGGTTTAGATAACGCAATAGCATAATTCGCTGTTGGAATGCTAATTGTATTTGTTTTCTCACTTAGTTTTGGAAATAATTCTTTTACATCTACAAATGTTTCATCTTCTTCATCAGAATCCGTTTCCAATGCTGAAAACTTGTTAGTTACCTTCTTCATAATGACTTGCTTTGCAAAAGGTTTTTTCATAGGAACATCTTTTGTTTGGATTTTGTCTTTATTATTTAATAAGGAGCAGTATTTCACAGTATGCCCATTATTGAAACAATAACGACATTCTAGTGCTAATAATGTAGGACAAATAACCTTTGATTTTGGGTCACGACTTTCTCTTGTAAAATGAGATTGATATTCTTCAATTGGTTTTCCAGAATCGTGACAAACTTTGCAATATTTTTTTAACATAGGAGTATTTGTATTTCGAGACATTGTAGGTATTTTATACATGTTTCAATTAAGTAATTAAATATTTCAATTTTTTTTTCGTTTTGTTTCAAAGTCAGAAAAAATTGAAAAAACAATATAAATATAAAAATATATACATATTATAAATGGCTACTCACAAAGATACAGATAATGATAGTGATAATGAATTTACAGATGCTGATATTTTACAAATAATAGATTATAATGGTGATTTTTGGGAATATTATGGAATAAGAATACCAACATATATAAGAACTATTCCTTCTATTGACCGTGTAAATGAACTAACATTTGACCATAATGGACAAATATGTGAAACTCTAATGTATTCGGTTGAAATGCCTTATACGCTGAAAGAATATCAATCAATATATGCAATTATAGGAACTGATGGTAAATTATATTGGAATGAAGATGTTGATGAAAATGCGTCGCAATAATGACAACGATGGTTCGTTTTCATGGACTTCCAACAGAAGAATTATGACAAGTTTTTTATTAATAAACGGAAGTAATAAACGAAAAAAATTGAAATTTTTATTTTCTAAGGATAATTACTTATAATTACGAATATGCCAGTTACAACAAGAAGTCAAACTAAATTAAATAATTCTGTTACAAAGCAACAACCTAAGGTAACGAAATTGACAAAGCCTGATATAGATAAATGTAGACAAATTGACGAATTTAGACGTTGGTTTTGTAATACTATTACTAAAATGTTAGATGAAATTAAGTGTGATAACGCAACACGGCTATTAATAAAAATGGATATTAGCAAACATAGTAATACTGAATCGGAATCTAATATGTTGTTATTAAGATACAGACAGTTGTATTATGATACATTGCGACGAATTACTGAAATGTTCCATATAATTGAAGAATATTATCCTGAATTTCATTCAAGTATTGACACATCTAATTTTTGTAAAACTGTATACGATAAGATAGCACAATTATATAACGAGTGTAAAAGCAATTACAATAGTGTTTATTGCAAACCGGAAAGTGAAGAGGAACATCATATTATAAAATTGTTGTTAAATTCATTTTACGATACGGAAAAAATGCTTATTAAATATATTCCGGTTAAACATCAAACACGGAGATTACGTAAATTTGTAGATTATACTGGAATGATTATTAAAGAACCATAAAGCAATATAAATGTAACAGTTTATGACGATTATAGCATATAATAAATTAATAATATTTTTATTGAAACTGAAAATAAAAATAGCAACACCTTTGTAATTATTTTTAGGATAATAATAATTTTTTGTTTTTCTACCATATTCGTTAGCATTTTTGGCAACAAACAAGACAATTACGTCCTTTTATAAACTATAGTAATGGTGATTTGTCTTTGGACCAAGAAATCAAGAGGGTTGAATATGATTCGAGAATCGAACAAGTAATCATCATGTATCCTGATGGTTGCTATCATACGAGATTTATAAGTGAGCAATCTTGTCTAAATTTATGGCTAAATTAAGGATAAAATCAATAAATATACACCACATCCATATTTCACCCATATATCTGTTGTAAATAATTTTTTTCATATATATTATCCAAATGTATTTTCTTTAGAATATTGAATGTATAAAAATCCATCTGGATCTTTATAATAATCATACACATTTCCAACCATTGCCGAAGTAGGTATAATTAAACCATTCACAAAAATAAATATAGCTTCATCTGGATTGAGTTTCATTCTTCTTCTAATAATAAATATAAATTGCCCTACAGTAAGGTCATAAGGAGCTAAGTATTTTTTTTTGTCAAGAATAGGTAAATTATAAGGACTTGTAGATTTTTCACAAATAATAGGTCTTCTATCAGGATATTTTTCTATAATACGGTTTGATTCTTGTAATCTATCTTCAAACTTATAATTTTCTTTAAACTCTGATTTATAACTCATGAATATAATTTATAAAATATGTTTAATAATTTTTTATAAATATTTATGTTAACATACTAACAAATTTTTTATACCAAATTGCTTCATGTATAAAAAGACTCCATTTGGCAGTTAAAATAAGAACTACACCAAATAAAAAGAATAATAACGATGTTTCTTCATTAATTGGCTTTTTAGAAAATCGTGGATTAAAATGATATATAAGAAGAATAGCCATTGAAATTATAAAAATAAATTCAGTTCGTTCCTTCCAATATAATAATTTTGGGTCAACTTGTTTGGCTTTTTCATTTGTAGAATGCGACAAAATAACATATCCTATTGCTGATATAACAAAAATAATTTTAATTAAAATAATAAAAAATATAAAATAATCGAATGATGTTTCTAATTTAATATGCATATATATTATTATTAGAAAACTTTATTTATATTTGTTAGTTTGTTCCGTGTAAATGTTGTGTAGAATAGCTTAAATTATTTATTGGTTTGTTAACTATATTAGCTCTAAAGTTTTTCCTACATTTTTTACATTGTCTAAATGAACCTCCGTCTCTGCTTTGCATTAATGCATTTGATGAAGAATTACTACAGTAAATACATGTTGGATTATATGTAATTGAACCTCCATAGGTATTTGAATTTGTATGATAAATTTTGTAAGCGTCATCTAAAGATGTATAATTCATTAGTATAAAAATAGTAAATAAAAAAAATTGAAACATTTAAATACTAATTGATTAAAACAAACTTCTACCATGAATAACAATACTTTAAAATATATTTGGTTGGTGCCCCAGGAAGAAAACAATAATTTGATGCCGATATTTAATAAAAATACAATAACTGATATTATTGCATGTGGGATTTATTCTATTGTTGGAATAATACTAATGCGAACTATCTATTTGGGTTCCTTATTAAATTTATGTAAATTAATAAAACCGGAAACATTAATAGCTCTATTTATTGGAATATGTTACACAATATACTTTATTATCATGTCTAGAAAAATATTAAACATAATTGAACAACTATATGCAAGAGAATTGAAAACAAATCAAGACAAACTTCGCGATGCTATGAATAAAATAGATGCTAAATTTGTCGAATTTGAATCTAAACTACTAACTGAGATTGACAATGTAGATGAATCTGTAAATAAGTCACCTGTAAATGTAAATATAGATATAGCTGCAGATGCCGATGCATATAATGAAATATGGTTTTTACAAGAAGAAAAAAATGACGGACATAAAGTTGTAAAGAGTTCAAAGATGATGTAATTGTAATAAAAAATTGAAAATAATTTTATATACTCAAAATGGTTATCTAATTTTTTTACAATGTATTCTTATAAAAAGCCATCAAATAAAGCGATTAATCCGTTACAAATATGTTCACCATTTAATATTCCAGATAGTCCAACGTATTTGAGTTTAGAAAAAATAAATACTATAACTAACATTCAAATATTAAAACAATTTGAATATGATTATGACCTGTTTATAGAAAAAAAATTTCAAATATTAGTACTTTTAGATAGTATAGATTTGATTTTTGAAATAAGAGATGCCATAATAATGCGCATTAATTCGCTTAAACGACAAAAAATGATTCGACAAAAAAGATATGAACAATTTGGATTTATAATGCAACAAACATGTTAAACTCCTATAATATGTAATGTTTTGTTAGTGAGTTATATAAATATCTTAATAAAAGATGAATGTAATTTTTTATACAAACGTATTACAACTTTGGACATTTTACACCCTTGAATAATATTGGTAAAAAATGTGTTTCATATATATATTGTATTATTTATGTTTTATTATATTACTTGATGAAACTTAAATATGCAGGTATATGATAATAATTCCAAGCTTATTTCGTTATTATCTTGAAAAGTAGTTATTCCTGTTATATTGCAACAACTTTTCCCGCTAAATTCGCATTCCCATTCAATGTCGATAGAACCAACAACGAACCCTTTATTTTCAAGAGAAGTAGTTAATTCATGTACTATGTCCCATTGTGATTCCATTTTCCAAACATTATATGGTTTATCGATACCAGAAAAGACAACACAAAATCCGGCATATTTTACCCATTTATCTTCGTCCATATTTTGATAAAAATTATACATTTTACACCTTTTAACATTTCAAAGGCCAATTATTTTTCTTCTAATTTTTTTAATCTTTCATCTACAATTTGTAGAATATTATAAATTGCTTCTAAATGTGTAACAAGTTCTTGGTCATAATGTCTTGCTAATGGAACTGATTTAGAATAACGATTATTAATAATAGCAGTTTTCTTTTCAGTTAATACATCATTTATGACCTTAAAATTATGGTCTATTGATGTTTTTTTATCACTATTATCTTTTTCTTTTTTTTGTTTTTCCAATTCTAATATTCTTAATTGTAATTGTTGTATTTCTTCGGTAACTGAACTCATCTTAAAATATAAATATTATTTTTTGATTATTTATATTTCAATTTTATTATAAAATAGGTGTTTGAAATGTTAAAAGGTGTAATAAATATACTATTGTATTTCAATTTTATATTAGGAGGTGGGTGGGAGTGTTGTATATACCGGCGCGCCGGCCACCAAAAAACGAATAAAAAATCAATAATTAATTACCTAATATTGTTCTACTTATATCTCTTTTTATGTCTTGTATATTATTCACATATGTGTCCAATGTAACAGGTTCAACTTGGAATGTATCATCTTTGTAAAATCCGCCCATTTCGAATTTAAATACATCCACTTCTTTATTTTGTCCAATACGGTGACATCTAGCAATTGCCTGGTCTTCGATTGATGGATTCCAGTGAGGAGATACGAAATAAATTTCAGAGAAATTATGCTGAAGATTTAAACCCTCACAACCTGTTTGAATTTGAATAATAAGAGCATCTGCTGGCTCAGCAAGTTTAATTAAGTTTTCTCCACCAGAATTACGACCATCATACTTGATTATTTTTTTCATACCTCCATTTGTTAGTTTTCCATGAATAAAATCTATTTCTTTACGGAAATGACAGAATATAATCTTTCCTCGACCATTATTTTTACGTTCCAATATTACATCAATAACTGTATCTATTTTGCTTGCGAACTTGAGTGCTTCTAGCGTTTCTTCGCAAATTAACTCCAGTTTATTGCGCAATAATTCTGGAAATATACAAATTTGTCGTGCCCTCAATAAATAACTCAATATCCCTTCTTTATATAAAGAATTCGCAATTTTGTGTCTTTTATTTACAGAGACAAAGCTTTGTTTTGGAATTAGGGAATGAATTTCCTCTGAAAGTCTCATTTCTTTATAATTTTTCCAAGGTATTATATATTTATGTTTGTTTAATGGTGGCAAATCAATACCGACTTGTTGTTTAGTGCGTCTTAACACAAAATATTTACCAATTGTTATCATATTTTCTACAAGTGTATAAAATACAGACCTCATTCCGATTGCACAACACAGATTATAAAAATCCTTCTTTTTATTTTGAATAGGTGTTCCACTAACAAGCCATCTAACCCGTGCTCTAAGTTGTTTACATACATCATATCGCTTTGTATTTGAGTTACGTAAATGGTGACCTTCATCATATATAACCCTATTCCAAGATAAATTTTTAAGCAAACAATTGGGTTGTAAAAGTGTATTATATGTTGTTAATACAATAGGGGCAGAATTAATTTGTTCTTGTGTAATATATTTTTTATCAGTTTTATAATACATTAATGCTTTATGGTTAGAAGTTCTATATAGTTCATTAAACCACTGATTAATTAATACAGGTGGGACTACAATTAATGTATGTGGAAGGAAATTAACATACATTGTTCCAATCATCATTATTGTTTTTCCTAGACCCATTTCATCAGCAATAAACCCACCTCTTACATTACCTGGAGGATTATGACGTAACTCATTTTCTACACACCATTTTACTCCATCGTATTGATATTGTTTGAACTGAAATTTAGCTTTTTCAAGCAAATAATGGAAACGTTCCATACGTTTATTAATGATAGTTTCAAACTGTTCTTGAACAATTGACATATTTGATATTTGTTAGTTATTTGTATAAAACTAAGTTATAAAAAAATTCAATTTTTTTATACCCTCGAAGATTTACACCTTTTGACATTATACTTGGAATTTGTAGTGCAGGCGAAACGCAGTGCCTTGAGAAAAAAAGATATTGACCAAATGGGTGTCTCACTTTTTTATATTTAATTAAATAAGTTACACTATTAATCATTACAAACAAATCAGTCTAATTAACTACTTTTTATTTTATTTTTTACTTTAACACTATTATTTCTTCGAAAATTGCTTGATTTTCCCATATAGTTCTCCAATTTACTCTGTCCAAATTTTGTTCCAACAAGTGAATTGCATTTGGATTATAAGATAAACAATGCCAATTAACTTTATCTAGATTTTGTTCTAAAATATGAATTGCATTTGGATTACCAGATAAATTAGGCCAATTAACTTTATCTAAGTTTTGTTCCAAAATATGAATTGCGTTTGGATTTTCAGATAAACTATTCCAACTAACTTTATCTAAATTTTGTTCTAAAATATGAATTGCATTTGGATTACAAGATAATTCCGGCCAGCTATCAAACTCATCCAATTTGTCTAAATTCTGTTCTAAAATATGAATCGCATTTGGATTTCCAGATAACAATTGCCAATCAACTTTATCTAAATTTTGTTCCAAAATAGGAATTGCATTTGGATTGCTAGATAACCAATGCCAATTAACTTTATCTAGATTTTGTTCTAAAATATGAATTGCATTTGGATTACAAGATAAATTAGGCCAATTAACTTTATCTAAGTTTTGTTCCAAAATATGAATCGCATTTTGGTTTATAGACAGCGTAAACCAATTAATTTTGTCTAAATTTTGTTCCAACAAATTAATCGCATTTGGATTATAACACAATTGATTCCAGTCAATTTTATCTACATGTTCGGAAAAGGGGTACCGTAATTGCATCATCTTGAATAGTTATTCAATAACTTCGAAGGACTTTATACTTATGCTAGATGTATATAAGGTAAAAAGTATTTCAATTTTTTTTATTTTGTAGGGAACCCAGGGTCCCCCCATGCCCTCCTGTATATAAATATTGTTGGCTATTTTGAGGCTCAAATTTGCATATTTACGGGGGGCATACCGACATTACCATACACGATGTCAAATAATTATAAATTTTTAGTAGACGTGTATTTAACTACAAAATAAAAAAAATTGAAATACTTTTTTCCATATTAATCTTATGCATAATTGCTAAGGAACAAATAACGCTAAGTTAAGAAAATGCCAGTTGGTACTAGAAGCCATATCAAGAAGGTCACCGCTGCTGCCGAAGCTAGGGCTGCTGCTAAGCCTGTTGTTACACGCTTGGAACAAAGGGCCTTGGAACAAAGCCCCGTCACAATTTCAGACTTTTCAGATTCAAAATGGCATATTGTATCAGAGGATGAATTTGCTCGTGATATTAAGCGACTACTTAATGATTGCGTGTTGGCTCCATGTATGACAACAAAGATGCTTGTTTCCCTACAAATTTATAATAGAATTAATGATGAATTAGAAAAACTTCTTCAAATCAATTTTCCCAGGTGGGCAAAGTTCGCAGCTACTTCCTACAATAAGACTAGCGAATTCGAAGCACAACGTGATACTTACAGAGTAGTTGACGCTAAGTTGGTAGCCACATTTACAAAGAGCTATCAGAAAGCCAGACAGTTCTTATCATCATTCTTTAAAAATGTTAGAGCTACAAAATCCAGTCTTATTGACATAACGCAAAGCCCTTATGCGGAAATGTTTAAAAATATTGACCTTTGCGATTTTAAAGCAACTCAATGTTCTAGACCGCGCAGAAATGTTCCTGTCGTCGATTACACTGGAATGGATACAATTGAGCCTGAGTCTGAATATGATGGAATAACCAACATTTGGTATGATGAATCTGTATATTACGATTCTGACTACAATACCGAAGATGATGAAGATGATAAAGATGATAAAGAATGGTGCGAAGAATAGATAGTTTATTGACATGTAATTTAAATGTAAAGTTGAGCCACTTGGCAATACACTTTTTTCATTTTTTCTATCATATTCATAAAAAACTTTGGAGTGCCAATGCAGTGTTCAATCTTTAGACAATCCATTATAATCAACTACGTAAATAGCTTCCAGTTACGTTTCGTTAAAATTAAAATAAATATTACGTGAAAATATTTCTAATTGAATTTGATTTTACGAAAAAAATATAATTTATGATAAATAGAATAATTAACCACTATGATTTATTGACATATAAATATTTTTTTTACAATAATAAAATGCTCTTATATGATAAAGTCCTACACCGTCTGTATCATATGTAATTTTTCCATCATCAATATCTTCCCAAATAACAATAGGATAATTATAGTTGTATGTATTATTGTTGATTTCATTTACAATTGTTGAAATTTTTAACAAATCAAATATTTTATTATTTTTATATGAATATATATCTTCTGACTTATTATAAATTGAATTTGTAGTAAGTAAAACTTTTTGCTCAAGGCATTTACTGATATCCTCATCGGTAATATCTTCAAACGGAATTCCAATATCATTAATTAATTTAATGATATTTATTTCAGCAAGTCTTTTGTCAATATCCATTTTCGCAATATAATAATATTAATTATATTAATTATATTTAAATCAATTTTTTATTATAAAACTAATCGGCGTTTTAAATATGCAAAGGTGTAAAATCCAGTTACGTTTCGTTAAAATTAAAATAAATATTACGTGAAAATATTTCTAATTGAATTTGATTATCATATTCACACTCATTCTTATTAAACATGCCTTTAACAACAAAACAAATTTCATTATTATATTTACATTCCCAATCAACATAAATAGTCTCAACGCTGAATCCTGTTCGTTCTAAAGCGCGGTTCAATTCATCTTCTATTTCGCCGATTGATTGCATAGATTTAAATGCAATACAATAACCTATATATTTTACTATGTTAATATTCATTTTATTATCTGTATAACTAACATTTTATAAAGTATTTCAGTAAAAAATGGTTATTATTAAGTTACAACATTTAATATATATTCTATCTAAAAATCAAACAGAGATGCTTTAGTATATTTTAGATTCTCCAATTCTCCAAGCTTAGCTGTTAATTTTGATAACTTTGCGCTCAATTCGCTCATTTCGTCTACCAATCCGTCAATTTGTTTTTTCACACCATGAATCGTTGCATTAATGGTAAATTGAGTATACCTATCACAAATGTCTAAACGCATACTATGAACTTGGCCATCGGTTGTCGCAAAGCAAATTGTCACACAAGTAGGAGTTTTATGCTTTTTGTCAAAATGAATCGACTCAATGTGTAGTCCAATAAAAATTTCATCGCTAAAATTATCAAAGTTATAATAAATATATCTGTTATAATAGAGACGTCCTTCTTGAACAAACAGTTCAAGTAAATATTCCCATGCGTCAGAGTCTGACATACTTTTTATGACTCGTAGCTTCACTACATTACCTGTTATTTTATACACCTCTTCGTGTAATACGCGTTCGTTGTCTTGTTGACTTGCCATTTTAATAAGTTGATGATTATGATTAAGTGGTCAAATACATTTCAATTTTTTT
>Ga0078894_10003018_pt1 | contig 12735 bp, 9 predicted proteins | sample LauGreSu1BDMLBSD_2_FD_67506 | JGI IMG/M metagenome (GOLD analysis project Ga0078894, IMG submission 67506) | Freshwater lake microbial communities from Lake Michigan, USA - Su13.BD.MLB.SD (version 4) (version 4) | ecosystem: Environmental > Aquatic > Freshwater > Lake | place: Lake Michigan, USA...
CTCAGGGCCACTGGTGCCCACTATAAGGACGTTGTTCTGGGTGCCTGGAGCAGTGGCTGAAACTGGTCCCGCGCCTGCGCCGACTAAGACGCCGTTGTTGGTAAAGCTGATTGCTCCTGTACCGCCTCCTGCTACACCTAGAGTGCCGGCCCCATTACTAGCGGCCAGAGTCTGCGGCACCCACTCGGCACCGCTGTAAGTGAGCACCTGACCCACTTGCGGTGCCATGCTTGAGACTGCGCGCCCTTGGATGCTGCTGGTGCTTGCCGCTGTAGGTGATCCCCAGACGAGTTCACCACTGGAGTTTTTAGTAAGAAACTGGTTCGCTGCCGGCTGAGATTTTAGGGCTAGTCCCAACGTGCCGTCGCTACCAAATGAGAGCGTCTTCCCGTCAACTGGTACCCGCAAAGCCAAAGGCACGTAGCTATACTTCTGGCGCGGATAAGTTTTGCCGCCTGCGGTGATCTCAATAAAAACTGGCTCAGAGCCATCGCCAAAAACCGCTTCGACCTGAGCAGGCATTAGGTTGATGTTGAGACTTATGACGCCGTTAGTGGGAAATACCCCTATGTAAGGGTAGTTCTGGCCTAGTTGAGTGCCACCTGCTTCAGCAGTGTAAAACCTCACATCGATGTCGAGAGGCCCATCTATAGGTGAACCGTTAGCATTCGTCAGTCGTGCCGAGTAGACGAGAGGAAAGTAAGAAGCAGCTGCCACGGACTCGCGGGTAAAAAGTAAACCTAACACCAGCAAGGCAACTTCAAGACCGTTGCATCGCCGATGTAGTAGTCCTTGTTTTCCCTTTGCTCTGCCCATGGTTCCTGGCCTTGCCACATCGTAGACATTCGATCTGTGTGGCTAAGATAGGTTATCGGAACCAAAGGGTGAAACTTGAGGTTTAAAAACTGAACACTTATAGGGTCAAAGTTACGTGAAGTTAGGACCTAGTGTCAGGTTTTTTTACACCGCGCATCTTACGCACGGTGGCCCTGGAAACTTGGAGTCCCGCTCCTTGGAAATCACGTGGCTTTAAAGACCCCTTCCAATGCCTATTCCCTTCGCTTCGCTATGCCTTCGTCCGTCCCTGATGGGACGGCCTCAGTTGCTGTAGTGATTTCTACACACCCTATGCACCTTAAGTGCTGGGGGCGCATCGCTAGTGGATGCAAGTTGCAGTGATGATGGTCGTTATACGTATACCTACGTATACGATCGCGACACGTACAAGATTCTAATCTTACGGAATCAATGACTTCTTTCGGGTTTAGCGCGGTATACCGCGCTAAACTGCACTAGATTGTGCGCACTCTCTACATAGGACAGGGAGCACATTTTATGTGTGACGGGAGCTAAAAAATGCGTGTCTAGCGGGTTCCAACAACAACAAACGCCCAGCCGCAACCACTACATCACCGGAGCCAAAACCAAGTGGCTCTTTCCGCGCGCTGACAAGTGAGCCCTGACAAGTTCTTGGTGCTGAGCATGAGCGGGGCCACTGTTGGTGGAATTTTACATTCACCAAAGTGACAAACGACGCTCTACCAAAAAGACCGTGCCTAGCCCAAAGTGAACCCGCCGGAGCAGGGAGAGATGCGACTTTTTTTTCTGCTCAACACACGATGACACACCGTGGCAACCTGGATCATTCGTCGCAGTAAAGCGCTCGAGCCGATGGCTGTCCCACTTGCCTGTGCAGCCACCCATTGCAGACTCATGGCTGCGCGGGTCCCAGGGCGTTTAAGCCCTTTTTGGAGGACAGGTTTATGCTCGGTTAGTGGCACTCCCAACTATCCAAAGGTGCGCTCGCTCGCTAGACTGGTGATAAATCACATGCGGAGTTTATATATGCGACTGACGGCTCATCTTTGGTCGACGGCAGGCCCGAAGGCACACCCCCTTTCAAAAACACCCTTTGAGAGGCCCTAAATCGGGTCTTCCTTCGCGGGCTCGAAGCAAGGGGTACTAGGGGCGAAGCCACTAGCTGGTCGAGCGTAGCGACGACCAGAGACCTGACGCCTTTGGCGTCGCGTCTGGGGGGCGCGGCATGCCGCGCCCATGCTTGCCCTCGCCTTCGAGAGGGGGTTGGAAACATAGTAAGCGCCGCTTTTAGTCTATGAGGCCCCGCCGCATGTGATCATGGGGGCTCTCGCCTAGTCTCCCCGACAGAGAGGGGCGGCTTTCTAGAAAACCCGCCCCGGAACAACTATGAGCTGAAAGCAGCCAAACAGTGGCGGCAGCATGGCACCTCCAGATGAAACCGGCCCGACGGGAACTGCGGCAAGTGTCGCGCCTATCGTGTGACGTCGAGTATGTCTCACATACACCGGGCGGCAGCATGCTTGTGGCACACTGCCGTGAAAACTATGTAACCGGGCGTCCCGCAACTTATGTTCGAGGTCTTCTCGCTGCTTGCACACGGCGCGGAAAGAAAGTGTGACCGCCGCCCTTTTTAATAGTGGCGGTCGCTTGGCCGCTTTATTGGGCAAGCCGCGGCAAAGAAAGTTATCAGGAGTCACATAAACTACAAGTCTCGAGGCTTTTCTGTATTGGTTCCTAGTGTGGGCCGTTATGTGATTAAGGGTGAGCGAAATACTGATTAGCAACTGCACTGGCGCATGTACGTGTTTGGCGTTTTGATTATGCAGGTTTTTCTTTGAGGGGGTGTGTAGGTTTTTTTGTGGGTACTTGAGTTCGTTTGGGATTGGGCGTGTTCAGGTTTTGAGATTGGCTTTTGTCATGGTTTTTTGGAAGGGCAAGCATGGGGGAAAGTACTTTCCCCCTTACGTCGGCGCGCTGTGCTTGCTCGCTTCTGCCGCTCGCTGGCGCTGGCAGCTAGGGGCCTAGTGAGCCCCTAGTACCCCGATCACGTGCGCTCAGCGATTAAGACTAAGGGTTGAGGGTGTGCGGCACTTGCACCCCCTCTATTCGGCACTTCACCGCTGGCTACGCTTGCGACCTGGCTCTTTGCTGGAAAGATCAAACGGTACCGTTTCGTCGAACTCTGCCGCCCAAATATCGGCGATATCTTCAATCTCTTCCATTGCGGCTTGGGTTGTTAATTTCTTGGAGCGAAGCCGGTTAACGATTAAGGCGACCGCCTGACAGCTCTCCACCGAGGTTTCGTAGAAATGAGATTTATTTGGCGTGGCAGCGGCCAGAGCATCCACACTTTTTTTGACGGAGATACTGACGTGTCCACGCTTGAGTTCATCTTTTAGTTTCGGTCTTCCCATTTTTAAGTCTCACTCACTTTAATATTTTATTAACCGCCGCCCGCCTTATACACATCACCGCGCGAGCCTATTTTGACCACGATGACCAAAAGCTCTTCATCCTCAATCTCGAAGATGACTCGGAAACTTCCGGCTGGAAATCTATAGCGACTATCGAACCCGGCCATCTTCTCAACCCACACGAGTTTGCGAGGGTCGTCCGCTAACTCATGTATCCTCTCGCTGATGTTGCGCTGGACCTTGGGAGGCAATTTATCGAGTACCTTTTGCGCGTCCTTTTTGATTTTGACTTGGTACACAAAAAAGTCTCCGGGCCCCAGTTACTTATCGGCAAATCTCATATTTACTTTAGCCTAAAAAGGCGACAAAAACTACGCCGTTAAAAATCATTTGATTTCATATACTTGCCATATATTCGAGTTCGCTTCATTAGGCCGACCACCAGACAGCACCAGGACAACTTTTCTCCCAGTTTCCCAATCATTTGACCCCTGCCGATACAGGAGTTAATACATGAGGGCCGCGCCCGACCGTGAGTGCCAGCTAAACGTCTTCGTGTGGTTTACATACCGTAGCGCCATTATCAGCGAAGAAAACAGCAGCTCCATCCTCAAGAGTCGTGAGCTATCGCTGCTTCTTCGTATTTGTTCACCTAAAGCGCATTACTCGATGGCTAGGGTGTGATTCTTGGCACCGAGCAGGCTTGGTCCCAAAGAGAAGGTGCTTGTTCCGGATACCAGCAAAGATGTTATTCGTTCCTGGCATGCCTCTATAAACGTCAAAAACCACCATAGAATCGACTTTTACGGACCCGGTAATAGTCCGGTATAGGATAACCCAAAAGTCTCTAGAAAGCCGTAAAATTGGCGTTATTTTTGATCTAGGCGTGAAAACCTTGGGGCTCAGTTGTTTCATGATGGTCACCCCTTTGTGGCCGAGGCCTTGACGGCTCACCTAGCGTAACCTTCTCGCATCGCCAAGACGATTGGCATCCGGATGGCCGGTACCTCAGGACTATGAATTCTGGTCGCTGCAAGAGACACAACTTACTTCCAAGCCTGCGTGTGATCGCTACTAGCCTCCCCAAACGAAGTATCTTCCTGAGGCTGCTGGTCCTTCTCGTCGAACAAAGTGCGAAAATAGGCATGCCGCTTTTCAAACTCTTCTGGCGCCGGCCAGCATCCGTTTTGTCGCATTCGCTTCATAAGCAGCGCCAAGGGTTCGTGAATCGTTTTGCCGCTCGACGTGTGGCGTAGCTCGAAATCAAAGTGCACTAGCGAACGCTGCACGACGTCAAAGGGGATCCCTAAGCTGCGTAACTGGAGAACTTGTGATTTGCCAAACCCGATGTCGGTCAGCATCGAGTAGTCCAAGTCCGCGGGTGACCATTCATTTTCCGTGCGCGCGCGCGTTTCGGCAGTAGTAGTAGTTAAGAAATTAGTATTTATATAACTACTACTACTAGGGCAGCTTGTGTCCGGTTCTGTGTCCGGTTTGGTGTCCACTTTGTATTCGGTTTGTGTCCAGTTTGTGTCCAGTTTGTGTTCGGTTTCAAGTTGGAGCAGAGTGTTAAACACGTCGTCTACAAGCTCAAAACGAGCCCATCCACCTCGTCCATTTTTGAACGAGTGTCGTCTCAAAAAGCCTTTTAATTCGAGTCTCCTGAAAGTCGTTTTTACGCTTCCAGACTGGATTTGAAGGGAATTAGCTACATGCTCAATTGTTAAGGGTGCCGAGACTCTTGCGCGTTCTTTCTGACACGATCGATAGATGAAAATGACTAGCCGACGCTGCAATCCGATCAGCTCTCCAAAATGACTTTTTGTGTCCACTTTGTGTTCGGTTTGTGTCCACTTTGTGTCCGAAGTTGTGTCCGGTTCTGTGTCCAGTTTCTCCTTCGGCGACGAGACCAAAATCTCCTCTGTGTCCACTTTGTGTTCAGTTTTGTGTCCACTTTGTGCGCGCTTTATGTCCGGTTTGTGTCCACTTTGTGTTCGGTTTGTGCGCGCTTTGTGTTCGGTTCTTTTGGGCTCTACCTCAAGCTCTCGGATACTGCCCAGTTGAAGGTCAAGCGAATCAGTCTCGAGGTGCAGCCTTTCCAACTTAGTTTCGATCGGAGTCCTATCATCTAATGGGCCATCGCCATTGTATAGATCGGAACTGATACAGTCGGGGTCCCGATCTTGCCACGGCATCGTCAACGTCTTCTTGGGCAGACCATTGTGAGGAGCGGTGCTTATTGTTCGCTTGAGCTTTTTATCGTTAAGGGAGAGTGCCATGATTTACCTCTCTACAGACGAATATTCAGCGGCACGTTTCTTTTTTGAAGTGGTACGAGAGGACGGTTCTTTAATCGATTGCTGCTTTGCAGCGTCGTTCAATCGAGCCCATACCTCTTGGATCACCTCACGCATTTCATCAGCGACAATACTTGTCGGACAGTATTCGGGTAGAGAGAGGTGCGATGCGATGGCCTCTTCACCATGAACCGACTCTCTTATCGCTCCGCCAGTGCAGCCGGGCACGTGTGCCAAATACCAGGAGCGTATTTCGGCACTGAGCTTCCTGGTGGACGTGAACTTAGTTGGTACGAAGATATGCGCAAAATTACGCCCAGTATCCCTCTTGAAATTATCGAGGTAGGCCTTGAAGGCTTGATAGTTACGAAAGTTGTTTATACGGCATTCGAGTGGAGAGATAAGAGCATCACAGGCCATCAGTGCATTAGAAATGAGTAAGTTCCAGTTTGGCGAGCAGTCTAGAATGATAAGATCGTAGCGACCCCTGAGAGGTTTGAGAACTTTATCTCTAAGCCAGAAATCACGCATATTTCGACTAGAAATTTCTCGTTCCAAAGCTACAAGTTCAGGCGTCTCTGGAATGAAATCTAGCGTTGGAATGTCCGATTTGATGATTATGTCATCGAGAGTAACTTTACCTTGTGCAAAGTCGGACAGACCATACACGGATCCGATCTTTTCAAGAGCTGAGTCTAGGTTGTCTGATTCATCAAGATCGACTTGGTAGCCCAGTGCGTTTGTAACATCACACTGCATATCTAGACCAATAATGCACACCTTCTGATTATGAAGGGCTGCCAATCTACCAAGATTTAGCGCCAAAGTACTTTTAAGAACGCCGCCTTTTGTCGTGAATACAGCAACTACCATTGAGCCGCTAAGAGGTTTCATGAATCCGTAGCGCTCGCCAATAAGTGGCAAGTCGGCAATAGTCCAATTTCGACGAGGGTTACTTTTACCTCCCTCTCTTGAGGCTGCTGGAATCAAGCCAGTATTTTCAGCCTTGATGACAGCTTGTCGGGATACGTCGGCACCGAAAATTTTAAGTACCTTTTGAATCGTATACTTATTGGCTTCCATAAACGGCCTCATCAAAAAACGTTCCAGCGCAGATGGTTTACATTGATGCTAAATAGTAACATAAAAAAGTCAACCAGCAACCGGCGGCTCATGTTTCCCCCGTGTGCACGGGAGCTGATAATTGACCTCCGACCTGGGCGGGACCAAAGGCTCTGACAACTTCTGGTTTGGGTGTTAAAAAATCAAGATATTACAGCATGTTGAGGCAATTTCCTTGTATCAAAAAAATTTTTGCTAAAGTATTTATGGTAAATACCGATAATATTAAAAGTGGAAACCAGCAATGGCGGGTTATGATTGGCATGACGAAAAGAACAAAGAAAACATCAAAAAGCACAGAGTCAGCTTCGAAGAAGCGATCACGGTCTTCAGCGATCCGTTCCTCCGAATCGCCGGTGATCGCAGCGAAGACTACCCAGAAGACCGCTTCATCGCGGTTGGACAAAGTGGTTCAGGACTCAGCCTTTTCGTCGTCTTCTGCGAGCGAAAAATCGAGGAAGAAGAAGTCATCTGGATTATCTCAGCGAGAAAACAAACACCTAAAGAAAAGCGCACCTTGGCAGGACTACGATTACGATAATTTACCCGAGTTAAGTCCTGAGCAGCTTTCTACTTTTAAAGTTGTCACTCGGGATCAGCATGCCAAGTTTAAGCGAATGACCGCCAAAGGACGTCGTGGGCGGCCTAAAAAACCATCGGATGAGAAAGAGAATATCCATTCAATCCGCCTTTCAGATAAATTCCTTGAAAAACTTAAGCTGCGAGCAGTTGAAAAAGGTTTTAACGCCTGGCAAACCTACGCCAAACAGGTGCTAGCAGAGGATATCGATCACGGATCCTAAGCTCATCCTGTTAGGATGTCTTGTCTAAGGCTCAGAGTTTTTTTGCGAGTTCTGGGATCGGAAGAATCAAAGTGTGCTGTTTTTCATCATTGGCTTCTAAGCAATTCGCACGATTTTTAATACTCTGAGGCGTTCAAAAAACCCCATCAAAAAATCGGCCTGCAACTCCTTGAGCTGTGCGCGTCGGTAACAGCCGTCGGCATCGTTCAAAAATGAGATATTTATTGAACGGTGGAGGATCTACACCGAGTCAGGCTGGCAGTTTTTTGGTACACCATGGTCAAAGCAATTGAACAGACCGCGATCAAAACTCAGGCTGATACCGTGGCCATAGACATCACCGATGAATTCGATCTGCTGCATGCATACCAGCAAACTTCTAGCAGCGCCCAACGCAAGGCCGAGATTTACCAACTCTATGGCCTACTAAATCAGCTGATGCTCGATTTGGCCCTTGGGCTCTATCAACCCGGCCGGTACCGCTGCTTCGCAGTAAAAGAACCTAAGATCAGAGAAATCTTCGCACCCAGTTTCCGTGATCGACTGGTGCACCATTTGCTTGTCGACCGCCTGATGCCACTGATCGACAGGCGGCTGATATTTGACTCTTTTGCCAACAGGCCAGGCAAGGGCGCGCATCATGCGGTTAGAAGGCTGCAAAGGTTCATGCGGCAGCTGCCGCCGACCGCCTACTATATGCAATGTGATATCGAATCTTATTTCACTAGCATCAATCGTACACGGCTTCAGGATGTCATATGCTGGCATATTAATCAGCTACCTGAGGTTGGGCCTGATGAACGTCAGCTCATGTTTGAGATTATAGATAAGGTCCTGGGTCAAAACCCAGCTCACGAGCCAATTTACACGGGCAATTGGCATCTTCTTAGGCTGATACCCAGACACAAGAGCTTATTTCATACACCGCCAGATGTGGGAATGCCGATCGGTTCACTCACCTCGCAATTCTTTTCTAATGTGTATCTGAACGAGCTCGACCGCTTCGTCAAACACCACCTCAAAGCCAAGCACTACCTGCGCTATGTCGATGACTTCGTACTGCTGCATGAGTGTCCCGAGCAGCTCAACCGCTGGAAGGCAGAGATCTCAACCTTCCTGGGGCAAGATCTCGCGCTAAAGCTCCACCCTAAGAAGACCTTAATCCAACCCGTTCACCGTGGATGCGACTATTTGGGTTATATAGTCCGGCCCCACAGTATTCAGGTTCGTCGTCGAGCTGTGAAGGCACTTCGCCGGCGGCTTTACTTCTTTAATCACCTACTTGATCCCATAGCTTTTCCACACTTTAACCCGCCGCCCAACAATCGCTACGGCCGCGACATCCGCGCCGGCATGATCAAGTTGCCCTTATTGCCCACCGTGGGGCTGTTGCAGAATATGATGCAGGTGATTAATTCGTATTACGGTACCATGGGCCATGCCAACTCATACTACCTTCGCCGCAGTATCTACCTGAAGCAGTTTCACAGGCTGCAAAAGTATTTTGTCCCTGGCGCTAGCTTCACCAAAATGATCCTACGCCCAGTCGCGCTGTTAAAGAGAGAGGGGATCATTGCCATTTGATCCTTTCGATGTCTCGCCACGAACTACGGGACAACACACCTGACGGCATAATTGTTGTTGTAGTTGTTGTTGTTGGTCGTCGTGCCCACCCAGATCCAATAATTGTTGGAATTGTTGGTATAAGCGGACGCCGTCATACGGCCTCATTTAACTCCCGTTTGCAGACGCATCCGCATTGGAATACATAACTTGGCTCTAGAAACCAAGTAGAGGACGTCACACAATGAAAGAGATTGACTAAGGGCAGAATGCGAGCATTCCACACCTTCCCTGCAACTCCCCTCTCAAGCTATGAGATACGCAAAAAATGACAGACATGCAACCGAACTCCCCAAATAGCGACTACCGTAACCCCAAAATTCACAGCGACCTGATCAGTCTTTATACCCAGTATTTTGGCGTCCATAAAAATATGTCCAAGTACCTGCGTATCGCTATCTTGGAGAGCGAAATTCTCGGCTCCATCTCGACCATGATGCGCCTCACGATTCAAATCAATGTCATGAAGGGGGCTGGGCAGGTTGTGTCTAGTCGTGACGTCATGGCTAAGATCCACGAACTTCGAAGTCACGTCGAAAATATTAAGTCCTTCTCAATCTTGCTTTGGCAAACAAAGGGAATCACCGAGGGGTTCTTCCTAGGCGTCATGGCGAACATCGAGGAAATCGGCAAACAAGTAGCAGGCTGGGAAAAGTATTTAGTTAAGTTTTTACCAAAAAACTAATTTTTTCGAGGTCCTCGCTCCGCGAGGACCGAAAACAAAAAAATTAAAGTTTCAAGATTCAAGTTTCAAAGTGTCGCCACGAACTACGGGACAACACACCTGACGGCAAAAGTGTTGCTGTAGCCGGCGTAGCTGGTCGTCGTGCCCACCCAGATCCAATAATTGGCGGAATTGAGGGTATAAGCGGACGCCGTCCAACTATACGCAGCACCAGCCGCCATAGGCACCCCTGTCAACATAGTGGACCAGCTCGGAGTCGGGTTGTTAGTGGCATCGACAGGTAAGTATGTTGCCGCTGGTTGCGCTGCGGTTGTTTCATAAAGAGTCGGTAGTCGCATCCCTTTATTGGCACAGGTTTGGATGTTGCCTGAATACCAAAAACCAGCATTGGCCGCCCTAGCGCCTATTCTAAACGATCCTGCCGTAGCCTGATCTGTGACCCCATCTCCGTTGGGGGCATCAAGTCTTTGGGCTAGGTTACCCTGATCGTAATAGACGCAACGTCCCGAGGCTACTTTGTTGGTGTCATCAATGTAAACACTGGCAGGGCAAGTACGACCACCGATATTGGCGGTGTTTTTGTTCAGTGGGTTGGCACTGTAGCTCTTCCCGTCAGAATTCAAAGCTAAGTGCCAATTGTCTGATCCGTCGACTTTCAGCACGTTCGTACCGTTGGCCTGGACCCAAATACTGTTAGTTAGCAACAGGGTCTTACCTGTAGCTGTATAGGCTAGGCCAGCGCTGATAGCAGAGCTATTTGAATAACAATTCGCACCACAGGCCACGGGAGTGCCCCGGTACGTCGAGCCGAATGAGTACCCCTGGTACCAGGCTGCGCCGTCAGTTACGATCTGCAAGATAGCCTGATTGGTCAGCGCTACAGATTGCGTGGAACCGTCGATTTGATCGGTTCCACTAGGTGTGACGATAGCCCACCCGCCGACACCCTTAACCGTGATGCTAAAGCCTGAGCTCACGGATGATGCTGTAGGTAAAGTTAGTGTGGTCATTGCGCCGCTTACTAAAAAGTACTTACCAGCGTCGGCTGTCGTTACGGTGTAGTCAGCACTTTTGGTAGCTATGGACACACTCGACGCACCCGCCGGCGTTTGTGGACTCCAAGTGCTCCCACTCCAGGTCAAAACTTGGCCCGACGATGGTGCTGTACTGGCTACTGCCTGCCCCTGAAGCTTAGTGACAGTAGTAGTTCCTTGACTGCCGCTTACATCACCGGCGAGAGGGCCCGTAAATGACGTTGCCAAGGTCGCATTCGATGCTGTTCCTGTGAGATTTGCCGTAATCGTCCCAGCACTGAAGTTCCCAGAAGCGTCGCGAGCTACTAATTTCGATGCTGTGTTAAGGTTTGTGGCGCCGTTAGCTAGATTAGCTCCCGCCGCGACATTACCTGCTGTGACCCCGCCTACACTAGCAACTGATGTTGCACCTTGTGTCCCTGTGACGTCCCCACTGAGTGTGCCTGTGAAGCTAGTTGCTGAGGTTGCTGTCGAGGCATTGCCAGTTAAGTTGCCAGTGACATTACCAGTGACACTTCCGGTCAGATTGGCGGTGATATTACCTGCACTAAAGTTGCCAGAGGCATCACGCTTCACCAAGGTCGATGCCGTACTGGCACTGGTAGCGGCTACTGTGTCGTTGACTGACGTGGCTATAGCTGTGGATGTTTTCCCACCAACCGTTGCAACGGTCGGGCCTGGGAAGTTGCCAGTGAGATCGCCGCTTGCAGCACCGGTTGGAGCTACACCAGAGACCCAGCTGAGAGTCCCAGTGCCGTTGGTAGAAAGCACTTGGCCTGAGGTGCCGTTTGTACCTGGTAGCTCCCAAGTGAGCGGAGCTGCGAGCGTATCGGGAGCCTTGAGGGCTAAGTAGTTAGTGTTAGCTTTATCGTTTAATACAAGCTTACTTGCGTTGGTGCCATTGCCCTGGACAGTCACGCTTCCTTGAGATGTCACCGTTGATGCGGTAAGTGCTCCGGTAGTTGCAGCACCAGTTGTATTGATTGTGGTTGAGCCACCGATGCTTGATGCACCGTTGATTGTCGCTCCGGTAAGAGTCTTATTGGTTAATGTGTCCGTGGTTGCTCTACCAACTAAAGTGTCGGTACTTGTTGGTAAGGTGAGCGTTCCAGTGTTGACGAGGCTGCTGACCACAGGTGCTGTGAGTGTTTTGTTGCTTAGAGTCTCCGCCCCGTCGCGAGTAACGATAACGCCTGAGGTTGGGAATGTAGCTGCAGAGTTGACGCCGGTACCACCGTTAGCAGTAGGCAGGATTCCAGTCACTTCGGTGGCCAAATTGACATTACCGCCGTTAGCTGCGGCAGTAATTCGGCCTTGCTGATCGACGGTGATGTTTGCTCTGGAATAAGACCCGGGTGTTACCGCTGTATTGGCAAGGCTAATGGTTCCAGCACTTGTAACTGGACCGCCGGTAAGACCCGTACCAGTGGCTATACTGGTTACACTGCCACCAGTGGCAAGTGGAGTGTAGGCCCCACCGTTTTGCGAAACCTTAAACTGGTTGCTACTAGAGTCGAAATAAATGGAGCCTTGTCCCGCTGCGCTGACTGCGGGCTGGGTTGTTCCGGTCTGCTGAATGATTGGAGCACTCACAGCACCAGTGAAGGTGTCACCCGATTTATTGACAGGACTGTACCCAAGTGCCGCAGTGACATCAGCGCTTGCTATAGTTGCAACTGTGATGGCACCGCCTAATGTTGTTTGTTTGAGGTACTGGCCGGATCCACCTGTAGCGCTCAGGTTGGTGCCCGTACCGCCGTTTGTAGGAGCCAAAATTCCAGTGACAGCTGCACTTGATCCGAGGTTGAGGCGGCCAAACTCAGGGCCACTGGTGCCCACTATAAGGACGTTGTTCTGGGTGCCTGGAGCAGTGGCTGAAACTGGTCCCGCGCCTGCGCCGACTAAGACGCCGTTGTTGGTAAAGCTGATTGCTCCTGT
>Ga0078894_10003019_pt1 | contig 12734 bp, 8 predicted proteins | sample LauGreSu1BDMLBSD_2_FD_67506 | JGI IMG/M metagenome (GOLD analysis project Ga0078894, IMG submission 67506) | Freshwater lake microbial communities from Lake Michigan, USA - Su13.BD.MLB.SD (version 4) (version 4) | ecosystem: Environmental > Aquatic > Freshwater > Lake | place: Lake Michigan, USA...
CTGGTGCATTCGCTGGTGGAGTATGAAGACGGTTCGGTGATTGCTCAGATGTCGCCACCGGACATGCGACTTCCGATCCAGTATGCTCTGACGTATCCGGAGCGGGTGAGTGGTCCGACGCGACGGACGGACTGGTCGATACCTCAGACGTTGCAGTTATTGCCGCCGGATTTCGAGGCCTTTCCGGCGTTAAGGCTGGGTTTTGAAGTAGCGGCCAGTGGTGGAACGTGTGGCGCAGTACTGAACGCGGCGAACGAGGTCGCGGTGGAAAGATTTCTGCAGGGAAAGCTGGATTTTCTCTGCATTACGAGGCTGGTTCAGGATATACTGAGCCACCATAATTACGATTCCGTACCGACGTTGCAGCAGCTGACGGCAGTTGACAACTGGGCGCGAGAGGAAGCACGCAGGTGGAAATCTTGAATTACATGCCGCTGGCGGCTGGCGCTGTCTGGTCGGTCCTGGGCGAACTGCAGACGATCCTGGCGGTTGTCTTTGGTCTGGGGATGGTGATTTTCTTCCATGAGCTGGGTCACTTTGCGGTGGCGAAGTGGTGCAACGTGCATGTGGAGAGGTTCAGCATCGGGATCGGGCCGATCATCTGGAGTCATCAGCGTGGCGAGACGGAGTATGCGCTGTCGGTGCTGCCACTGGGCGGTTACGTCAAGATGCTGGGGCAGGATGACATGGACCCCAACCAGATGACCAGTTCAGAGATTGCTGAGAATCCTCGATCCTACAGTTCGAAGACTGTGCCGCAGCGGATGGCGATTATTTCAGCGGGGGTGCTGATGAACGTCGCCACGGGATTTTTGTTTTTTGCGATTGGATACTGGAATGGGGTGCTTGAGCCGGCACCTGTTGTGGGCGGCGTGCGGGCTGGATTTCCGGCGTGGGAGGCGGGGTTGCGTGCCGGTGATCGCGTGACAGCGGTGAACGACGAGCCGATCCGCAGTTTTGTGGATTTGCAGGAAGCGATTCTGCTGTCATCAGGCGACCTGAAGATCAATGTGGATCGTGGCGGCCAGGCGCTGCCAAATCCGATTGTCCTGACTCCTGTGAAGGCTTCTCCGGGGCGTTCGATTGGTGTGATTCCTGCTGTGACGACCGAGATTGGTCAGGTCGATGACCCGACTCGGATTGCGGACGCCGGGATGGCGATTGAGAAGGCATCCGAGGCGTTTCTGCCTGGCGACCGAATTGTAAGTCTGCAGCCGCAGGACGATTCCGGGGATGCATCAGAGGCAAACACTCAGGAACAGCCGGTGCGGCTGATCGCGGATCTGCGGCGAGTTCTGGCGAAGTATGCTGATCGCGAGATGGTGTATCGTGTTGAGCGGAAGTCAGCAGATGGGAAGCCGGTGATTGTCAGCATCCGGGTGCCTCGTCAACCGGTCCGGAAACTGGGTTTCTGGATGGCGATGGGGCCGATTCGTGCGATTCAGAGTAATTCCCCGGCTGCTCAGGCTGGTTTGAAGGTGGGGGATACGATCCGTGCTGTGGACGGCCTGAAGCCGGGCGAGGACATTGATCCATTGAGTTTGCCTGTGTATTTCGGACGTAAGGAGGGGCAGACGGTCACAGTGATGTACTCGAGGGCTACCAGTGGCGGGACAGTGGAAGGACAGTGCGAGCTGGTTCCGAATGCGGACCTGCCGGGCTGGATGGAAAGTCCCGACAGCAGTACGTCTCCGCTGACGATTCCATCGATTGGGCTGGGTTATCAGGTGCAGAATTACATCGCCAGGATTCTGCCTGGTTCCGAGGTGGAGAAACTGGGTGGGCTTTCGCAACTGACGAAGATTACGAAGGTTGAGTTGCTGCATCGAGAGCCTGGCACGGGCAAGCCTGACGCGTGGGGCAATGCGGAGACGCCGGTGGAGTTGCCTCTGGCGGCAAAAGAGAACGCGACAGAGGAAGAGACTGAGCCGAACTGGGCATGGGCGTTTGATCAGATGCAGAGGGCTCCGGGTCGCAAGATTGTGCTGCATTTTGAAGATGGCAACACCACCGGGACGAGGACATTGCAGGAGCTGGAACTGGAGGATGACTGGTTTCTGTGGGTGCGTGGATTCAACCCTGAGATCTGGGAGAACGAGCGTGTGCTGTTGCGGGCGCAGTCACTGTCTGAGGCTTTGACTCTGGGGCTTGCGACGACGCGGAAGGTTGCATTTTCGATTTATCGCAGCCTGCGGAAGATGGTCGGTCGTGAAGTGGACATGGAGTCTTTGAGTGGCCCGGTGGGTATTGCCAAGATTGCGTATAAGGTTGCGGAACGTGGGTTTGTGGAACTGCTGGTGTTCCTGGGGATTCTCAGCATCAATCTGGCGATTCTGAACTTCCTGCCGATCCCGATTCTGGACGGCGGTCACATGGTGTTTCTGCTTTGGGAGGGCATTACCCGTCGGAAGCCCAGTATCACGGTGATCAACTGGGCTCATGCGGCGGGCATGATTTTCCTGCTGTCGTTGCTGGTTTTTGTGATGTGGATTGACTTTTTTGTGAGTGGCAACTGACGGTCGAAGGTTGGACGTGAAGATCAGAAGCCGGCGGCTTTGACGGCCGCCTGCATCTTTTTCAGCCCATCAACAGCCACGACTGCGGCATCCTGCTGCCAGTACCCCGGGTTGAACAGTTCAAGTGACAGGGTGATGGTACGGGATTTTCCCGCCAGCATCCCGAGGATGGCATTGAGTGGGGCGATGCCGTCTCCGGGGTAGACGCGGTGTGAATCATTGATGCGATCCCGAGTCGGGTCTGCGGGGAAGTCATTCATGTGGAAGACCTGCAGTGACTGATCGCTGAACAGTGACAGTCCTGCAAAGTCGGAACCCCCTTTGAAGATGTGGTAGACATCGAGCAGCAGGCAGGAGTCCCTGTGACCGGTTTCTGCTGCAACCCATGCCACATCACCGATTCGTGAGAGGTTCTTCGAGAATCCCCAAACCTCGAGCTGCGGGATGATTCCGGCGTCGGTTCCGATTTTTTGCAGGGCAGCAAAGCGTTCGGCTGCTGCGGCCAGTTCCACGACGGGGGCATCTCCGGAGTGTGCACCGACGGGCGGTGCGGCGATGCGTGTACCGCCCATCTGTTTCAGCATGTCCATATCTCGGCGAGCTTCTTCGAGTGCCTGCGTACGGGCGGCTTGATCAGGGTGGATCCACTGAGCGAATCCGATCGCGCTGTCGACAGTGAGTCCTGCGTCTGCGATGCGTTTTCCGAGGTCTGGAATGCTGCCTCCCTGATCACGAAATTCTCGCAGATTCGGGATCCATGGTTCGATGCCGTCGTAGCCGGCAGCCGCAGCGAGTTCGACTTCCCTGAGAATTCCGGACTTCTGGCCTCGGATCGTGCTGGTATTCAGGCAGAAGCGGAATTTTTGTTCGGCCGGATGTGAGTTGGGGGTGGTCGGGGTATTGGCGGCGAGGGTCCGGGCTGCGGAGAGCGAGCCGGCGGCAGTTCCGAGGGCCAGCAGTGATTCTCGTCGGTTGTACTTCATGGGAACGGATTCCTGAGTTTTGGCCAGTGTGCCTGATGCGGAGTTGGGGATGAGAGGCGTTGTCAGACCATAGGAGATTCAGCGGGGAAGTTCCAGTCAGTGTTCATTGGGGTGCGGTGGCATTTTCTGCGGGCTGCTGCGTCGGCCGAATCATCTGGAAGTAGCGCCGAATCAGGCTTTTTTGTCCGGGTGGAATTGGTTCCGATCGCAGGGCTGCTTCGCTGAGTGCTTCGTATCTTTGGGAGTTCTGTCGGTACTGTCTTTCGGCCTGCTGTTCCTGTGGTTGTCCGGCGGATTTTTCTGTTTCCGATTCACCGGTTCCTGAATCATCTCCTGTAAGTTTCAGTTCGCTGGTGGCAGTATTTCGAGCATTCTGTTGTCCCTGCGGATCGCCGGCGGTCCCTTTTCCGGCTTTGTTTCCGCCTTTGCCCTGTCCCTGTGCCTGATTTCCGGCTTCACTTTCGAATTCCGAACGTGCCTGTGCGAGGCTCTGCATCTGCTGCTGCAGCAGGTCGGAGAGTTTCTTTTGTCCGGCGAGTCGGCGGGCTTCAGCTGCGAGTCCGTGGGCAGCATCTTCGAATTTCTGCGAATCGCCATTCTGCAGTCCTGCGGCCATCTTTCCGGCGGCTTCGGCTATTTTCTGTGACCCCTGGGGTTTTTCCGACTGCTGAAACTGCTGCTGAACCTGCTGCAGTTTTTCGGAAACGGACCGTCGTTCGCTGCGGTCGAGTTCGGGAGTCCGGGTTTTTGCCAGAGCGGCGGCGGCCTGTTCAAGTTGTCCGGCACTGAGCATGCTGCCGACGTCTTCCAGTTCATCTGTGGCAGACATGGCTTCACCGATACTCTGCAGTTGCTGTAAGGCGGCCGGATTGTTCAGTTTCTGCTGCAGTTGCTGCAGCGAATTTTCCATATCGGCGAGTTTCGCGAAGGCCTCTTCCGGCGGCAGTGGCTGAGACTGCAGATCCTGCAGTGTGCGATTCATTGATTCGAGGGCCTGTTGCAGGTCGGGATCAGCGCTTTGCCGAGCGACTTCCTCAAGGGACTGCAGTTCCGCCTGCATCCTCTGGCTTTCGCGAACGGCGGTGGCGGCGGGAGCGACCGAGTCGCCGGCGAGTGGCCAGTGGGCAGGACCTACGATTGCAATGAGAGTGCCGAAAGCGGTGACCGCCAGTCCGCGTTTCCAGTTGGCGGGCGTCCGAAGTGGCAGCAATTGATTGAGCGAGACAGCGGCGAGGCAGTGGCGCGCGTCAGTGATCTGCAGCTGCTGCATCGGAGTCGGTTGTTCAATCTGCAGGAACTGCAGGGCGGAGGACAGTCGGTCCTTCAACTGCAGCTCCGTGTCCAGCCATTTGGCTGTGTTGTCGAGTCTGGCCGGGATGAGGACAGTGCGGAGGGCGGCGACGGCTGCCGATCCGCAGGCGATCAGCGGGGTGCTGATCACGGGGAGTGAGATTCCGAGCAGTGTGGCGGAGACGGAAGCGGCACTGAGCGCGCAGCCGGATTGCCACAAGGTCCCTGAGGCGGCATTCCACGCCTGCAGCAGTCTGCGGCGGCGGTGAAACGGCTGGAGCAGTGCAGGCAGGTCGGAGCTGAGTTTCATGGCGTTGAGATTCCTGCAGAGTGCGAGAATTGCGAAGATCGCGTGGCCGTTGACGAGCGAAGTTCAAGTCGCCGCAGTGCAACATCGAGCACCAGCAGGAATGCCGCGGCGGAGAGCAGCCATGTCCGCAGCGGCACTGATCGGCGGGTACTGCGGGTGGCATCCCGAAATACGTCTGCAGGCGCTGGATTCCAGACACCACCGCTGACCTGAGCCAGCTGCTGCAGCAGGTGCTGATTTGTCGGACGCAGGCGAAACTCGTCCGAACGACCGGCGTGGATTGAGCGAGATGTGCGCAGCGGGGGCAGGTCGGAGTGTTTGAGTGAGGCCTCCAGATTCCAGATGCCGTTTTGTCCGAGTGGGATGGTGGCAGCGTATTGTCCGGGGGCTGTCTGCGGCAGCGGGATCCTGGTCTTCTGCATCGCCGGGTTCATGACATTGATGCTGACATCGGCTGCGTTCAGGAATGTCCCGTCCGGCAGGAGTGCATTGACGGTGACACTGGCCTGCTGTCCGATCTGCTGAACGGTCAGATTCAGATTCTGGCTGCCACCGGGGCGCATCAGTTGCCGCATGGTCTGCGTCCAGAATTTTCCGAAACCGGGCCATGTGATCCATTCGGCGGCCCAGCGATTTTTGGCATCTGAAGTGAAGGCACCGGTCATTCCGAGGCCATATCGCCACCATGCGAGCAGTGGGTCGCCTTTTTCCGTTGCGAGGATGACTTCAGCGGCCGCTTTGGGGCGCGTCACGACGCTGCCGAGCAGCAGCGGTGCTGATTCGAGGTCGAGGTCGGCCAGTGTGCGGGTAGCACGGATCACCTGCGGGAGAAATGGTTCTTCGTTGATGGCAGCTTTGCCGGCAGTCAGGGTTTCCTTAGCGAAGATTCTGGGTACCTGAGCTGCATCCTCAGCGTGATAGAATCGGCCGCGGCCGAGAGTGGCGATGGATTTGAGCAGTCTCAGGTCGGTGGCATCATCGGGGCCGAGGGCCACGACAGAAACGGTCATGCGAGCGGCAGACATCTGCCGGGCGAGGCCCTCGAAGTTGCCACTGTTGGAGATGCCATCAGTGAGCATGATGACATGTTTCAGTCTCAGGCTGGCGGAGTTCAGGGTTTCGAAGGCGGACTCCATGGCCGGGAACATGTTGGTGCCTCCGCCGGGCTGAATGCGGCTGATCTGGTCTGCGATGCGGCTGCGATTGGCCGCGGGCTGCAGTTCAGAGATGACCCACGTCTGGTCATCGAATGCGACCACGGCGACCTGGTCGCGGGGGCCCAGCAGATCGACTGCCGAGCTGGCTGCGGCGCGCGCCATTTCCAGCTTGTCACCTTCCATCGAGCCGGAGCGATCGATGACGAGGACCATGCCGAGCGATGGTTTTTCCTGTTCTTTTTCGAAGTCACTGCGAACCGGCAGCAGTTCATCAATGGGAGTCTGGTAGTAGCCACCCAGTCCGAAGGACTGATCACCACCGAGCATCAGAAATCCGCCCCCGAAATCGCGGACCCATGTCTGAATGACGGTCATCTGCTGGCGACTGATCCTGGTGGCAGGGACGTTTGAGAGCACCAGCAGTTCGAAGTTCTGCAGGGCTTCGAGAGATTCGGGGAGGCCTTCAATCGGGCGTACATCGACGAGAATGCCCTGCTCTTCGAGGGCAAAGGCCAGTTCCTGAATCTGGTCAGGTTCGGATTCCACGAGCAGCACACGTGGCTTTCCGGAAGTGCTGACGAGGGCCAGATCTGAGTTGTTGTCGAGGAGTGTGTCGTGGCGAAGTCCGGAAACTCGGATGCGGAATTCCGCCAGTCGATCCTGGTCGACGGACTGCTCGAAGCGGATCACGTTCGTGCCTGGCTGCAGAGTGATTTGTCTGGCGGCCACTCGAAATTCGCCCCGGTACAATTCCACGGTACCTTCGTCAGGATGATTGGCTGAGATTTCTGCTTCGATGAGGAAGGGTTCCCCTTCGCGAACTTCGTGGGGCGCTTTCAGGGAGGAGACCTGAACTTCGGGGGCCTCAGGTGCGGGCAGCGGCACGGTCCAGATTTCCGCAGTGTTTCGGGTTGCCGCTGCGATGGCGTCTCCGGTGGTCTGGTTGCCGTCGGTCAGCAGCACAATTCTGGGAACAAATCCGGGGGGGACAGTGGCCACGGCGGCATCGAGTGCATGTTCGATGTCCGTTTCAGGCGGGGCCGGGTCGGTCTGAGTGTTGGCCGGGGCTGTGGAGTCCGCGGGGCCGGGAGGAGTGAGTGTGGGCGGGGAAATTGTGGAGGCGAAATTGATCCATGTGGCTGAGCGACGTCCGCGTGACAGTTCGGCGGTTCGGAGGAATTCCTGAGCTGCAGAGCGTCCCTCGGTCCCAATACTCGGGCTGACGTCGGTTACGAAAACGATCCATGGTTCGGTGGAGGAAAGCAGCAGTGTCATGCCGGCGGCGCTGCACAGCAGCAGCAGTACGAGCAGAGAGCGGATGAACAGGCTGAGTTGTCTTTGTCGAACTGAGAAGTCACTGAGGCTGCGGCGATACAGCAGCCAAAGCAGGATTCCGACGGGAATCGCCAGCAGCAGCAGTGTGGGTTGAGCGAATTCAATGGTCATGATTTGTTCAGGTGATCCAGCGCCTTTGGTAGAGAAACCATTCCGACGCCAGCAGCAGTACAGTGGCGAGGCACAGCCAGAACCACGGCGGGCGACCGGCAGCAGGCACTGCTTTTGGCGGGGATTCCGGAGACATTCTGGCGGAGAGTCGAGGTCGCAGATCTGTTTCCATGGAGGATGCCACGTTGACGGCGATGGGAACGGCTGACGTGGAGTCTGCGTTGGGCGGGGCGTTACTGCCGTTCGGTTCGATCAGCCACAGGCCAGCTTCCCGCAGTGGTCCGGTGAGGGCGGTTGCTGACAGCGGTGCTGCGGTGTCGGGCACAAGTGGAATGCGGGTGAGTTTTCCGGCGGGAGATCTGAGCAGGGAGTTTGGTATGGAGGTTGCGGGGGCGGTCAATGGCAGGGGAACGGCAGTCTGCTGGCCAGCCTGCAGTGCAGAGGCGGTTGGGTCGGAGTGCCCGGCGAGCCAGCGCAGTGTGTTGGACATCAGAATGGGAAAAACTGTTCGAAATGCGAGATCGCTTTGTGTCAGGTGCAGTGGAATCACGACAACCTGTCCCTGTGGTCTTTGCAGCAGGCAGCAGAGGGGCAATCCGTCTTCTGCGGCGGCAAGAATTCTGGGCTGCTGCGTGAACTCCAGCTCCGAGGCAGCCGGGATCAGCACATCATCAAGGCGAAAGTTTCTGGTGATGGGGTGCGTTTCCACGGACTGAGCGGGCAGCGGATTTTCGCGTGTGCCGCGGATGTTCCACGCATCACAGTCATTGCGTGGATCGAGAACGATGACAGGGCCGCCGGGCAGCTGCCGGGGGATGGTTTCGTGCAGCACGACAGTGTGGTCCTGAGGCCACGCATTGTCCGGTGGTGGTTGTTGCAGCACGGTGAGTTCTGTGAGCGGATCGGCCTCAAGAACTTTCTGCACGAACAGGCTGCCGGGGCTGACGAGCAGTACCCGCTGTCGAGGGGCATCGGGGAGAATGGCGACGGCGGAGTTATCAATCGTGAGGGCATCGGTTGCTGATGCCGTGTCATCCTGGGGCAGGGCTGATGCATCAGAATCGGCTGAAAAGCGGATATTTTTGAGTTCGGCCTGCCAGATACCGCCGGAGGGCCCGACGCGGGGAAACGAGCGTGTGGTGCTTTCGTTGGGGCTCAGTTTCAGACGCAGGACGCTGCTGAGTGTACCGGAGATGCGAAGTTCCAGCGTGGCTTCGGCGATGTGAGGTGATGAGTTGGTGACAGCGATCAGCAGTTCAGCGGCGAGCGGATCATCGGGGTTGCGAAGGGACTGGCAGTTGGTGATGCCGATGTTGGATCGTGGCGTCGCAATGGACAGGATTGTCAGTCGTGGGTTATCGGTGAGTCCGGGGGAGTCAAAGCAGCGATCCGTGAGCAGAATGATTTCACCGGCTGGGGTCTGGCCAAGCAGTTCTGCCGCGGCACGGATGGCGAGTTCCGGAGATCCCGGTGCGGCGGACGGTTGAATGCCGGAGACAGCTCGCAGCAGGTCAGGAATGTGGTCCGTCATCCCGCAAACAACTTCGGCACGGTGGTCTGCGGCGATCACAGCGGCCTGTGAGCCGGGCGGCAGGCCGTTGATGATCCGGTGGGCCTGATTTGTTGCGAGGGTCAGTCGCTGGCCGCCGGCTTCTGTGGCCTGCATGCTGGCTGAGACGTCAATGATCAGTACGAGGCTGTGCGGGGGACTGTCGGACAGCCAGCGTGGATCGCCGGCCGCGGCAACAATGGTCAGCAGAATCAGAAGCTGTGCCAGCCAGGACAGTGGGTGACGGAACCGATTCCAGAAGGACCGTGGCGGTCGGGCCTGAAAAATCTGCTGCCAGAACAGATCTGACGAGACAGGCACCTGCCGCATCCTGAGTTTCAGGATGTAGAGCACCGTGATCGGCAGTGCGAACGCGGCGAGTGCAAGGGCTGTCGGCACCAGAAAAGTCATGGTATCAGTCGGGGATCATGGACTGGAGGGGACAAATTTCAGGAAGTGGCAGATTGTTTCATCATGGCCATCACAAGTGAGTCAAACTGCACCTGAGTGCTGGACTGGGTGCAGCCGAGGTTGTAGCGGGCACAGTAACTTCGCACGGCTTCCTGATGCTGGCTGAACAGTCGGCGGTATTCGATCAGCATCTGTTCCGTGATTGTGGTTTGCAGGATTGTGCCGGTTTCCATGTCGACCAGTTCGGCATCGCCGAGGATTGCCGGATCAGCATCGAGCGGGTGGTGCAGCTGGATGACGTGCAGATCGAATCCGCTGAATCGCAGCTGGTCGAGGCCGGCTTCGAAGCCGGCGGTGTCGAACAGATCACTGAGGATGACGGCAAGACCGGGGCGTGGTCGTCGGTGAAGGAACTGTCGGACGGATTCGAGCAGGCTGGTCTGAGGTCGTGAGGCGGTGAGTCGTTCGAGGAACTGCATGAGTGGCAGGATGCGTTCGCGTCCGCGGGTCAGCGGGAACTGCTCAACGACTCCGGCGGCACAGGCCAGAACGGAGATGCGATCAAGATCGGCGAGAGCGATCCATGCAAGTGCTGCGGCGAGTTGTCGGGCCAGTTCGAATTTGCGTCCATCGGCAAGATTCATGCTGTTGGAGCAGTCGAGGAGGAGCCAAAGGTGGAGGTCCTGTTCTTCCTGGAAGCGTCGAATGAGCAGATCCCCGTGGCGAGCGTAGATGTTCCAGTCGAGGTATCTGAGGTCTTCACCGGGGCTGTATTCGCGGTGGTCCGCGAATTCGATACCGGCTCCGGTCTGGCGGGTTCTGCGCTGGGCCAGCAGTTGTCCTCGGAATACGCGTTTCGACATGATCGAAAGGTATTCGAGGCGAGTCAGAAAGTCGGGAGGAAACAGCATGGCGAGGGTGTTATGAGCGGGGAGTCTTGTCAGCGAATGCCGGCTGAGCTGGAGTCACTGAGTTGTCCGAGGATGCGCTGGATGACGTCATCAGTGCTGACGCCTTCCGCCTGTCCTTCGAAATTCAGGATGATGCGATGTCTGAGGACGGGGAGTGCCATCTGGTGCAGGTCAGCCGTGGCAACGTGGCAGCGACCATCGAGGATAGCGCGGATTTTTGCTCCGAGAATCAGCGCCTGCAGGCCGCGGGGGCTGGCCCCGTAGCGAATGTATCGGCGAGCGGTCTGGGTGGCGGACTGCTGTTCGGGGTGTGTGGCTGTGACCAGTGCGATGGCGTGCCGCTGAACCTCTTTGGCGATGGGGATCGTGCGAGCCAGAGCGGACATTTCCTGGATCCGTGTGCCGCAGAGTACTGGTGCTGCAGTGGGCTGGGCCGTGCCGGTGGTGCGGTCGAGGATGGTTTCGAGGTCTTCGGGGCGCGGGTAACGGACCAGCAGTTTCACGAAGAATCGGTCGAGCTGGGCTTCCGGCAGCGGGTAGGTGCCCTCCATTTCCAGCGGGTTCTGTGTGGCCATGACGAAGAAGGGTTCTGCGAGGCGATGAGTGGCACCGGCCACGGTGACGGAGTGTTCCTGCATGGATTCGAGGAGAGCTGACTGAGTTTTGGGGGTGGCGCGATTGATTTCGTCGGCCAGCAGGATGTTGGTGAAAAGTGGGCCTTTCTGAAAATCAAAAACTCGACGACCATCCGTTGTTTCGGCCAGCACCTGAGTACCGATCAGGTCTGCGGGCATCAGGTCGGGAGTGAACTGGATGCGTCGGAAATCGAGCTGCAGTGCGCTGGCGAGTGTGCGAACAGTGAGCGTTTTTCCGAGGCCTGGGACACCTTCCAGGAGTACGTGACCACCGGCGATGAGGGCGATCAGGGTGTCGTCAAGGATATCGGTCTGGCCGACGATCACTGTGGAAATTTCGGACCGCAGCCTGTGAAAGTCGACGCGAAAGTTCTCGAGTTGCTGCTGAAGGGGTGCTGCTTCGTTAGTCATCCGTAAGGGTCTTCCGAGCGATGGAATTGGCAGTTGGTAGCTGCAGTGGGAGGCTTTGCAGGGGTGGGAAAATGACAGATGATTCACCGGACAGGGTGGCGAATTTCCTGGATGTTACATGAAGTCGTCGTGAATTGTCAGTGTCGCGGTGCAGAAATGGGGATTGAAGGGAGGCGGGAATGGGTGGATTGCGGTCTGCGCTGATTTACGGGGCGAGTTGTCTGCTGCTGTGGATCTGCGGAGCTGGTAGCGGGGCATTGCTGGCTCAGTCGTCCGGCCCTGAAAAGCTGTTACCGCTGGATGGTGAGACGATTGTGGTCGGTGGAAGGCCGGCTTTTCTGATTTCCGGGCGTGGGGGATTGCCACGGTCCGGGAAATCGTGGGTCTGGTATGCCCCCACGCTGCCGGGGCTGCCGGGTGCAGAGGAACGCTGGATGTTTCGCCAGTTTCAGGACGCTGGTCTTGCGATCGCTGGAATTGATGCGGGGGAGTCATATGGAAGTCCCGCAGGGAACCGTGTTTTTGATGATCTGCATGCCGAGATGGTACGACGTGGATATTCCTCGAGGCCAGTACTGCTGGGGCGTAGTCGAGGAGGGCTGATGACGCTGTCGTGGGCGGCGTTGCATCCGGAGCGAGTGTCGGCGTTCGCGGGAATCTATCCCGTCTGCAGTCTGAGCAGTTATCCAGGGCTGCAGCGGGCCAGTGGTGCCTTTGGGATGTCGGCGGAGGAGCTGGGTTTGAGGCTGGCGGAGTTCAATCCGGTGGATCGCCTTGGGCCCGTGGCAAAGGCTCGGGTGCCGCTGTTCGCCATTCATGGAGATGTGGACGCGGTGGTGCCTTTGGAGGCGAATTCGGGGCTTGCTGCCGAGCGTTATCGGGCTGCGGGAGGCGAATTTCGGCTGGTGGTGCCAAAGGGGCAGGGGCACAATATGTGGAGTGGTTTCTTTGAGTGTCAGGAGTTGGTGGAATTTGTGATTCGCCACGCGGATCCTGTGGCCGTGGCGGCGGCGGCGGATCGCTGAGCATTGAGGGGCGTTTTGTGGAATCCCGGGGAGCAGGTTGATGATTCCGTTACGAGACAACATCCCATCGCGCACGACACCGGTGGTGAA
>Ga0078894_10003020_pt1 | contig 12732 bp, 8 predicted proteins | sample LauGreSu1BDMLBSD_2_FD_67506 | JGI IMG/M metagenome (GOLD analysis project Ga0078894, IMG submission 67506) | Freshwater lake microbial communities from Lake Michigan, USA - Su13.BD.MLB.SD (version 4) (version 4) | ecosystem: Environmental > Aquatic > Freshwater > Lake | place: Lake Michigan, USA...
CCATCTGCTCTTGCAGATGGTGGATACGACGTTGATGATTATCGAAATGTTGATCCAAAACTTGGAACACTCGAAGATTTTGATGAGATGTTGCAAGCTCTCCACGAAGCAGGAATTCGCGTCTTTGTAGATATCGTCCCAAATCACTCTTCTAATCTTCATCAGTGGTTCATCGATGCACTTAACTCTGAGCCTGGATCACCAGAACGTGCACGTTATATTTTCCGTGACGGTAAAGGCAAGAACGGAGAGCTACCTCCATCAGATTGGCCTTCGCACTTTGCACCATCTGCATGGACGCGCATTAATGAAAAAGATGGCAAGCCGGGACAGTGGTATTGCCATCTCTTCGCACCAGAGCAACCTGATCTCAACTGGGATAACCCAGAGGTGGAAGCAGATTTCATTAAGACCCTCCGTTTCTGGGCAGATCGTGGCGTTGATGGCTTCCGTGTAGATGTTGCACACGCAATGAAGAAAGATCTCTCAGAACCACTTCGAAGCCAACCAACACTTGGATATGAAAATCCTCAATTGGATGGCAAGGGCGTTCTCTTTGATCGCACCGAACTCTTTGAAGTTTATAAAGAATGGCGCAAAGTATTTAATGAATATGACCCACCACGTGTTGCTGTGGCAGAGGCCAATGTTCCGATCGAACGCATGCCTTTATATGCCAGCGAGAAGACACTTGGCCAAGCATTTAACTTCGCCTTTCTTGACGCCAAGTTCGATCCTTCGGATTACCGAGACACTGTCAAGAAATCACTTGAGATTGCTGACAAAAATCACTCATCATCTACTTGGGTGCTTTCAAATCACGACAAAATTCGCCATGCGACGCGATATGGATTACATCCAATTGTGGACGAGAAGAAGTGGCTCCTTGCAGATGGCACCACGCATCCTTTAGATCGTGAAGCCGGAACGCGTGCGGCTCTGGCTGCAACGATGTTTATCTTGGCACTACCTGGTTGCACCTATATGTATCAAGGTGAAGAACTTGGCCTTCATGAAGTTACAGATATTCCACATGATCAGATTCAAGATCCAGCCTACGTAGGCAATCTTTACACTGAAAAGGGTCGAGATGGTTGTCGCGTTCCGTTGCCATGGGCTGCATCCGGAACTTCATATGGATTTGGAAATGGCGGTTCGCACCTTCCACAACCAACGTGGTTTGCAGATGTAAATGTTGCGGCGCAAGATGGAGTGGCCGGATCGCCACTTGAGATTTATCGCAAAGCTCTGGCGTTACGTAAAGAATTGCAAGGCGAAGAGCTACTGATGTGGCACGAAACCAAGAACAAGGAAGTTCTTCACTTCTCACGCCCAGGCGGGTGGAATTGCATGATCAATTTCCGAGGATATGGACATAAGTTTGAGGCGAAGGAAATTCTTCACTCATCCGCCCCTGTCGCTGACCTCACGCTCAAAGCGGGAACTACGGTCTGGTTTAAAGTCTAGATGTTAAGGTTTTTGGCATGACAATCCGTGAATGCGCGATCGTCACAGGAGCAAGTAGCGGAATCGGTGCTGCAACAGCTCGCGCCTTGGCCGATAGTGGTTTTGACGTAATTGCATGTGCTCGTCGTGTTGATCGCCTAGAAGCGCTAGCTGCAGAAAACTCAGCAATCGCAGCTCACCAATTAGATATAACAGATCAAAAGAGCGTTGATGAATTAGTAAGTGACTTAGCTGATCGAAATGTTTCAGTTCTGATTAATTGTGCGGGTGGAGCTTTCGATGCAGCCTCTGTATTGGATTCAGATCCAGCGGTATGGAGTAAGACTTATGATCTCAATGTTGTAGGAACAGTTCGCATGGTGAAAGCTTTCACACCAGCAATGCAGAAAAATGGACGCGGCCACATTGTGATCATCTCTTCGACCGCTGGCCATGTTGCATATGAAAATGGCGGAAGTTATGTTGCGGCAAAGCACGCTGAAACTTCACTTGCTCGCACGCTACGCCTTGAACTCAACGGTCTTCCAATACGAGTCACAGAGATTGCACCAGGCATGGTCAAGACAGAAGAATTCTCGACGATTCGCTTCGGTGATGCGGACCGCGCAGCAAAGGTATACGAAGGTGTTGACGCTCCATTGTTGGCAGAAGATGTCGCTGAGGCAATTAGATGGAGCGTTACCTTGCCAGAACACTTCAATGTTGATTCTTTAGTTATTCGCCCAGTAGCTCAAGCTGCAAACCATAAAGTTCATCGCACAAAGTAATTACTTAACAACAACCCGATATCTCGCAAGGGTTGGATCTGTTGCGTAAGCAATACGGACGCCGGCTTTCTGCGATGCAGACAAACCTTCCACAATTTGTTCGGTCAACACTTCACCCGGAGCAATAACTGCTACGCCTGGGGGATACGGTGCGATCAAATCTGCGCTCACTCGCCCAACAGCGTCTTTAGCAGAAACCATCTCAGTTGATGCAAAGTAAGCATCACGCATTGAGATACCAACTTCTGGAACGACAGACCAACTCAACGCTGTCGCACTTGGCCTTGGAGTGCTTTGCTCGTTGCGAGCGATTTCAATGAGTACATTGGCTAGCTTTTCAAAGTCTGCTCGCGTATCTGCCAATGTTGCGAGGAATACGACGGTGTCTTGGTCTGCCATCTCGACTCGAATTCCGTGTTGGCCAAGGGCGTTTTCGATCGCCACTCCCGATGCACCTAGCTGATTTGCTCGAAGAACAATCTTGGTCGGATCAAAGCGCCCAGCAGGGAAATCACTGGCGTTGAGAAAAATCGGAAGTGAGAATTCGGATTGAACCTTCTCTTTAAAGTAAGAAACATTGTTGAGTAACTCTCCGAGCAACTCTGGCCCGCGTGTCTGCAGCAGAGCACGCGTTGCATCAATGGATGCAAGAGGCGCACCGGCTGGAGAAGTGGTGTGGGTAGTCTCAAAACTTTGTTCAAGGCGGTCGGCGCTTAAGAATTTGGTTTGTGCAAGCAATAGCGCAGATGCGCTATATCCAGGAAGTGCCTTATGCACACTTGTTATCAGTGCATCAGCACCCATCTGCAGTACATGGGCAGGTATATCTTTATGAAAACCAAAGTGGCCACCCCATGCTGCATCAATGATGACCGGCATTGAATGTGAATGTGCAATCTTTACCAGTGCACCAATATCTGAAAGTGTTCCTAGATAACCAGGCTCAGTGAGCAAAAGAGCAATCGGATTTTCAGGAAGCACTCGCTCTAATTCGCTAACAGGAATACCGATCGGAACTCCGGTAACTGAATCAATCTCAGGTGAGAGCCACAGTGGTTCAAGGCCAGCCAAAACAAGTGCGCTTAATACTGAGCGATGAGCAGTGCGACTGACTGCAACTTTATCGCCAGGTTTACCGAGTGCAAGAATTACAGCTTGGTTTGCATGAGTAGAGCCACCGGTTGAAAATCGTGCAAAATCTGCGCCCCAGAAATCTGCTGCGAGTTTCTCTGCTTGCATCAAAACTTTATTAGTGAGCTTGATTTCATCGAGTCCGCCATAGAGTGGAATATCTGAATCAACTAGCGCACCTAAACCAGGATCTAAGCGAGACGCTCGCTGCTTGTGACCGGGAATAGTAAATGGGCTTCGCTTACGCTCGAAATATGAGAGGTATGCATCGAGTAGCGGTGCGATGTTTCGAAGATCACCTGTACTCATGTGGCTAAGCCTAACTTCTCGGCTGCCCCAGATTCCCCAAGGCTCTATGATTTACCCATGACTTCCAACGCACACGAACCGCTTCCGCAATCACGTCATATTGCTACGGAGATTCCTGGCCCTAAATCAGCTCAGGTTCTGGCTCGGCGTAAAGAAGCAGTATCTGCAGGGCTTGGCATGGCTTTTCCGGCAATCATCGCACGCGCAGAAGGCGCGATTATGGAAGATATCGATGGCAATCGCATCATCGATCTTGGTTCAGGAATTGGCGTAGTCAACGTAGGAAACGCAAACCCACGAGTTGTCTCTCGCGTAATTGAGGCAGCGCAAGCATTTACACACACCAACTTCACAACCGCTCCTTACTTGGGATATATCGAAGTATGTGAAGCGCTCAATAAGTTAACACCGGGCACATTTGCAAAGAAATCTATCTTGCAGAACTCTGGCGCAGAAGCTGTTGAGAATGCAATCAAGATTGCGCGCCACTACACAAAGCGCCAAGCAATCGTTGTCTTTGAACATGCTTATCACGGACGAACCAACCTCACGATGGCACTGACTGCAAAGAACATGCCATATAAGGAAGGCTTTGGCCCCTTTGCTAACGAGATTTATCGCATGCCAATGCCATATGCCTACCGTTGGGTTGGCGATGTAGCAACAATGTCTGCTGATGCGCTCGCAGATGTCACACATAAAATTGAGAAAGAGATCGGGGCAAAAAATGTTGCTGCGATCATCATTGAACCAATTCAAGGTGAAGGTGGCTTTATTGTCCCACCGAAGGGATTCCTTCCTGGCCTTAGCGAATATGCAACAGCAAACGGAATCGTCTTTATCGCTGATGAAGTCCAAACAGGATTTGCTCGCACAGGAAACTACTTTGCAGTCGAAGATGAAAACGTTGAACCGGACATGATCGTTACTGCAAAGGGAATTGCTGGCGGCCTTCCACTTGCTGCAGTGACCGCTCGTGCAGAGATTATGGACTCATCACATGTGGGTGGCCTTGGCGGAACCTATGGTGGAAATCCAATCGCATGCGCGGCAGCACTCGGTGCAATGGAAGCTATTGCCGAAGATAAACTCGTTGAGCGCGCACGTGCGATCGGCAAAATTCTTAACGAAAAACTCACTGCAATGGCTGCAAAGTATTCAATCATCGGTGATGTTCGCGGGCGCGGAGCTATGCAGGCAATTGAAATTGTCGTTGCAGGCAGTAAAGATCCAAACCCCACAGCAATGGCAAGCGTTATTAAGTATTGCCAGGCCCAAGGTGTGCTTATCCTGACCGCTGGAACCTACGGCAACGTGATCCGCTTCTTACCTCCGCTTGTCATCAGCGAGGGACTCTTAATCGAGGCACTCGGGGTTCTTGATGAAGCTTTCGCTTCTCTGTAAATCACCCTCGTCTCACCCCTAAAACACTCACCCTGACCTTCCCTCACCCCATCATTTAAGTCACCCTTAGGCGTGGCCACAAAGAAAATTTCAGGTGAGATTACGCCCCCGGAGATTGTGAAGGGGGTGACTCTTTCGCGCACCCTGCCCCCACTGCAGCCCGCAAATTTTCTTGCCCGGCGTCACCTTGTCGAACGAATTGATGTGAGGGCTCCTGGAACCACGCTAATCGTGGGTCCGATTGGTTACGGCAAAAGCTCCCTAGCTTCCGAGATTGCACAAAGCAATTCTGATCGAACTTTTTGGTACACGATGGTCGATGAGGATACCCCTTCGATATTTAATGCACACGTAATCCAAGCCGTTCGCAATGTGCTCCCAGGTTTTGCACCTTGGTTTGAAGCAGAACCGAATATGAATCCCATGGATCTAATAATTCGATTTAGTAATGATCTTGCTTTACTCAAAAGTGAATACATTTTTATTGTAGACAACCGACGAACCTCAATGGCTGAAGATTTTGCGATTGCAGACCAGATGATTCGCTCTCTTCCAAGGAATCTTCACCTTATTCAAATTCGTCGAGCTTCACCCGATGCCTCTGCAGATGAATTAGCACCTACAGGCAATCTTCAAATTATCGGTCCGCAAGATTTGCGCTTTAACTATGATGAAATTCAGGCAATTGCCACACTTAATGAGTTATCACCGTTGTCAGCAGAATTTGAATCTATTCTACAAAGTGCTCAAGGCTGGCCCGCTGCCGTACAACTCATTGCACGTGGGCTCTCTAAAGGAGAGAGTTTTACTCCATCTGCGAAAGATATTTCAGGCGCAATCGAGCCGCTGAGATTGATTGTTACGGAAGTGGTGAAAAGTCTTACAGATCAAGAAAAGAGTCTTTTACTACCTCTCTCTGCAGTACATGAGTTTTCAGCAGAGTTAGCGTTCGCTCTAAGCCGAAATTCAATTAGGTCTTCTGAATTAGATCAACTTGCGGCAGAAGGATCTCTCCTAATCAAGACAGCAGGAGAAGATCCGCGATATCAAATACATAGCCTTATTCGAGAGGCTCTTTATAAGGAGTTTTCGCTTAACCAAAATACTTGCCGCGAGACACATGCAATCGCCTCTAACTTTTACGAAGGCGATTTAAATCCAACGCTAGCCCTCGAGCATGCTTTCCTTGCTCAAGATTTTGTGAGATTTGAGAAGTTATTTCGAGATGGCGCTCGGCTTTATTCTGTAACAGGTCGCGGAAATCAGCTGTTGCGATGGGCGAAGTATGCCGGGGATGAATCGGTGGAGGGTCAACTCAAGCGTCAGACTGTTGAAATTGCAGGTCACTTAGCAAACCTGGACTACGCAAAAGTTGAGGCGATGCTGGCATCAATGCGATTGCAGTCGCAAGGAACAGCGCTAGCGGACTTCATGAAGCGCTACACCGCGCTTATTGAAGTTGCACCAGATTTTGCATTTGCGAGATTTGAAAGTCTTAAAGCAAATGTTGAACTTGCAATCACCTCAGATGAAATGGCTGCTGATAATGACTTTACGGATACTCTCTACGCCCTCCGCCGTCTGGCTGCATACTGTTTCATCGTGGATGACCTGGATGGCCTAGAAGAGGTTGAGCAGAAGTCACGGTCTTTATTGGAGCAACGCTTCACCCCACTTGGCCACATCCACCAATTAGCAATAAGTGCGATGGCCGCCTATTTGCAAGGTTTTTATAACAATGCTCAGAACATATCCAGAATGGCGATGTCACTCTCGCAGAAAATGGGGTTGGCATCACTCCATGCACCACACGATGTTCACTATGTAAGCGCTCGAGTTTTATATGAGCTAACTGAACATGAACAGGCGCTGGAGGAATTTAAGAGTCTGGCCGAATCATCTCTTCAGAGCCAACAATGGGTATGGTGTTTATTGGCGAACTCCTATATTGCAAATGATAAAGCAATCAAGGGTCAGCTCGACGAAGCGTTAGAAGAACTCAAGCAATGCCAAAGTCTTGTTACGTCAATTCGATTTACAAATAATCTAATGGCTATTGTTGATCGATCAGAGTTGTTTGTTCGTCTAATGATGAAAGACCTTGGTCGGATGAAAATTCTGATTGAGACCGCCCTGGAGGGGCGTTTGGTAGAAAATGCTCGACTTCACATTCTTGACTTGGAAGATAAACCCTGGGCGCAGCCAGAAACATTGAAATTACCCGATCGAACTCCACGAGAGAAGATTTACAAGTTGATCACTGAAGCAATTCTTGCGGGAATTGAGAGCCAGGAAGCAAAAGAGCTAGTTGGACAAGCACTCAAGCTTGGATCAGAAGTTGGAGCCAAAGAAACATTTTTGCGTGAAGTTGTGCTCTTCCCCATCTACATACGAATTTCTATTGAGACACCAACTTTCTACCATGAAGAGATTGCGCGAGGAGCAATGAAGAGAATGCAAGAAATCAACGCATCTGGAAACATCAAGCCCGAGCTCACTAAGCGTGAGATTGAAATAGTTAGACACCTAGATTCCGGTAAGCCAATTACCTCAATCGGTGCATCTCTTCATATCTCTCACAACACGATGAAGACGCACTTGAAGAATGTCTACCGAAAGCTCGGGGTAGATGGGCGCGATCAAGCGGTAGAGAAGGCGAAGTCACTCGGTCTGATCTAGTTTTTAGACAATTGCACTCCGTGGGATACTTATCTCATGTCAGATGAGCTGGAGTCCTTGGACGATTTCGATGACGATCTAGATCTGACTCTCTATGCCGACCAAGCTGAATTATTACAAGAGGTCACAACTCAGCTCATTGAAGTTATAGAAACTGGACTACGCGTTAATGGGATTTTTCATCTTGCTCTAACGGGTGGAACTTTAGGAAGTGAGCTCACTCGTGCGCTGGTCGCTAATTGGAACGCTCATCCTGAGCTGTATCAGGGTCTTCATATTTGGTGGAGTGATGAGAGATTCGTCGAACGCTCTAGTACTGAACAGAATTCTTCGCCCGCACTTAACTCTGTTACAAATAAGAATGTAGCGATTCATATGCTTCGCTCAAGTGATGAAGTTGAAAATATTGAAGTTGCTGTTGAAGATTATCTTGCACAACTTGGTGAAACCTTTATGGATCTCACAATCCTTGGACTTGGCCCAGACGGCCACATTGCATCCTTATTTCCGGGAGCTGCACACATTGATCGATTAGAGAAGGTAATCGCAATTATCGATTCACCAAAGCCACCTGCTGTTCGTGCAACATTTACTCTTTCAATGATCAACACATCAACTTTGGTGTGGATTATTGCTGCAGGAGCATCAAAGGCCGATGCAGTCACCAAGATTATTGAGGGAGATCTCTCCATACCGGCCAGTTATATAAGAGCGGCAGATCACACGCGACTAATTGTCGATACGGATGCCTTCTTTACTGAGTAATTAGAATAGACTTCACAAGTAATTTCGAAAGAGGGAATGAGCATATGAGCCAGAACGTAAATTTTGGAATGGTCGGCCTTGGAAGAATGGGCGCTAATATCGTTCGCCGCCTCTCTCGTCACTCAATTACATCTGCCGTTTATGACGTCAGCCCAGATGCGGTCGCCACTTTGGCCGCCGAAGGTGCCATCGGCGCAAAAGATTTGGCTGACTTTGCTGCGAAGCTCACAGCACCACGGACAATCTGGATCATGGTCCCAGCCTCTGTCACTGATTCAACAATTGCTGCCATGGCAGCGCATCTTGAAAAGGGCGACACCATTATTGATGGTGGAAATAGTTACTATAAAAATGATTTAAAGAATGCAGCACTACTGGCAGAAAAGGGAATCAACTTTGTTGATGTCGGCACCTCAGGTGGTGTCTATGGTCTTGAGCGCGGTTACTCATTGATGATCGGCGGAGACTCAAAGGTCGTTGCGTCACTTGATCCAATTTTTAAAGCTCTCTGCCCAGGTGTTGAATCCGCAGAGCGCACACCAGGACGCACCGGCGAACCTGCACAAGCTGAATACGGATACTTGCACTGCGGACCGGTTGGTTCAGGTCACTTCGTAAAGATGATTCATAACGGAATTGAATACGGCATGATGGCAGCATTTGCTGAAGGCCTTGCAATATTTGAAGCAGCAGATGAGATGACACCTGCTTACGATCTAGACATTCCTGCAATTACAGAAGTCTGGCGCCGCGGATCAGTTGTTGCGTCTTGGCTACTTGATCTCACCGCACAGGCGCTAGTCGAATCTGAAGAGCTCACCGAGTATTCAACACAGGTTAGTGACAGCGGAGAAGGTCGCTGGACTGTCCAAGCTGCAATCGAGGCGGGTATTCCAGCACATGTCTTGAGCGCATCTCTCTATGCTCGCTTTGCATCACGAAACAATGATGAATTCGCCAACCGTGTCTTGAGCGCAATGCGTTATAAATTCGGCGGCCACAACGAGAAGCCAACTAATAAGTCAGAGAAGGCTTAACTGAATGAAAGCTGATGCTTTAGTTCTATTTGGCGCGACCGGAGATTTGGCGAAGAAAAAACTCTTTCCAGCACTTTATGATCTAGAAGAGCTGAACGAACTTGATGTCAAGATCTTTGGCGTTGCTTCTTCCAAATGGACTCAGGAAGTTTTTCGCGAAAATGTTGAAGCGGCAATCCGCGTGCGTAAGCCGGATGCTGACGAAAAAGTGCTTAGCAAGGTCCTTAACGAAATGCAGTTACTTGTTGGTGACTATGAAAATCCAGAGACCTTTGTTGAGCTAGCCGAGCTAATAAAGGACTTTAAATTACCTGTCATTTATCTAGCAATTGCCCCAGAGCACTTTGCGAAGATCACTCAAGGTCTTGCTACAGTTGGTGTTACTAAGCGAGCACGTGTTGTTGTTGAAAAACCCTTTGGCCGCGACCTGCAATCTGCGATCCAACTTGATAGCGAACTCAAGCAGGTCCTGCCTGAAGATCAGATTTACCGTATCGATCACTACTTGGGCAAAGAAGCGGTAGAAGATCTCTTGGTCTTCCGCTTTGCAAATACTCTCTTTGAGCCGGTCTGGAACCGCAACTATGTTTCAAATATTCAGATCACTATGGCTGAAAGCTTTGGCATCGAAGGCCGTGGAAAGTTCTATGACGGCGTAGGTGCAACGCGAGATGTTCTGCAGAACCATATTTTGCAGGTTCTCACGATGCTCACCATGGAGCCACCGATCAGCATTAGCTCAGAAGATATGCAGAACGAGAAAATCAAGGTGCTCTCTGCAATTCGTGACATTAAGGCCGATGATGTAATTCGTGGACAATACGTTGGCTATCTCGACGAAGAAGGCGTTGCTGAAAACTCAGATACCGAGACTTTCGTTGCGATGAAAGTTTTTATTGATAACTGGCGTTGGGCTGGTGTACCTATCTATATGCGTACCGGCAAGAAGATGCCTGAGACCGTGCTTGAGGTGCTGGTTGAATTCAAGAAGCCGCCTCGTGAATTATTTGGTCGCGGAAATCCAAATGCAGTTCGTTTCCGCCTCGGTGCAAAAGACGGCGTGGATATTTCACTGCTGGCCAAAAAACCTGGAACAAAGCTAACAACGGAGGAAATTGATCTCACCGTTGAATTCGTAACAGAGTTTGGAGATCGCCAAGGTCCGTACGAGCGCCTACTGCGTGCTGCAATGCTGGGCGATCACTTTAGATTTACACGCATTGACGCTGTTCTGCACTCGTGGAAAATCCTTGAAGATATTTTGAAATCACCAACCCGCGTTCATCCATACTTTGAAGGTACGTGGGGACCGGATGAAGCCCAAGAGATGATTCCTGGGGGTTGGAATCCAGTAGGCACTCAAGTAGATGTCTGAGAAATTAGGACCGGCCTTTAATCGCCTCTTTAGTGCAAGTGTTATCAGCAACCTTTCAGATGGGCTCTTGGCTGTAGCAGCACCGCTCTTAGCGATCTCGCTCACAAAAGACCCAATTTTGATATCGATGCTCAGCGCATTTGTAATGTTGCCATGGTTACTCTTTGCGATCCCGATTGGTCTTATTGTCGATCGCTCGGATAAGAGACTCTTAGTCACTTTCACTAACTCAATTCGATTCGTTACTGCTGGCCTTGTCGCCTTGGCAATCTCCACAGATACGATCACGATCTATTGGTTGCTTTTTGCCACTTTCCTCATCGGTACATGCGAAGTGGCAACCGATACTGCAGCCCAGTCTCTGATTCCCGTGATTCTGGATAAGAAGAATTTTGAGAAAGCTAATTCTCGTATGAATATTGCCGAGACAGTCATCCAGAATTTCATCGGCGCACCATTGAGCGGATTCCTTTACGCAACAGCAATCGTTCTTCCATTTATTCTCAATAGCCTTGGATTCCTGATTGCAGCCATTTTTGTGCTCATGATCCCCGCACACCTGATTTCACATGGTTCCTCTGAAGCAAAGAAAGAGGAAGAGAAAGAATCCTTTGTCAGCGAAATCAAATTTGGTCTGAACTATCTCTGGAATGACAGACCACTTCGGCGATTAGTTGCAACAACAACGTCATTAGGGTTCTTCTACTCACTTTCGACATCGACGCTCATCCTCTTCATTACCCAAACACTTGCGGTTCCAGCTAAGTTCTTTGGTGTGCTCATGGCCGGTGCTGGATCAGGGGCAATCTTGGGTGGAATTCTGACAACAACGCTGTCGAAGAAATTTGGACGCGGGGGAGTACTAGCCGTCGCCGTTTTCATTTCATCCATCACAGTTCTTTTCCAGGGATTAGCTCCGAATGTTTGGGTCTTCGGTGCCATTGGTTTTGTTTCTTCCTTCACCATCACCAACTGGAATATCTTGTTGATGTCTTGCTACCAAGTTCTTATTCCTTCAGAGCTGTACGGTCGAATTCATGGCGCTCGACGTACTTTTGTGTGGGGCGTTATGCCTATCGGAGCATTTATTGGTGGAGTAATCGCTCACAGTGGTTTGCGAGTTCCTTTACTCGTGGGTGGCATCGCAACTACTCTGATCTCTCTATCTGCATTTACATTTATTTACCGCTTAGGCAATCAAACGAGCCAAGGAGATCACAGTGAAGTCATCAAAGGTGAAGACTAAACTCGGAGCTTCTTATTGGAAGTTATGGAGCGCCACCACGGTCTCAAACTTGGGTGACGGAATAGTCTCGATTGCTTACCCATGGCTAGCATCGGCTGTAACAAGATCACCGCTACTTATAGCTCTCTCTGCCGTGGTTTCACGCCTCCCATGGCTCATCTTCACCTTGCATGCCGGAGTAATCACAGATCGTTTTAATCGCAAGCGAATCATTGTGGCTATGGATAGTGCACGTGGACTTCTGACCATTGCAGTGGGATTTTTCGTCTACCTTGAACGAGATTCACTGCCATCACTGAACGAGCTTTCCTCACTGACAAATCTTGAAACCAACTACACGCTTTACTCTGTCATTCTGGTGACAGCATTCCTCTTCGGCCTAGCTGAAGTCTTGCGCGATAACAGCGCTCAAACCTTGATGCCGGCAGTTGTAGAAGATAAGGATCTGGAGAAAGCAAATGGCCGTATGTGGTCGGCTGAATCTCTCACCAATTCATTTATCGGCCCACCACTTGGAAGTTTCATCATCGCCATCGCAATATTTCTGCCATT
>Ga0078894_10003021_pt1 | contig 12725 bp, 8 predicted proteins | sample LauGreSu1BDMLBSD_2_FD_67506 | JGI IMG/M metagenome (GOLD analysis project Ga0078894, IMG submission 67506) | Freshwater lake microbial communities from Lake Michigan, USA - Su13.BD.MLB.SD (version 4) (version 4) | ecosystem: Environmental > Aquatic > Freshwater > Lake | place: Lake Michigan, USA...
TTTAATAAGTTAATTGATATTAACAAAATATAAGGATGTTAAAAACATGTTTAATTTTTATAAAATATTAATAATCAATTATTTAAATTGTTTTATTTAAACTATTACCATGTATTTTATAAACAAAAAAAACAATAAATAGATAAATTTTAATGTATTTATAACGTAAAGGGCTAGGTTTATTGGATTAATACTTAAGGCCTCCAAAGGCGTTCGGGTATTTGCAAATGCTTTGCAAAAAAACGAGATAAAACAAAAAGATAATCAGAAAGCCGATTTAAATACGTTATAATGTCAGCATTAACAGGCTCTGTTTCATGCAGTCGAATAACCGCTCGCTCAGCTCTGCGGCACACACAACGTGCAATATGGGTATGTGAAAGTAAAGGATGGCCACCGGGTAATATAAAATGCGTCATGGGTTGTAATTGCGCGGTCATGTCATCAATGGTATTTTCAAGGGTATTAATTTCCAAAGCATTTATGGGCTTAAGTTTAATATTTTCAGATTTTTTGTCGTTGGCCAAATGCGAACCAATATGAAATAAAAAATCCTGAATACGATGTAAAACGGGTTCAACTTCGGCAATTTCAGATAAATCTCGTACAAGGCCAATATGTGTATTTAATTCATCTACACTGCCATAAGCTTCAATTCTTAAATGATGTTTAGGAACGCGTGTGCCCCCTAACAATGAAGTTTGTCCCTGGTCTCCGGTACGGGTGTAAATTTTTTGTGCCATATTAATAGGTTAATGCCATATGAATTGAAGGTAAAATAGGCAATTGATTAATGCGTTTATAGGTAAACCGATCAACGTAAAAGATGTTTTCGCGATTGTAAACATTTGTTGCTCCCATATTGATTTCCAGTTTGTTACGTTGTGTTAGTGCACGTGAATATTTAATGCTAAAATCCAATCGGTGGTAATCGGGTAAGCGTCCGCCATTTAGTGTAGCGGGAATGTAATTTAAAGTACCATTAGATTCTGTAAAATTATAGTTGATATTCTCTTTGGGATTTATTTGATTAAAAAAGCCTTGGGTTTGGGTAAATGGAAAACCTGAGCCAAAATTCCAGCGTAAATTAATTTCCCAGGCTTTAGCTTTACCTAAAGCATATGAGCCTACAACATTTACATTATGCCGACGATCAAAATTTGGGGGGTAAATAAAAACCGAACTATCAAAGGGGTTATGCGTCCATCGAGTATTGTAGGTTAATGAATATACACCCCAAAAATACCAGCGCTTGTATTCGTATTTAAGCGTTAAATCAAATCCTCGGCATTGTCCCTGTTCAATAATAAAATCTTTACGGTAAACCTCGGGTCTGTTTTGATTACTGGTAACATCATCAAAAATTTTATCACGGTTAACATTTATAACTTGATTAAAATCTTTTTCATATACTTCTATATTGCATTCTAATGCATTGGTTATATCCCATTCTGCGCCTATAACGGCATGTTGCGCTTTTTGGGCAATTCCGTCGGTTGTTGAGCTGGCCATTTCAATGGCTATATTGTTTTTATCGTAATAGTATTTTGGAAAGTTGTTTTTTGAAGGACCATTTACAAAACCGTAAAATAAGTTAACAACATCCCGGTCACTGTTGGCACTGGCTAATGTTTGGCTGTAAAGACCGGCACTGCCTTTAAATCGTAACCGCTCAAATACATTCCATTTTAGTGCCATGCGGGGTTCAGGTGAAAATACACCTAAAGTGGCATAGTATTGAAAGCGCAAACTGGGTTCAATCACCATTTTTTTTGCATTTCCGGGCAGCCATTTGTATTTAACAAATGCCCCTAAGTCGGTTGTGGAGCGGCTTAAATCACCGGGCATCATGTCTTTAATTTTTACGGCGTATTGGGTATTTGAAATAACTCCTTCAAATCCAAAGCGCCATTCGTTAAAGCCATTTACTTTTACAAAGTTAAATCCGGTATTAAAACTGCTAACTCCACTACTTTTGTACTCGTCTTCAATAAGTGGATTAGTAAAGGTCATAGAATAATTAGAATATGCAAAAACCCCTTCAATGAGCAAATTGGTACCCTCGGGCACTAAAACAAATTGACTACCAATTCCAGAATTGGTCCAGGCATAGCGGGCAATACTATTGTAATCTACTTTGTCATTAAATTTAAAACCAAACACATTCAATTTACTGCCCGACTCACTGGTAATAGAGGTTTTACCATAAATATCGGTATAGTAAAAAGGGAGAGATCCGGCTGCGGCATAGGGATACAACAGTTTAGATGTTTGCGGCAAATACGAATGTTTGATGGAAACTAAATAGGAGGCACTGGTGCGGCCTTCTTCGGTTAGTTTAATAATGGGGCCTTCACACATGGTTTTTACACCAAAAGTTGAAGCCGAAACCTTTCCGCTATGAGTTTTTTTATTACCATCACGAATTCTAACATCCATTACAGAAGAAGTGCGTCCGCCATATTCAGCACCAAAACCGGCACTGTATACATCCGCATGTTTCATGGTTTCACTGTCAAAAACTGAAAATAAACCAATGGAATGAAAGGGGTTTTGAATACAAATGCCATCCATTAACACTTTATTTTGCACCGGTAATCCACCTCTAATATATAATTGCCCGCCCTGATCACCTGTAAATACTACACCCGGAATAACTTGAAGGTATTGCGCTACATCGGGTTCACCTACACTGGGTAATTTATTAATTACTACCGGATCTATTTTTTGAAGGGCCACACCGGTATTTTCTTTTTTTTCGGTTTGTTTAACTGAAACCTCAACCTCATCTAAATTAAAGCCGCCTTTACGCAGGTAAAATTTCCGTTGCAAAAGTTCACCAGATTTTACCGTTAAGGGTGCTTTAAGGGTATCGTAATCTAAATTGGTAATTTGAAGTATGTAAGTACCCGGTGGAATACGGTTAAGCGAATAATAACCGTTGATATCACTGGTAGTGCCTAAACGGGTACCTTTTAAAAACAGGGTACTAAATTGTACCGGTTCACCAGTTTCGCGATCAAATAAAAAGCCCTGAACAGTTCCTAATTCTTGTGCATTTAGAGCATATGTTAAAAATAATCCGAGTACAATAAAGAAAATACGTTGCACATTACAAATGTAATACGAATAAATGTAATGGCTTAATATAAACGACAGGATAGTAGTATAATAATTTTATGTTGTTATGCATTTTCATAGATTTATTTATTGCATCAAATTTCTTATATTTAAAACATGAAACGGCACATATACCTTTTTAGCCTATTAGTATTTGGTTTTTTGTTTCAAAACGCCTTTGCGCAAACTAATTGGTATCTCAAAACGGGTTCAACTGATGTGGGGCAATTAAGTTCATGGACAGATGACATTAATGGGGGGGCTCCAACCTTAACACCAACGGCTTTTAATACAGCTAATACTATTTGGCATATAAAAAATAATGCAGTAGCAACCTTAACTACAAACTTATCTGCTAATCCTGCAACTATTCCTCCAACATCTAAAGTATTAGTGGAATCTAACTGCGAACTTGTAATTACAGGTGGGGGCAGAATTAGTACTTGCTTGCTTGATGCCAATGCTAATGCTACGGTAACCATTAACAATAGTCGTAAATACCGCCCAAATACTATCGCTGCAAGTGCTGTATTTTCTCTAACTTCTTCTAGTGCTGTTTTAATTGGAAGTAATGGATCAACGAATCCTGGAGCAGCTTTTTTAGGATATGGTGATGTAATTGTGGATGCAGCAGGGCCTCTTATGGACGGCGACTGTATTATAAATGGCAGTTTGGCAATTACAGCCGGAAACACTTTTGGTTTTGACTTTTATAGTTTAACATTAAACGGAACTATTCCAGTAGTTTCAACAGGTAGTTTAGTTGGGGATGGTGCTGCAATATTAAACATCAATGGAGGAAATGGTGGATCAATTCAGTTTGATGTGGCAAATGGTGGTGATGTTCTTGATCAATTGAATTTAAACTTATTGGCACCTGCAAATGAACTTTCTATTTCTAACTCATTTACAGTGTTTTCACAATTAAATATTCAGCAAGGCTATTTAAAAATTGATAACATAAATGTTACAATTGATGGGGCAGCACCCTGTGATTTTATATTACCCGCTTCACCACTAAGCGGAGGTTTAACCTCTGCTGCCGGAACTACTTTAACGCTTTTAGGCGATGCCAATCAGGCGGCACTGGGCAGTAACATATTTGCAATGAAAACTGCTGCAGACCAAATCGATTTGATTAATGTGAACACTACAATACAGACCAATCCCTTTGGTATTGCAAGTGCCGGTAATATTGGTACCATTAGTATCAGCCAGGGTAGTTTTGCATTTGGCCAAACTGCTGCAGCGGTTGTTAACAATACCCTTTCAACGGTTAACAACGGCGGTGCATTGATGTTTAATGGAAACACCGGCGCAACTAACATAAATACGGTAACGGTTTCGGGTGGCACTATAAATATGTCGGGTACATCTGTTTTAAATGCTACACTTGCACAATGCAATTCTGCTTCAGGGCAATTAATATCATCCAATAATCCGCAATTAAATGTTAATACATTTAGTTTAACTGCGGGTCAAACAGCATTTGCTGGTGGCACACAAACTTTTACTAATGCAATAGTTACAGATGCCACATTAGGTATAAATGCAGGTGCTATTTCAATAGCCACATTAGATATTAATCACGCTAATGCCCAAATAAATGCATCTCCCGCAAATATTACCATGGATACCGTTTTTGCACTTTTAGCAAATTCTGTTAACTTAAGTCCAACAACCAGTGGAAATTACAAATTTATATCTATTACCGATGCTCCGGTAACTGTTGGAGGCGCTGGAAGTTTTAATGCTGTTCGAGTTTTAGCTAATCATGCAAATGCACAATTTAACGCGAGCGCTAGTAATTTATCTGCAGATACCATTTCTGCTCTATTGGCCAATGCCATCAGTTTAAGCTCTGCAACTAGTGCTAATTATAATCTAATTTCCATTACCGATGCTCCGGTAACTGTTGGAGGCGCTGGAACTTTTAACGTTGCAAATAAATTAGTACTCAATAATAATGCTAATGCGTCGATTAATTTAAATGGTGGTGTTGCTACACTGGATTCTCTTTTTGCCTTTAACGGTGCAATTATACATTCCAATTCTAATTTAAATGCTAATAAAATACGATTGGATGGTGGAGTTTCCTATACAGGTAATAGTTCAGGTAGTAGTGCCATAGGTGATTTTTGGGTTTTTAATGCTACTGTTAATAACAATAATGGAACCTACACCATATCCGACTCTTTGGTTACCAACGACGCTTTAGCTCAAATTGATTTTGTTGGAACAACAGCTGTATCAATAAACACTCTTCAAATTTCTAATATTGGAGGAGTAGTGCAAATATCTGGTTCTGGAGCCAATGATATTTTACAGTCTAATGTGGGAAAAGGGAGTTTAAGTTTTTCAGGAACAACACCTGTTACTACACATACTATCTTAACTTCTCATACAAATGCACAAGTTACATTTAACAATGGTGCAGTAAATACCTGTACATATATTTCTATGAATAACGGACAATTAACTAACACTTCGGGAACTCTTAATCTTATAGAAGGTGTTGATTTTTCGGGTTCAAGCACATTTAATACAGGTAATAATCTTGTTTTAAAATACAATTCTGGTAAAACTGCTAGAATTGGAAATTTAACGGGTCAAACCTTTAATGGACAGGTAACTTCTGAAATCAGTTTTCCGGCTGGTACAACCGGGTGGGCAGCATTAGGCGCAAACGGAATCACAGGAAAAACACTTGTTGATTGGGATAAAGATACTCCGGCAAATAACGGTAATGGTATTCCAATGACCTGCAACGGATGCAATTGGGATGTAACAATTTTTACACCAACATTTGCTTCAGTTTGTCAAAATGACCCCAATTACACACCACTCATTTCAACATCCGGATTAAATCAAGGTGAAGGGTATTGGTTTTATCTTGGTGATGGTTATCCCGGAGGACCCTCTGGTGCATTAACATGGTCTACAAAAGGAAATATTGTTTCAGGTAATATTTCCACACCAGGCTCCACTGCAGGACAACCTCAGGATTTTTTAGTTGCAAATACCTATCCCTCACCCATTGATCCTGCTTTGTTTATAACTGATAATAATGCTAATTTAAATTCTAATTCATATTATATCTATTCTAGAGATTGTGGACCAGGAACAATTTTTGATATTGATCCCATATTTCCCAATTGTAATAATTGCGGATGTGGTATAACTCTTGCAACGGATCCTATACCTTCAGGTCAAGGCTTTTTTTTAGACGCAAATAATAATATTCAATTTAATGAAACTCAAAAAATTTCAACCAATCAAAATAATAACCCTTTGGCTAAGCAAATTGTAGCGCCTGTACAGTCAAAATGTAAAATTCAATTGCAAAATGGTAATGGTTATGATGAGTGTACAATATACAGAGATAATCGTTTTACATTAAATTGGGACAAACCATATGAAGCACGAAAAAAATACTCCAGTATTTCAAAAAATCATCCATTAAATTCAAGTGTCGCTACAAAAGGTACCATAGCCTCTGTTGGCATTGAGGGCACAGATTATGCCACCCAAGGTTTTCCATTTACATATACCAATATTACTATTCCAATGCGTACAAAAGTAAATAAAACAGGTTCTTATACCATTACAGCAACAGATTTTGGTACATGGGATGGATGTTTGTTATTGCGTGATAGAGTTACTTTAATAGAACAAGATTTAACAAAAGGTCCCTATAGTTTTACTATAAATGATACTACAGACGCACCTCGATTTGAACTTAGTATTTGCTCCAGCAAACAAACCGGTAATTCCTATACAGACCTTAACAGTCCGGTGCAATTTTTTGGCCATGGTTTACAAACCGATGTAATTTTAAATTTTAATGCTTCAACACAGTATAAAATTATTGTAAGTAACATTTTGGGGCAAATTGTTCAGCATCCAATTAAAGGCCAGGATGCGCAAAAGCGCATTACTATTGATGTGCCTTTACACGAATTACGATTTATTAGGGTAGAGGCTGAGGGTAGGGTATACCATCAAAAATGTATAGGACAATAAACTGTTAATAGGCTGTTAACAAACTAATTTGTAATTGCAAACCTTTACATTATTTTTGGATATGCCTGTAAGTTTAAAAGAGGAGAATCAAAAATTGTTTTATTCCATTTCCGAAGTGGCAGAGCTTTTAGAGCTTAATGCAAGTACCATTCGCTTTTGGGAAAAAGAATTTAAAGCCTTACAGCCTAAAAAAACACAAAAAGGAAACCGCCAGTTTACAAAAAAAGATATAGAGTTAATTCAGCGTATTAGTTTTTTAGTTAAAGAAAAAGGTTATACCATACAGGGTGCCAAAGATCAGCTTAAAACACGTGAATCGCAACGCGAAAATTCAGAAGAAACCGAAGTGATAAAAAAATTACAGGCCATTCGTCGTAAACTGTTAGAACTTAAAAAGAATCTGGATTAATTTTACTTTTATTTCAGATGTCTTATATTGATTGCCATACTCATATTATTCCTGAGCATTTACCAGATTTTTCAAAACAATTTGGTTATGGTGATTTTATACATATGCAACACCATACCCCTCAAAAGGCATGGATGATGAGGGGCTCACAGCGCTTTAGAGAAATTGATGCCAACTGTTGGAATCCCGAACTTCGTATTGCAGAAATGCAGCAGCATGGCATTACACACCAAGTGCTTTGTACCATACCGGTCATGTTCAATTATTGGGCTAAACCGGCAGATACGCTTTATATTTCTCAGTTTTTAAATGATCATATTGCACAGGTTTGTAAAACCCATCCAAATTCATTTTATGGATTAGGTACGGTGCCCATGCAAGACAGTGCATACGCTATTAAAGAGTTAGAGCGTTGTAAAGCTATAGGTTTACGGGGTTTGCAAATAGGCAGTAATGTAAATCAAATTAACCTTAACGATTCACAATTTTATGACATATTTGAAGCCTGTGAATCATTAAACATGTGTTTACTCATCCATCCCTGGGAAATGATGGGGCAAGAACACATGAGTAAATATTGGTTGCCCTGGCTTGTGGGCATGCCCGCAGAGATAACCCGTGCCATTTGCAGTTTTATTTTTGGCGGTATTTTTGACCGTTACCCTAAATTAAGAGTTTGTTTTGCCCATGGTGGCGGAACTTTTTTAAGCACATTGGGTCGCATAGAACATGGTTGGTCGTGTCGCCCCGATTTAGTAGCAGTTGATAATCCAAAGCCGCCAAGCTCGTATTTAGGCCATTTTTGGGTTGATAGTCATGTGTGTGATAAGGCACAATTACAATTTACTATTCAAAAATTGGAATCAAAAAAAGTGGTGCAGGGCAGTGATTATCCATTTCCTTTGGGTGAGACTGTTCCCGGCGAATTAGTTCGTCAATCGGATTTAACAGCATCGGTTCAAACAGATATTTTTGAACATAGTCCTGCCGCTTGGTTGGGATTATAAATTTGTATTATACTTTTATTTTAATTAATTTTACAAGTTATGCCACTGACAATTAGATACATAGTTGTTTTGTTTTTTCCATTGATGCTGGTGGCGCAAAATAGTCCCTATTATAATGACATGGGTCTTATTTTAGGTGTATCCAATTATTTGGGCGATATAGGGGGATTACAAAAAACAGCTCAGCCTTTTTTATACGATATGAAATTGGCTAAAACCAAGTGGGCAACCGGTTTATTTTTTAGAACACTCGTGGCAAAATCAAAAGATAAAGCCGGGCGTCGTTCTAATGTGTATTCTCAGGGCGTTCAAAGTTTATGGCTCCGTACCAATTTTCAATATCTCAGAATTGAAGGGGATGATAAGCTTAGTACAAATCCAGGTAGAATGTATAGAAATTTAAATTTTATTAATGATTTGTACTCACTCGAGACGGTTTTTGATTATTATTTTTATACCTCAAAAAAATTTGGAAGTAGTCAATTAAGTTGGTTATTTTCACCGTATTTATTTTCAGGAGTTGGTATATATTATCATAATCCAAAAGCACTCTATAAGGGATCATACATTGAATTACAACCTTTAAAGACAGAAGGTGTAGCATATTCCAATGTGGGCATGTCTATACCTATTGGATTGGGCCTGCAATTTATTTTTAAACCCACACGATCTAAGGCTACGCATAAATTGGGTATTGAATTTAACTGGAGGTATACGTTTACAGATTATCTAGATGATATTTCTTCAAAATGGATAAATCCAAAAAATCAGTGGAGTGCAACCTCAATTGCTTTATCTAATCGTACGCCTGAATTAGGCGATGCTGTTGATCCAGGATTTGCCAAAAATTATGGCTGGCAAGATGATGGTAATGGAACTAATTTAAATATGGCGCCACGAGGAGATCCAAATGATAAAGACTCCTATTTAACTCTAAATATAACTTATACCTATTCTAAGGGGCGTACATCAAGTTTTATACCGGGTTTATCACGTCCACTAACCAAACTTATGGAACGTATGAGTTCTAAAACCGGACCAAGAAATGCACTTATACGCTCTAATCGTGTATCGAAAGGATTTTTTAAAAAACTTTGGCCTTTTTAACGTTAAATCATTCCATTTAAATTTGTTTAAGTTCATTGGGCGATCCTTCTGAATCGGATTTTTCGGATGATTATTAATATTTGGGCGATGCCTTTGGCGAACTAAACCCTGCGTATCCCTATCGCAATTTATTTATTTGAATTATTTTTAGTGCGTTGCTTTGTAATTAGTTTTTTTATTTGGATTATTTAGGCGCGTCTCTTCGGGTTAGGTATATGTCTTTGATTTTTTATCTGGGCGATGCCTTCGGCCCGGGCTGCTCCGGACTCGTTACACTCGGTTGCCTTTGGCGAACCAAGCCCTGCGCATCCCTATCGCAATTTTCGCAAATTAGTTACGTTTAGAAATCGGCATAGATGGTTTTAATTTTTCATAAAAATAAAAAGCCTTAGCCGGCTGTAGGGGCGTAGCGTTCTTTTAACCTTTAGGTTAAAAAACCGAACCTGTGAAGCCCGAAAGACGGCGACCGCAAAGCGGTAAGGCCCAAAAAATAAATACAGAAAATTGGGCGATGCCATTGGCCCGGGCTACTCCGGGCTCGCTGCTGCTCGGTTATTGCTGCGCAATGAACTAAACCCTGCGTATCCCTATCGCGTATTTTATTACATGTTGTATCACAACCGCCTTAGCCGGCTGAAGGGGCGCAGCGTTCTTTTAACCGCAGGTTAAAAAACCGAACCTGTGAAGCCCGCAAGTCGGCGACCGCACAGCGGTAAGGCCCAAATAAAAAATAACATTAATAATATAATTAGGGCGATGTCTTTGGCCTGGGCTGCATCGGGATGGTTATTGATCGGTTATTGCCTAGCATGAAGCAAGCTTATATATTCAACACTTGTTATATAAAGTAATTTTAGGTTTGTCTTAAATCTTATTGTATACTTTTGCTTTAACATGATAAAATGTTTTTGTAAAAAGTGGAATATGTATATTTTACTTTTTTTGAGTTTATGTATGTCATACAAAGCATCAGACACACTTCATGCAAAATTAAAAACCGGAAGTTTGTATGCAGCATTAGGCACATCGTTTATTGGGCTAAATGAATTGTGGTATAAATCGTATAAATCTGCTTCATTTCATGTATTTAACGATTCAAAAGAATGGTATCAAATGGATAAATTGGGGCACTTGTATTCTTGTTTTCACATAACTACAATGGGATTAAAAATGCCCGCACAGCATATAGGTCAAAAAACACTTAATACAGTTACAGGACTTTTATTTTTAAGCGGAATTGAAGTTTTAGATGCTTACAGTACGGGTTGGGGGTTTTCTAAATCAGATATGCTTGCCAATGTTTTAGGTTGTGCAACAGCAATCGCACTTCATAAATCGATAGCCCATCAAATGTTGTATTTTAAATTTGGATATTGGCCAAGTCCTTATGCAGATCAAAATCCAAAATTGTTAGGACAAAATGGTTTTACAAGAATTTTAAAAGATTATAATGGTCAAAGTTATTGGCTTAGTTGTAGTTTAAAGTATAAATTTTGGCCCAAGTGGTTGGCGCTTAGTTTAGGCTATGGAATAACAGGATTTATACATGCATATCCCGATACATTACAAAGCAAACGCCTTTTTAAATGTAGTATAGATTTTAATCCCAATGCTATTAGAAGTTCAAAGGGCTGGTTAAAACCCATTAAATGGATTTTTAAATATGTTAAATTTCCCTTTCCGTCATTGGCATTTAGTGAAAAAAAAGTATTTTTAACATACTAACATTTGATTATGAAATCAGTATTTAAATTAATATCCACCTTTTTATTATTACTTAGTTTGTTTGTTTTAGCATGCCGTAAAGATGATCCGGCACCCTCAACTGATTCAGATACAACTTCTGCATCCGACGATGCTATAGCTGAAACAATTGTTAATGACTTAGAGGCGGTAGGAGCAGAGGCTGCAGAAAATCAGGGCAGTTTAACTAATTTTAAATCTGCTTCTGGTACCGCAATAAGCCTTGCTAATTGCGCCACAGTTAGTATTGTAAATAAAATAATTACAGTTGATTTTGGTACTTCATGTTTATGTAACGATGGCCGCACGCGTTCTGGAAAACTTATTTATGATTTTTCTGCCAGTTCTCCTAGTACAGCTATACGCTATCGTAATCCCGGATTTGATATGAAATTAAGCTCTCAAAATTATGTTGTGGATGGATATTCCGTTACTATTACAAGCAAGCAAGTAAAAAACACAACACCTTTAACTTTGCCAACTGGTTTAAATCCCGGCACCAATCTTACATGGAGTATAAATTCAAATATCAGCATTGTTAAACCCTCCAATGCGGGCACAATTACTCGTTTAACCAGCTATACCAAAGAATTATTAAATACCAATGATACAAATTGTTACCGTGGCCAATTTAAAAGTATTGTTTGGACCTTGGCAAAAGTAAAGTTTAACGGTAATTCTAATGGTATTAATGCAAAAGGTGAAAACTATACCAATACCGCTACAGATTTAGTTCGTGACATGAATTGCTCACCGTTTCCCAACAAACCAAAACGGCATCCGTTTATAAGCGGTAAACTTAATCACACTCCTGGTACAAAAGCAACCCGCTATATTGATTATGGTAATGGAGCATGCGATATTAATGCAACTGTAACCATTAACGGGGTAATTTATAACATTACTTTACCTTGATGTTTTGATTAATTAAAAGTTTATTTCAGTAATTTGATTATTGTAATTTACATTAAATTTTTCTGTTTGAATTTTTTGGGCGGGTCCCTCCGGTTTAGGCTTCTATAGATTTCCCTGCGCTACAGAACATACTGCGGATGGTTTACCTTCGGGTGCTGCGAATCCTTCATATAGTTTTGTGTTTTATTTTTTAGGGCGATGCCTTCGGCCCGGGCTGCTCCGGGCTCGCTACCGCTCGGTTTTTGCTTCGCAAAGAACCAAGCCCTACGTATCCCTATCGCGAGTTTCGCAAATTAGTTACGTTTAGAAATTGGCATCGATGGTTTTAATTTTTCATAAAAATAAAAAGCCTTAGCCGGCTGTAGGGGCGTAGCGTTCTTTTAACCGCAGGTTAAAAAACC
>Ga0078894_10003024_pt1 | contig 12720 bp, 9 predicted proteins | sample LauGreSu1BDMLBSD_2_FD_67506 | JGI IMG/M metagenome (GOLD analysis project Ga0078894, IMG submission 67506) | Freshwater lake microbial communities from Lake Michigan, USA - Su13.BD.MLB.SD (version 4) (version 4) | ecosystem: Environmental > Aquatic > Freshwater > Lake | place: Lake Michigan, USA...
AAATGATCCGTATATATGTGTCATTGGTAAATTGGTAGAAAATCGTAAAAAAGATGATAACGGACAACCAAAACGAAAACCTATTAGTATTTTAGGCGGAGATGCGGATTTTGAATATGAGAATCACGACGATGACGAATAAACTATACGCATAGTTCTTCCTCCTCCATTTTTTTTCGTTCATTCTCTTCTCTTTTATATTCTTCATTGACTATTTTTCGGGCTTCAATCATATCTTCAATGGTAATATGTGTTTGATATTTTAGCACTTCACCTATCGATATCCAGGAATCTTCGCAACAATCCGCATACGCGCCGTTTTTTCCACCAAATACTATATATTTAGCGCATATATAGGGTGTCAAACGTTGGTTTCTCAACAATACTCTCAGACTTAAAAATGCGTTTTGGATATTCCATTCAATTGTATCAATATCATACATAAATTTATTACTTACGATATCAATGTCTCTCAGTAAAGGGTACGTTGTCATTATAATGACTAATATAGTAATATATTCTCTATATTAGTTTACTTTGTTTGTTTCATCAAAAATAGGAAAAATAGGCGGAAAATCGTAAAAATCATGATAACATTTTAGGCGGATTTAGGTTTTATAGACAGTTCAATAATATCTATGTATATCTATATATATAAATTTTATGAGTATCAGTAAACCGTCAAATTTATTAAATACACAATTTTTAAGACAAGCAGCATTAAATTGTTCACAAAGTGAATATAAGTGTAAGGATATGTTAGATGCAGTGAATAATGCAAAAAATAATAATGATCTAGATGGGTTAATACATGCATGTGCATATCCTGCTTTTTCTATGGAATATAATTTAAAATTACAACCTAGCAATGGACCTTTATGCGATAATGATACTAAAGGAAATCGTGAGGTTACGTCTATATTGAATAAAGTAAAAGCGCAAGTCGCTGAATCAAAATACGCATATTCTACAAATATATCAGATGATAAGTATGCGAAAATCACTGATTCCAAAGATTCCAACTCGACCGCTCCTATAATTGCTGATTCCAAATCGACTGCTCCTATAATTGCTGATTCCAAATCGACTGCTCCTATAATTGCTGAATCCAAATATAGTGCTCCTATAATTGCTGAATCTAAATATAGTGCTCCTATAATTGCTGAATCTAAATCATTAGTTAATCCAAATACATCTGCGGATGCTAAAGCTAAAGCTGATGCTAAAGCTAAAGCTGATGCTAAAGCTAAAGCTGATGCTAAAGCTAAAGCTGATGCTAAAAGAATAAATGCAAATGTTGAAGAATTTAGACGTATCTGGCTACGATATTCAAATAAAGACCAACAATTATTAGTATGCGTTTTGTATTTTATGAATGAATGTTTTTATCAAAAAGAAATTAATATTGTTAGGGAACCTTATAGCACAGTTAATATGTTTTCGATAAAAACATTTAATGCTAACAGCAGTGAAATTTTAATAGCTGAATACTTTAAACTGTATGTTACATTTTATGATAAAGTAAATGAATTTGGTTATTTCAATTATGATTATCCTAAGTTAAAACCTATAATTGATGCATTATATCCAGGAAAACAAACAACCATTACAGATTCTATTAAAAGTAAATATTTCTTGGAATTAGACAATCCAAAGAATGATCTAGTTTTAAAGAATGAACGAATTTTGAATGAGATATTTGAATTAATGGAATTTAAAAATATTTGGAATAATATTAACAAAGATGTCTTTATGCTTTATATATACAAGTTTTATTATTCTGATTTTAATATTGGTAATAATCGTAAAACTACAAGTATATTAACATTTATTAAGAATAATCCAGATACATTTGACCGATATACATTTAAAGGTGGTAAACGAAAATCGAAAAGAAATAAAAATATTAAAAAAAATTATAAAACTAGGAGAAATCGTAAATATAAAAAATAATTTATCCTATTTTGATTGTTTCATCCAGAATAGGGAATACGTCTTTATCATGTGTAATAATAATAATCGATTTTTTGTATTGTTTAAAATCCGCAATCATCTGGATAACCTCTTTTTTTAACGCCATATCTAATGCATTCGTTGGTTCGTCTAAAATAACGATTTTGGTTGGCATAATTAACCCACTAATCAAATTCACCACTTGCCGTTGTCCGCCCGATAAGTTCTCACCAAATAATCCAGCGGATTTATTATGTATATCAATATTTTTATACAATTCTTTTATTTTGGGGTATTTCATGATTATATGTAAATATTTATTACATATATCCAAATCATAACAACCATACAATAGGTTCTCAATTATTTTTCTATCAAAAAGTTTTGAATTTTGATTTACATAAGTGATATTATTACGAATATAATTTCCGTCTATTTTATCTACATTCTGGTCGTCAATATAAATATTACCAAAATCGGGTATATATAATTTAATAATGAGTTTTGCAAAGGTGGATTTACCATTCCCAGATAAACCGACGATTCCAATGATTTTATGATTCAGATAAATCGTTTTTGAAAAATGATCCAAGACATTGGAGAACCCATTTTTATATTTAAAGGTAACGTTCTCAAAAGTGATTTTATCAAAGGGTAAATCAAAATGATTATTATATTTCGTTTTCAATACTTTTTCATAATCATTCGCCATGGTTTTAAAATGTTTTACCACCGAATCTGACCGACCTAAAAATTCTATAAAATCCGGTATTTGCTGTATAACAGTAAGTATACGGTCTCTATATAATAATAGAATCGTGAAAAAAGTAATAAATAATTTTAATCCGATTGATTTATTGAAAAACATGTAAATAATTTGCCATATACATAAAAAGATAATAATAAATACCATAATATTCATCATGGTACTATGATATGCGGTGTTGGAGTAAAAATTAAAAGCGGAATGTATAGATTTGTCTGTTTTTTTCGAAAATTCATTGATTTCGGTTTCGGTTTGACCTCTATATATGATTTTATCAATATTATTCAAAATTTCAACCAAATACGATTCATTATCATTCACATATTTTTCGTATTCTTCGTTATGAGCGATCATATCACCCCAATTGAAATATAAATAGGCTATGAGAACCAAATTACCAAGAATAAAAATGAGACCGAATAATAAATTACTATATAGGAAATAACCAGTAATGATGAATAAGAATGTGATATTCGGTAAAATATAAGTAATTATATCATTGAAAACCATGAAACAGACCGATGAAATCCGATTGATCGGGGAGTTTAATTTGGTAAAATTAATTTCACTGAAGTTCTCATTATTAATAATCAAAAGCATTTTTATTAATTCGTTACGCATCCATTGACGAAGTTTGGTTAATATTTTATTTTGGAAATATTTATATAAATTATATAAAATAATGAATAAGACGGAAACAAATATGAAATATTTAAAAAAGAGGTTGACATTTAACTTATCGTTTTTTTGTATAGAGTCAATCATGGTGGCTGATATATAAGATATGCCATTGGTTTGGAAAATATTTATAATAAAACTGGTAAAAATGATGAGGCTTATATTCAATGATTCTTCATTAAAAAATTGGTTCAATAAAAAATACACTATATTCATTTAACAATATAGTATATTATATTTTTCTAAAATATTTTATTAGCATATATGGAGTGTAAATTACAACTGTATTTATATTTTTACAATTGTAATTTTATTTTGCCAAATGGATCAATACTTTGTAAATTTTATTATTATCAAAATATTGTATTTGAATTGGTAAATATTTAGATTGACTATGTATGAGTATATGATTTTCTACAAAAATTTTTGTTTCTTCAATATGGGGTTGTTTGGTATTTTTGATATTTTCTAAGCAAGTTTTCTTATATTGTTTTTCACATTCTACTAAAGGATTAGACTGTCTAAGGAATGGTGCGATATTTTTATCATGGTGATGACAGAAGCGTTTGAGAATTCGGCCGAACATATAATATATATATTAATATGATTTTAATATTTTTACAACATTGAATACAAATTTTGAATTGTAATTTTTCGATGTGTTAAAAATAATTTTATAAAAATAAATAAACAAAGATTCATATATATTTATAATGACTACGGTTACGTCAGTATATTTACAAGAGTATATTGATCGCTCTAATGTAAATATGTTTTGTGTATTTCATAAAGACTATTATATAAGAGACGACAACTATTATTTTCATTTTTTTGGAGTAAATGAAATATACCCAAAAACACGCGATACCAATGTCATATTAGAATATGAATTAGAAAAATATAATCCATTTTTACAAAAAAGAGGCTATATGGAAATATCCGCCTATCTACACGTCTATTGGAATAAATTATATACAAATAAAGAATTAGTAGGGTTCTCACAATATAATATGAAACATCATGAAAAATATGAGATAAGGGATACGGACACAATATATATATTGGATGCCAAAGAGCCCATTGTGAAAAATCAAAAATGGAGTCGGTTGATGTTTCCGAACCTAAGGAATTTGGATTTTTTAATGAAAAGTTATAATTCGCATTTTCAAACAAAATATTCTATGAAAGAAATGGAGAACATGCCACTTAGTTTATGGCAAACAAATATATATCCGATTCGTATTTTTGAAAAATTATGTAGTTGGTTGGAAATATTAGTAGAGGAAATATACCCATGGTGTTGCCAACCACCATATGAAACGCATTTTGGAAGTATTGGTGGGTATACCGAGAGTGCTTTATCTATATTTAATGCGTTCGAAATATATGAGGGGATGAACTATATTAAGGATGAAGGTATAAAATATTATGGTTTGAATATAACACATAAGTCTCGTTTTACTGAAAAAGTACAATACAATACAACATCATGGGCAAACTGGTTTACCCAAGACATACACACAAAATATATAAGTAATATTACTGGTAATTATAAAGATGCAAAATTCTGTAGGTTTAAAGCACAATGTGTATTACATTGTGTAACTTATACATGCGAACGAATATTTAAAAATAAAAAGAACGGTCTATATTTCAAAAGAGATGATTGGGAAACACATAAAGAAAATGGATTTACGATAGCAGCTGAAGACCCGCGAATATTTATATTGAATAACGAAGTATATGTAATATTTATATGTATATCACCATATGATAATCAAAACCGGTGTATAGGAATAACAAAATTTGAAGAATGGAAACCAATATTTTTACAAGTAGAAAATATGAAAAGAAATGCGATAGAAAAGAATTGGGCGCCTTTTGTTAAAGAGAATAAACTATATTTTGTCTATAATTATGATCCATTAGTCATTATTCATTATGATTTAAACCCCCAAGGATTATGTACGGTAGTTTTTAAACAAAATAATATTCAATTACCAATAAATACGGAGAATAGATATTTAAGAGGCGGTAGTAATTTAATACATTATAAGGATGGATATTATATTGGGGGCTGCCATTCGCGTATATTAAAAAATTGTTACGAGCAATACACGCATATTATTCTATTGAATACAAACAATTGGAAATTAGAATATGTATCAAACCCGGTGATGTATTTTTATAATAGTACAGAAGAATTAAATTGTTGGTGGTTATTACCAGGGGCTCGTAAGCAATTAGATGTATATAATAATATTTTAATAGATAGCTCACCGAATATAATACAAGACCCTATAAGTTTATATGAAAATGAAGGCAAATACTATATTACTATCAATGTTAGAGATTGTCTTTCATTATTATATGAAATATCATTCGCAAATTTATTTCATTTTACGAAAAATGATAAACCAATGGGGTATTACGACGAACTTGTAAAACATATGATATTATGAGGCTGACCTGGAGTATGAATATATTTTTATAAATATATTCATATCATTGGCATGATCGTTAGAATTCTATTTTTTCATCAAATAAAGGGTATACATCTTTATCGTGTGTAATAATAATAATACATTGTTTATATTTTTTGAAATCATCGATTAATTGTATAATTTCTTGTTTTAATTCGATATCCAATGCATTCGTAGGTTCATCTAAAATTAGTATTTTGCATGGGTTTATCAAACCACTCACAATATTAACCACTTGGCGTTGTCCGCCGGATAAATTTTCCCCCGCTAATCCGGCATTTTTATTATGAATATCAATTTCTTTGAAAATTTTTTGTATTTGTTTATATTTTTGTATTTCTTCCAAATGTTGTTGACATACCGACACATTATTACAACCATACAAAATGTTCTCGATAATTTTTTTATCAAACAATTTTGAATTTTGATTTATATATGTAATATTTTTACGCAAATATTCCGTATCAACGGTTTCAATATCTTTACCGTCAATGAGAATATGGCCTTTATCGCATTTATATAATTTCAACATCATTTTCATAAAAGTGGATTTGCCGATACCGGAATAACCAACAACTCCAATAATATTATTATTTGTATTCATAGTTAGATTGAAATTTTCAAAAATATATTTATCTGTATTGGGGTATTTAAAATATATGTTTTCAAAAACAACTTTCCGAAACTGTAATTGTGTTTCTTCGTAATTTGTTGGTTTAAAATCATATTTGCCCACCATTTTTTCAAATAATTTTATAACATAGTGAATACGCCCAATAAATTCCAAATAATCAGGTAAATTTTGTAAGGTACCGATAATATAGTTTCTATAGGATAATAAAATAGTGAAAAATGTTATAAATATGGTTACTGATATTTTCTTATCTATACATAGTTTGATTAAGTAAAATATAGATAATAGTATAATACTATATATGATAATGGTTGTTACAAGAAGATGTTTATTAATTAATTTATAGAATTTTTCTGTTTTTTCAATACCATCATTCGTTAATTTTTCAAATATTTTACTCTCATCTCTTATTTTTCCTCTTAAAACAATTTTATCCATATTATTTAAAATATCAATTAAATAATTATCATTATTATTTACCTTGGTCTCGTAAGCCATTCTCACTTTCATTAACTCATCCCAAACACTGTAAATATATAAAAATATACAAATATTACTTGCTAAAAATAATGTACCAAACAATGGGTTATAACAAATAAAATATATTGAAATCATTAATAAAAATGCTAAATTCGGTATTAATTCAGATGCAACATTATAAAATAATAAATAACAATTATGTGAAATACGATTCATCGGTGTTAAAAATTCATTGAAGTTAACATTGCTAAAATTTTCATTATTGGAATTGAAAATAATATTCAATAATTCGTTTTTAATCCATAATGCTAATTTGATAGTAAGACTGTTTTGTATTAACTTGTAAATATAAAAAATAATAACAAATATAACAGCTGAAGTAAGAAAGTAATTGAAATATGTAAATACTTTATTAAAATCTTTATTTTGTATAGCTGTCATTATATTTGCCGTAATATACGAAATCGCATTTACTTGAAATACATTTATGATTAAACTTATTAGGAGTAGTCCTACTGTCTTTAATTTGTTGTTTTTTATAAATTGTATTAATAAATTATATATTATATTCATTAATATAGTAAAATATATTTCTAATTACAATTTTTACAATTCTAATTAGAAAATAGCAAAACAATAAAAATGAAAAGAATATAAAATATTTATTATATGATTATTCATAAACCAATGCAGAATATAGAAAAATTAGAAAATATGAAACGTTTTATTGAGAATATGAATAAATATCATCAAGTCGAAATTTTGAAAATTTTATCTAAAAATTTATGCAAAATAAATGAAAACAAGTCAGGCGTATATGTAAATTTATCTTTTTTACCAAAAGAAACCATAAGTGAAATAGAAAAATATATAGAATATTCAAAAGAACAAGAAGAATCGTTTAAAACGATTGAGTACCAAAAGGAGGAGTTTAAAAATGCATACTTTAATGAAAAAGATAATAAAGAGGAAATGCCATTATTATATAACTCAATATCTAAATAATGATTTCATTTATAAATAGTATTTCTTATAAAAATAGCGCATTTAAATATACGCGTGACATATTAAAATTAAGACCGTTTATGTTTACCAAAGAAAACAAAGAAACAATTATTAATAATTCGGAATTTGAAGCAAAGAAAATGGAACTAAGCGATACAGGAAAAGAAAATGATAGTGTATTGAATATACAAGATATTGATGATTTACCAAATACGGAGGTCATAACAGAAGAACACCAACATGAAATCGTAATAGACGAAAAAGAACTAATTTCACCCCGACATCAAGATACCTTATTTTGGTGTTTGTTTATCATCCATTTTGGTTATAAAGAATACTTACAAGTAGACCGTAATTATGGTGTAAAGGAATTAGAAGAAAAACAAAAGATTTATGAATTTATAAAGAATAATGCAGCAAAAGTAAAACAAACAAATTATAAGATTACAAATGTCGCGATACAAGAAATGTTGTCGGAATTAATGACCCCGCAAAAACAAACCAGTATGCTTTCCTTAATCGGACTGATTGTATATTATAATGTGAATTTATTAATCGTCAATGAAGAAACAAAATGTATGTTGGAATTTTGGGCGAATACTGAAATGAAAACGGATACATTCACTTATATCTTATATAAAAGTAGTGATGGAAAATATAAATTACAGTTTGAAAATATAGGCGAATACAAAGTCAAAGAACTACGTAATAAATATATGGTTTTAGAACATTATAGTAAATATATGAAATCCGTATCTAGTTATAAAGTGGAAGAATTAGAAGAGATGGCGCGGAAATTAAATATATTTGATGAAACGAAGAAATATAAGAAAAACGACTTATATGAAAATATAGGAAAATTATTAGCGATATAAGAAAAATTGAAATTTAACAACAAAGTATATAATATTTAAATATAGATATTATATAATAGAAAATATGGAAGCTGCGGCAAAAGAACCAATCCAAAATGAAACACCTGAACCCATATTGAATTCTGACGAAAAAACCAAAATGAAACACGCCAAAGAACAGTTCGAAAGTGTGATAGAACAATATTTAGCAAGTAATCCGATTATGAAAAGGGATAATAAAGTGAACGAACTGGAAATTCGTTTTGGGTCGAATCCGAAATTATCCAAACCTATTTCTAAAATAGATTACGATAATGTGGTAAAGCAATTACTTTCCTGTGGATTTCATCCGGAAATAGAAGATGGTACACAGATATTACGTATACAAAATGAGTTTATTGATCCTCGTAGTGGTGTTACTAAAATGTCAAATATTCGTGCGGAAATTGTAGGAACGGATTTAATACAAGAATATTGCCGTACCAATAGTCTACAACGTATTTTGGATTTACCTTCTAATTTGATGAATAAATTAAAATTTACGCAGAAATTGTCACCTACTAATAAGGATGGTTCTTTTATCAAACCAGTGGATATGGCGGATTTTAATTTTCGTGTGTCATATAAATTAGAACAGGATTTCAATATGAATACCAATATTGCTCGTAATATAATATCCAGTTGGAACGACCAGAAAAAGACCTTTCGTTGTATGAACCGTACCCGATTTTATCATCCAGATTTCCCCATCTTTGCGGATTTGAGTATTATAAAATCATCCAAGAAAACCAATCATGTACCTATTCCAAAATATACTATCCAAGATGCGGACGTATTTAATAACGGCGAAACATATGAAATAGAATTGGAAATAGATAATGCACGAGTTGGTACTGGAACCAAATATAATAATAAAGATTCTTTAATGGATGTCTTACGAAAAATGATAAGAATTGTCTTATGTGGATTACAAGGAACCAAATATCCGATCGCATATTCCGAACGCGATAAAATTTTACAAGAATATATGGTTTTAATTCATGGCGAAAATTATATTCCGCGTCGTATAACATCCAATGATTTTATTGGTCCTTCATCGAACGCATTACAATTGGAAAATATATTACCAATAAACGAATCCTCTAATGTAGGTAATATTCGTAAAAATTATGCGGTAACCGACAAGGCAGATGGAGACCGTAAATTATTATTTATTGCAAAAAATGGTAATATGTATATGATCGATACGAATATGAATGTGTCCTTTACGGGAATGTATACACCAGAAACCAGAATACGAAATACATTAATCGATGGCGAGCATATTAAATATGATAAAAACCATGAATTTATTAATTTATATGCGGCTTTTGATATTTATTATATCAATAAAAAATCTTATCGCGAATTTGCATTCATTCCAACCACTACTGTTGTGACTGCGTCTGATAATACAAATCCATCTGAAGATAAAGCAAAATATAGATTACAATTTTTAGAAATAGTGATTGATGGTTTAAAACCGACACCTGTTTTAGAAGGTAAACAAAATACAGATTTTTCGATTAAATGTAAAAGTTTTTACCCATGTACTGTCAATACGACTATATTTGAATGCTGTTCTATTATATTATCTCGTGTAGATGATGGTACATTTGAATATAATACGGATGGTTTAATATTTACACCAACTGATACCGGGGTTGGTGGTAAACGCGTAGGAGAAACTGGGCCGTCACATAAATTCACTTGGGACGCGTCATTTAAATGGAAACCCGTGGAATATAATACCATTGATTTCTTAGTTGCTCTGAAAAAAGATAAAATAACGGGTGAACCAGAAAAAATACATAACATCTTTGAAGAAGGTAAAAATTTACAAGGAACCCAAGAATTAAAACAATATAGAACATTAGAATTGAAATGTGGTTATGATGTTTCCAAACATGGTTATTTAAATCCATTTCAAGATATGATAGATGGTAAAGTAAAATCGTCAACCGATATTGATAATGAAGAGAAATACCATCCGGTTCGTTTTCAGTCAACCAATCCTTATGACCCACATGCAGGATACACAAACGTATTATTGAAAAAGAATGGTAATTCCATGAATATGATTACCGAAGAAGGTGAATATTTTGAAGCCGATACCATTGTAGAATTCAAATATGTGATGAATAATTCAGATGGTTGGAAATGGGTTCCATTAAGAGTTCGTTATGATAAAACGAGTGATCTTAAAAACGGCGCGAAACAATTTGGTAATGCCTATCATGTAGCCAACTCCAATTGGCATTCATTACATCATCCAGTAACAAAAGATATGATAACGAAAGGTGAAGGAATACCAGAAACGGATGATGTAGCAAATGATGATGTATATTATAATCGTAATAATAAAGATACCAACACCCAAGGATTGAGAGATTTTCATAATTTATACGTGAAGAAGAAATTGATAATCAATATCGCAAATACGGGAGATAAATTAATTGATTATGCAGTGGGTAAAGCAGGTGATTTAGCGAAATGGACGCATGCGAAATTATCGTTTGTATATGGTATTGATGTGGCGAAAAATAATATTATGGATGGAATGGATGGTGCTTGTGCGAGATATTTAAATACCAAGAAAAAGAACAAAAACATGTTTGATGCGATATTTATGCATGGTAATAGTTCGCAAAATATTCGTAACGGAAATGCATTTATGTCATCCAAAGAAAAACAAATCAATAATGCGATTTTCGGCACAGGACCAAAAGATATGGAATTGTTAGGAAAAGCGGTTTATAAAAATTATGGGGTAGGTCAAGAAGGATTTAATATAAGTTCATGTCAATTCGCTTTACATTATTTCTTTGAAAATAAAACGACTCTTCATGAATTTTTAAGAAATATTTCGGAATGTACGCGTATCAATGGATATTTTATAGGAACATGTTATGATGGTGCATCGGTATTTAACTTATTAAAAAATAAAAAGAAGGATGAAACGTATACGATTATGAGCGGTGATAAAAAGATATTTGAAATTACGAAATTATATGATGAAACCGGTTTTCCAGAAGATGATTTATCATTGGGTTATCCAATCAATGTGTTTCAGGAAAGTATTAATAAAGTATTCCGCGAATATTTGGTAAACTTTAATTATTTGGTACGTTTAATGGAAAATTTCGGATTCACCTTAATAACAAAAACAGAGGCAAACCATATGAATTTACCCGATGGAAGTGCGTTATTTTCACACTTATATGATAATATGAAATATGAAATAAAACGAAATCCAAATAATGCAGCGGATTATGGTGAAGCAATCAATATGACGGATTATGAGCGCAAAATATCATTCTTGAATAGGTATTTCATTTTTAGAAAAACACATAGTGTAAATATGGAAAAAATAACAAAAGTATTGGATAGACAGGACGAAATAGTAGAAAAGATTGAAAATGAAATAATAAACGATATTGAAAAAGAATTGAAAACTGAAAAGGAAGAACAGAAAACAATAAAAGCACGTAAAACAAAAAAATCACGTGTTGTTTTAAATAAATATGAAGTTGCATCAGAAGCAGAAGCGCCGGTAAATAAAACGGAAACCGAAGAAAAACCTAAATTAGAACCTGTATTGACGGGTGAAAAAAAGAAAATAGTAGTTAAAAAACCGAAAATAGTTATTACGGATGAAAAATAGATAAAAAATAAATAAGGATAAGGGTATAAATACATTTTTTTATGTAAGAATAACGTTACATAAAAAATGACATATTATTTATTACCAAATACATCATTTTTAATACATAAAAATATAGATTGTATATTTACAGAAAACCTACCGGAAGTGAAATATTCCAATTC
>Ga0078894_10003025_pt1 | contig 12719 bp, 11 predicted proteins | sample LauGreSu1BDMLBSD_2_FD_67506 | JGI IMG/M metagenome (GOLD analysis project Ga0078894, IMG submission 67506) | Freshwater lake microbial communities from Lake Michigan, USA - Su13.BD.MLB.SD (version 4) (version 4) | ecosystem: Environmental > Aquatic > Freshwater > Lake | place: Lake Michigan...
ATTTCTAAATTGAATGAAGAGCAGTTGGTAGTTCTTTATTCGTCCTATCAAAACTGTTTTATTAATATTAACAATGAAATACAAGTAGTGAAATTAACTATTCAAAAATTCCCATTCTCCAAAGGCTATTATAAATTGATTGGACGAATACTGAATAACGGGGAAGAAACAGATTCTTTACAAAGTGGAATTGGCGAAATAAATGTTATTGAAGGCGATTTTTATAAAAACGGAAATTTTGGAAGTATGGGATTGGGGAGTTTTCTATTAACAGGTTCATGGGAGTTTTAAAGAATTATATAGTTGCTAAAATTAGAAGTTTAATTTTACTTGAGCTTAGTAAGCACAAGAGTGATAATAATATTGCTGGCGCAAAAATTCATTCTACTGCTAAAATTATCGGAACAGTTATTCACGGCAATATTTCTATTTCAGAAGGAGTTACAATTGATAAATGTGTTATTGCAGGGCATGATATTAATATTGGTAGGTATACTTCAATCAATGGGCCTAACACAACTATATATGCGGAAGTCAATAGTATTCAAATTGGCAACTTTTGCTCAATTGCGAGAAATGTTGATATACAGGAATGGAACCATCCGGTAAACAAGTTAAGCACTTCGATGATTGGCGCCAATTGTTTAGGGATACCAATAAGACAAGAGATGGAGTCGAGAGGGCCAATTATAATTGGGCATGATGTTTGGATTGGTACACAATGTGTAGTACTGTCAGGCGTAAAAATTGGTAATGGCGCAATAATCGGTGCAAATTCTGTTGTTTCTTCAGACATTCCGGCATTTGCAATTGCTGTTGGTAATCCTGCTAAAGTAATAAAATATCGATTTGATGAAAAGAGGCAAAGTGAGATTTTAAAAATGGAGTGGTGGAATTGGGAGTTAAAAAAAATTGTTGAAAATCGAGATTTATTTGGCTATTAGATGTAAGAATGTAATTGAAGAAACACACTTCAGTCATAATACTAAATATTAAAAAGAATAAACTTTATTAGAAAAATATGCATACTAAGTATTGACAAAAAACAAAAGTGTTGTTACATTATTATCAAAAAAATTGTATATCTGGGGTGAAGAAATGTTTATAACCCGTCGGCTACCTTTAAATATTGCTGCAAGTGACATGCATTTGTTTTCTCACGAATTTAACGTAGAAGCACATTTGCCATGTGTAGAATCTCGTTATTTTTTGTATATCGATTTGTATTATTTTTCAGTAGCTTATGGTTTAGATTCTTATAAATTTCCCTATCTGCGTTTAAGGAAAATGAGTTTGAGGAAATTATTTTCACATAGATTGAGATTTTGTAGCGAAACTGCTATAGTTTTTGATGATTGGAGCGCTAATTATTTTCATTGGATGACTGAAGTGATTCCTCGTTTATTATACTTAGAGGATTTAAAAATTAATATTAAAATCAATATCCCAACTTTTATTTTACAGTTGCCTTTTGTTAGGGAAACGATTAATTTATTCAATTATATCCATTTTAAAGAGCTCGGCATTAATGACAAAACAAAGTTTTTTATTGCAAAAGCTTTGTTTTGTAATCTTAAGATGCAATCTGGAAATTATCATCCTGAGGTCATAAAAAATACATCAGCGTTTTTTCTTAAATCATTCAATACATTGAGTATTGACAGTATTCGTATTCCTAAAAGAGTATTTATATACCGAAACAATTTGAACGAAAGAGGAATTCATAATTTTGAAGAAATCCAAACATTGCTGGAATATTTCAAGATAGAAATAGTTGATTTTGGAAAGTTGAAATTAAAAGAGCAGGTGACATTGATGCAAAATTGCGAATTACTTGTAGGTGTTCATGGAGCTGGCCTTACAAATATGATATTTTTACCACAAGGGGCTAAGGTATTTGAATTTAGACGATATGATGACAGTTGTAATAATTGTTATTTCAGTCTTGCTTCAGCATGTAGTCTTTCTTATTATTATCAGCTATGCAAGGTAGATAACGAAAGAATTAAGACACAGGAAAACCGTTTTTTTGTTGATCCAGATAAATTATCAGCAACACTGAATTCAATTTTTAATTAAATTATGTTTGCAACTCCTATATTGTTTCTCATATTTAATAGGCCTAATACCACTTCTCTTGTATTTGATGCAATAAAATTGGTAAAGCCCCGTATGTTATTTGTTGCTGCCGATGGGCCTAGAGAAAATAACATTGGAGAATTTGATCTTTGTCAAAAAGTGAGAGAATTGGTTGTTGAAAACATAGATTGGGATTGTGAAGTTAAGACTTTGTTTCGTGAAAAGAATTTAGGATGTGGAAGAGCTGTAAGCGAAGCGATTACTTGGTTTTTTAGTCATGTTGAAGAAGGTATAATACTTGAGGATGATTGCTTGCCAGATAGCTCTTTTTTCAACTTTTGTGAAGTGTTACTTTTAAAATATAGAGATGTGCCACAAATAATGCATATTGGAGGGCACAGTTTGGGCGTTCATCATCCTTTTTTAGATAACACTTATTTTTTTTCTGCATACAATCACATATGGGGTTGGGCGACTTGGAAAAGGGCATGGAAATTTTATCAATTCGATATAGACAAAATCGATAAAAAAATAATATCTGTAAACTTTCACTATTACTTTAAAACAAGAAATGAAATTAGTTATTGGGAGTCAATATTTACTAAGTCAAAAAATATCAATACTTGGGATTATCAATGGACATTTAGTATTTGGGAAAATAAAGGAATCTCTATTTTACCTTTAGTAAATATGGTTAAAAATATCGGATTCGGAACTGGAGCAACTAATACTAATTCAGAAGTTTTACTATATAAAAATGCCCCTTATGATAGTTTAAAAATAATTCCTGATGCTATTAAGACTGAATTAATCCTAAATAATGATTTTGATATGCAAATGAGCAATAGTATTTTCAATATTAACTGTGCTAGATCACCATTAACAGGAACTGATAAAACGCAATTATTAGAGGTTATTTCTACTTCTACAATCATTGATAAGTACAAAAAACAATTTAACCTGGACGTTTCTAGTTACTTTCATAATATATCAGAAATAAAAAAATTTGAATGTAATGAGTCTGGATATAAATTCTTTTATCCATTTAATATTAATGGAGATGGGTTATTTTACCGACATTTTCAAAAATTTCATTGGTATTACATGCCATGGAAGTGGGAGCATGAAAAAGTTTTAAAGCTATTGAAGACAGGTATGAATATATTAGAGGTTGGTTGTGGTACAGGGGCATTTTTAAAAGAAGTTAGGTGTAGAATACCTGGTATTAATCTAACTGGGCTAGAAATCAATGAGGAAGCAATAGAATCAGCAAAAAAAGAAGGTCTTTTAATTTTACCACAACTGATTCAAGATCATGCCAAAATCTATTCGGAAAAGTATGACTTGATTTGTTCTTTTCAAGTGCTCGAGCATATTGCTGAAGTTAAAGATTTTATCCAAGCTCAAGTCACATTATTGAAACCTGGAGGTTTTTTGATTGTATCAGTCCCCAATAACGGAGGCTTCCTTGGGGATAGTGAAAATACACTTAATATACCACCACATCATATGGGAATATGGGATGAGAAGTCATTGATCAAGATGGGAAAGTATTTCAATTTAAAGCATTACAAAACTCATTTTGAACCTTTGCAGGAATATCATAAAGAATATTTTCAAAATGTCAGACATTCAATAGTGCAATCATATCCGAGAATATTAAAGTTCTTTTTAAGAATACAATGGATTGATCGTATGGTTTTTAGTTCAAAGTATCGTTCTTTTACTATTCAAATGGTGTGGAAAAAATGAGTAAATTATTTTTGAATTTAGGATGTGGAAGCCGTTTTATTGAAACATGGACCAATGTTGATTTTGTAAGTCAAAATCAGTTCGTTATAGAGCACGATTTAAAAAAAGGAATTTTATTTAATGACCATCATTTTGAGGTTGTTTACCATTCACATGTTTTAGAACATTTCAGTAAAATTGAAGCCGAAAAATTCATTCATGAATGTTATCGAGTTTTAAAAAAAAATGGTATTATTCGAGTTGTTTTACCAGATTTGGAGATGATAGTTCGCTTATATATTGATAAGCTAGAAAAAGTCAAAAAAAATCCGACTCCATATAATAAGGCTAATTATGATTGGTCGATGTTGGAATTATATGACCAGTGTGTGCGAAAACATAGTGGTGGTGAAATGTTGAGTTATTGGTCTAAAGAAAATATAATTAATGAAGATTGGGTTGTTGACAGAGTTGGTAGTGAGTTTTTAAATTTCAAAAAATATAACAAAGCTCATCGTGATACATATTCTCCAAATATTATTTCAAAAAAAATCAAAAAAATAACTAATAATTTTAATTTTCGCGACATAATATTAAAGTTGATAACTGGTAAGAATAATGCTACAGAATTACTTAGAATTGGTGAATTTTGCACAAGTGGTGAAATTCACCAATGGATGTATGATAGTTACTCATTAGCCGATTTACTTAAAAATGTAGGATTTAGACAAATTAAATCTGTTGATGCTTTTACTAGCAATATTCCCTGTTGGCAACAGTATCAAATTTTAGATATAGAAAAAGGAAGAATTAGAAAACCTGACTCCTTTTTTATTGAAGCAGTAAAATAGTAATAGGTTTCTAAAACAAATATCATCAATTTTAGAAAAGAAAAATATTATGATTGATAATTTAAATTTCACTTAAACATCAAAAATAAATTTGACAAAAAATATTTCATAAAAAAATATAATTTAATAAAATTGTATCCTATTTAAAATGCATTATTAAAAAAGTATATAATTAATTGATATTTTTTATTATTCTATTGACAAAAGTTCAACTATAGATATGTAAAGTTAGTTAGATTTATAAACGTTGAATTCAATAATCAATAAGTGTCAAATTAAAATAATCATACATTTTAATGAAAATTGTACATATATCATACTCTGATAATGGAGGTGCTGGAATTGCCGCTTTAAGACTACATAATGCATTATTGCTAAACGGTATTAATTCAAAATTTATCTGTTTAATAAAAACAACCAACAATAGAGAAGTTTATCAATTTTGCCCTAAGCCTATAAGTCGTATTAGACGATCTGCGATATTATGGGGTTTTTTAAAGACAATAGATCATAAAAATCAGATTAGATTAAGTCAAATAAGCAATGATTATGAAATGTTTTCTTTTCCCACAACTAAGTTTAATTTGTTTGATAATATCTTTGTAAGAGATGCAGATATTATACATTTACATTGGGTTTCTAATTTTTTAAATTGGAAGAGCTTTTTTAAGCACTGCAAAAAGCAAATAGTATGGACTTTACATGATTTTAATCCTTTTTCAGGTGGTTTTCATTATCCTGCTGATAAGTCTAAGGCTTCAGTAGAGTTGAATTATCTCGATTGTTCATTAGAGGATTTAAAATATAATAGTATCATTAATTTTAAAAAAATAGAAATTGTTTGCCTTTCAAATTGGTTAATGAATTATTCAAAATCTTCAAGAATATTGGGTAAATATCCACACTCGATAATTAGAAATTCTGTACCTATTTCAATATTTAGAAGCTATTCTAAGAATTCTATAAGAAAATTGTTAGGAATCTCTTTGTCTCAAAAAGTCGTATTATTTGTCTCTGAAACATTACAAAATAAGCGGAAAGGGTTTGATTTATTATTGCCTATTATTAATGACAAAGAATTTAGCGATTATCTTTTTATAGCTGTTGGTTATGTTTCAGAAAAATTGCAAGAACTTAATAATAAAAATCTAAAGCTTTTGGGACTTATAAATGATGAAATTATGCTTGCTTGGATCTATAATTGTTCAGATGTATATGTTACACCATCAATTGAAGATAATTTACCTAATTCAGTAATAGAAGCACTTTGTTGTGGAGTACCTGTTGCAGGTTTCAATGTTGCGGGAATTAAAGAAATGATACAAAATGGAGTAAATGGGTTTCTAGCAGAAAGATTAACTTCTACTTCTTTGTCAGATACAATAAATAAATGCATGGTTACTACATTTATTGATATTGAAAAGAATGCACAAAAATTATATTCATCAGAACTTCAAGCATCTAAATATTCAGATTTATATATTAAATGCTGCTAAATATTTAATGTTCATATTTATAAAATATTTCAGGAAAATTACACATTAAATTCTTGCATCAAAAAAAGAAGTTTATATATCAAACTTAATTTTTATTATAATAAATATTTTCATTTTAAGTAATGATTCAATAAGTAGTGTATTTAGATATTTTAAAAAAATCAATCTTTTTTAAAATTATTATATTTTTTAAATAATTTGATTCAATAAATATTTTAACTGTTGGATATATTCTATAGGAATCATATTTTTAAATATATACTTTACAAAGTATTTAAAATAAGAATTAAAGCTTCAAATCAGTTGCCTAATTCTTTTTATTTATTCTATCGAATTGTTTTTCCATTTGAAAAATATCATACAACTAATTTTCATTCTATTATTAACGAAGCTTTTAATAAAGTTTCAAAATCAGGAGAGCTTGAATTTTTAATTAAATACAACAAAGGTGTTACTATTGAGCCCAATTCTGGTTATGCGTTAAATGATAAATCTGAAATATTACTCTTTTCATTACCTTATGGCGATACGCTTGGTACTCCATTTCCTCATCACATATATTACAAAAAGAAAAAAATTATCCGATTAAATCGTGCTGTTTCAATTTACTATAATTGGTTTAATTATTGGCATTTCCATAATGATATATTAGGTCAATTATATATTCTCGATCTTAACCAATTTTCCAAAGATATCCCAATTCTTATGCCTGAAAAAGCGTTAAATCTGGAATATGTAAAGTATTTTTTAAGCACCAGCTTTGCAAAAAAATGGAATTGGTATTTTCAGAAAGATAACGAGTATTATAAAATTGATGAAATTTACTTTTGTAAAAGTATACCCAATATTTCTCTACACTTCATATTTTCTAAAAATATCTTTCAAGAAAAAATTACATATAATTCTTCAAGCAACAGAAAAATATTTTTAACTCGAAACTCAAATAGAGGTCGTACAATTTCCAATATAAAAGAGTTGGAGATTTTGTTAAAAATATATCATTTTGAAATTATAGATGCTGATTCGTTAAGTTTCAAGGATCAAATAATATTGTTTTCTGAAGCTAAAACATTATGTGGTATACATGGTGCCGGTTTGACAAATATGTTGTTCCGTCATGGCTGCGACTCTACAATTATAGAAATATTTCCGGAAAACTTTATACCTGTTCATTATTATTGGCTTTCACAGGAATTAGGCTTTAATTATATTCCAGCTTTTGGTAGTATTTTAGAAAATGATTCTTTTATATTTCCTTCAGTTGAATTAGAAAGAATATTAAAGCATTTAGATTAATGAGTTTTAGTTCCCCTAAAATATCTATTGTTACACCTAGCTACAACCAGGGAAAATATATTGAACAAACAATATTGTCGGTTATTTCACAAGATTATGAGAATTATGAATTTATAATAATAGATGGAGGTAGCACTGATAATACCATTGAGATTATTTCAAAATATGAAAAATATATATCATATTGGGTAAGTGAACCTGATTTGGGTCAAGCTCATGCAATAAACAAGGGTTTGTCAATTTGTACTGGTGATATTTTTAATTGGTTAAATAGTGATGATTTTCTCGAGCCAGATGCATTACAAAAAATAGGATATTATTTCAAAGATAATCCTGGCATGAATATACTTTGTGGTTATACACGATGTTTTTTTGATGAGACTAATATAACAAGCCACATATATAGAATGGGTATAAAATCTTCAGCTGCTAATACAATTTTATTTCCCGAGATGAATCAACCTGGTACTTTTTACCGAATGAATACAATTAAATCATTAGGAGGCGTTAATCAATCTTTACGATATGTTTTCGATAATGATTTATGGTTTCGTTATTTAAATAAATATGGTTTAAATAATATTGGAACAACGGATTATTTACTCACACATTTTCGGTTACATGAAAAATCTAAAACTGTCAATGATGGCTATGATGCTTTTGATTTAGAATCAAAAGCAATTTATAAATGGTTATCTCACTTTTATCAACTTTCTAATCCAATTCGATTATACTTAAATTCAGAGAACAGTTTTTCTGGATTCGTTCCATTAAAATGGGAGGGTAAATATATTGATAAAACAATGTTTGAGTTATTTTTAGCTTCAAATTACATGGTTCAACTAATATCAGATAAACATTTAAAATTAGCTCGAAAGGGATTTTATTTCAAAATAAAAAATGGACTTTTGATTTTAGATCGTAAACATTTTTCAGCATTTTTTAAATTATTTGTATTTCCTGGTTATTTTAAATCACACATTAATGCCAATAATTAAAATTGAATCTTCAATGAGAAAAGGTGCAAATGTTTGTTTTAGAATTAATACAAAAATTCGCAATTTTTTTGCATTCCCCGTAACTAGTATTTATGATATTCCTATAATTATTAATAATTTTAATAGATTAACCTACCTTAAGTTGCAAATAAACTGGTTGGTAAATGCAGGGTACAAAAATATTTACATAATTGACAACAACTCTAGTTATGAGCCATTGCTTGATTTTTACGAAACTTTGCCTTTCACAATATTTAAATTAGATCAAAATATCGGTCATTTTTCTCTCTGGGAGACAGTAATATACATGAAATTTAAAAATTCCTATTACGTTTACACTGATCCTGATATTTTACCAATTGAACAATGTCCTAATGATTTTTTAAATTATTTTAAAAAAGTATTAGATGAATTTCCTTTAATAAAAAAAGTAGGTTTCGGATTAAAAATTGATGACTTGCCTACTCATTACCATTTATCCGAAAAAGTAATTAAGTGGGAAAAGCAGTTTTGGATGAACAATATAAAAGATGGCTTATATGACGCTTTAATCGATACTACTTTTGCTCTTTACAAACCCGGTGCGAAAGGTGGTGCAGATGGACCAGCAATAAGGACTTCTGATAAATATATTGCTAGGCATTTGCCCTGGTATGAAGATTCTAATAATTTAGATGATGAAACACGATTTTATATTTCATCAACTTCACAGGTTAGTTCATGGTATAAATCATTAAATGGCTCAAATCAACAATATGACTGATATTAAAATATTTGCCATAGTTGTAACTTATAACGGTAGTCAATGGATTAGTAAATGTATAAATTCTCTTTTATTAAGTAATATAAAATTAGAAATTATCGTAATAGATAACGGTTCCGGTGATAACACTTTAGACTTCATATTATCTTGCCCACAAGTCAAACTTTTTAAATCTGAGATAAATTTGGGTTTTGGTAAAGCCAATAATATAGGTATTAGGCATGCTTTACAAAATGATGCAGATTATATTTTTTTATTAAATCAGGATGCTTGGGTTGAAGAAAGTACAGTCAAAAATCTTCTTGATTCTCACATTAAAAATCCTGAATTTGGTATTTTAAGTCCCGTGCATCATTCTTGGGATGGTGATAAACTTGATTGGTATTTTTTGGAAATGATATCAAGTGAAAAATGTCCTGGATTTATAAATGATTTATATTTCAGTAAACAGAAAGTTCTCTATGATTGTAATTTTATACATGCAGCTTGTTGGTTAATTTCTAGAAAATGTGTTTCGGATGTTGGTCTCTTTGATCCTATTTTCCCGCATTATGGTGAAGATAATAACTATTTTCAAAGAGCTGTAGGCAAAGGGTTTCGTGGAGGCATATGTACACTTGCTAAGGTTTTTCATTACGGTACCAATAAAGATTCAAAGCATTCAAAAACTAATAATTATCTTAGAACAATTCAAAATGTAGTTAATTTAACGAATCCTAATATTGCGCTACTTGGAAATTTGGTTTTATTATTTAAAAATATGTTTTATTCTTTTTTTGATTTAATATTTTCCCGACAACTTAATGAATTCTTTAATAATTGGAAGGTATTCATTAAGACTATTGCATTTTTGCCTAAGATTATCAAATCTAGAAAAATGTACAAAGTGAGTACTCCTTTTCTATGACCAAACTTATTTTTATTGTACCCTATTTTTTCCCTTTTTCAAAGGGCGGTACTGAAATTTATGTTTATAATTTAGCAATTTCAATTGCAAAATATAAGTTTAATGTTATTATTTTAACGCCAGACCAATTTGAAAAATCTATTGATTACGAAGGGTTAAAAATAGAAACATTTATTCGTAACGATTTGAATAGCTTTCGCAGTAAAATTATTAATTTACAACCAGACATTATACATTTTCATGGTTTGAATAACGATATTACTTCTACTTATGTAAAATTAGTTTATGATGAATTAAAAATATTTCCATTTCTTTCCCTTCACTTATATAATTCTATTTGTTTAAGAAATGGTGAATTTTTTTATAAAGGTTTGTTGCCTTGTAATGGTAGAATATCACCATTAAAATGTTATTTGTGCCTTTCAAAAGATTCATTTTGGAAAAAATACTTAAAATCAATTTTATTGTTTTTTAAAATCACCCATAAATATGGCTTGAAGCCATTCTCAAACATTCTGTCTGATATTCAAAATATAAAAAAATATGCTAAATTAACTGCTTTCAATCTTAGACAAAAGACAATACTTAGAATCAATGGGATAGATTCAGTTATTATCCCTCATGCAATAATGAATTTTAGAAAAAAAAATGTTACGTATAAAAAATCTGAAAAGCTCATAATTGGATTTGTTGGCCGAATTTCTGAGGAAAAAGGTTTGCATATTTTGATAGATGCCTTAAGTAAAGTGGAAACAACCTCCATTAAATTACTAGTTTTAGGAATGATTAATGACGAGAAAGACATTTATTATACTGATATAAGAAAAAAAATTGATAATTCCGCTGTAGAGATTGATTTTAAATTAAATCTTGACAATGATAATTTTAACACACAATTTCATAAAATTAATCTTTTGTGTGTTCCTTCTTTAGTTACAGAGGTTGGTCCAATGGTCGTATTAGAAGGATTAAGCAGAGGAATCCCAATTTTAGCTTCACATTTTAGTTCTAATTATTTATTACATGGTATTAATGGATTAGTATATCATGATTTTAATAATTTGGTTTTTTACTTAAATAAAATTTCCAGTGATTTTTATTTCCTAACTAACTTTTCGAATTGTAAAACAGATTTATACTCTTTTGATCAGATTTCGGAAAAGCATAGAAAAATATATTTAGCTTAGTGTTTAAGATTTCCATTATTATGCCTGTTTACAACAGGGAAAAAATATTACAAGTTACTTTAGACAGTATTGCTTGTCAATCTTATACTAATTGGGAATTGTTAATTATAGATGATGGATCTACTGATGGTTCGATGAATCTCATCAAAGTATTTTGTTTGCGTTATCCAAATAAAGTAATCATTCTTTCCTCAATTATACCGCGCAGCGGACCTTCAGTATGTAGAAACATTGGTATTAATGCCTGTAGCGGTGAATATGTTATATTCTTGGATTCAGATGATCTTTTGTCACCTTTTTGCTTAGATCAACGTTTAAGTATTTTGATTAAAAATAAGCACATAAATTGGGCTATTTTCAATCAATATAATTGGAATCCTGAACTATCCATTTCAGATTCTTTGTTCAATAAACATATTTCTAGTGTTAGTGATGCCATAAGTTATTTTGTAATGATGCAACCGCCATGGCAAGTAACTTCCCCAATATGGAAAACATCTTTTTTAAAAGAATTAGGTGGATTTGATGAATCTTTATTTTACATGGAAGATCCCGATTTACATTTACGTGCATTATTGAAAAAAAACAGGCCATTATTATTTTGCTTCGATAATCCACCAGATTCTTATTATCGTATTGATTCATTTGACTCAGAAAAAGAAAACGTATTTTATTCCTACAGTATTTTATACAGAATTAAATATATTGAAAAATTCATCATTTCTAATAGTGATTTCTATTATGACATAATACCATTTTTAGCAGATTTTAAAAAAGGCTTTATTCTATTTTTAAAGCAATTTGTATTAGCAAGAATAGATATGTATAATACTAGCATTTTAGATTTAACTATTCAATTAAAACAAAAAAAAATAATTTCTAATTTTGATTACTTTAGAATAAGATTTATTTTTTATATATTTCTGAAAAACTATAAGTTTTTAAATTTATTTCGCATCAAGGGAATTTTATATCGCTTCTTTGTATGACTTTTATTCAAGATGATATTCGGTTAACTAAAAAACCGCTGAACTATGATCTGGCACATGCTCCATATTTTGAACCCCATTATAAAAATCTTCTAACACAACCTAATTTACTAGAAATAAATAATGTTATTTATTCTAAATCCGGTGTTTTGTTAGATTTATTAGGAAATAAAATAGTAGAACATTTACCTTATTTTTCTTGGGGTACGGCTTTAAACAATATTTATTGGTTAAAAGGCATAATTAAGTCTCTTTTTAAATTTAATATTTCTTTCTATTTTAATTCAAAGCATCCCTTGTATTTGGTTGTTAATCCAATGTCAGATAATTTTTTTCATTGGATAACAGAAGTTGTACCAAAGTTACAAATTTTAAAAAGTAAGAATTGTGATAACATTCTATTGCCATCAAATATTAGGCAT
>Ga0078894_10003026_pt1 | contig 12718 bp, 23 predicted proteins | sample LauGreSu1BDMLBSD_2_FD_67506 | JGI IMG/M metagenome (GOLD analysis project Ga0078894, IMG submission 67506) | Freshwater lake microbial communities from Lake Michigan, USA - Su13.BD.MLB.SD (version 4) (version 4) | ecosystem: Environmental > Aquatic > Freshwater > Lake | place: Lake Michigan...
CCGCGAAGAGCGAAGATCCCGCGGCGGTGTCTGCTCCTGTCGCCACCGAGTCCGATGTCGCGGAGGCAAAGTCTTCCGAAGGCGCTGAGGGCGCCGCGGCAGAGGGCGCTGAAGGAACCGCTGTCGAGAAGGCCGAAGGAGGAAGTGAGTCCTCCGGGGGCCTGAGCACCAACATGAAGATCGGCATCGCTGCGGCTGGCATCGGCGTCGTCGCGCTTCTCCTCCTGAGGAAGTAATGAACATCTACGAGAACATGGCCTACAAGGCCCCTTCGTCCATGGCCTACATGGCCATGACTTCGTCTGACCTTCGTGCTGCGGAGCAGCGTGGCGATGCCGAGGCAGCCGCCGAGCTGGCGCGCCGCCGCGCCAACCGGGATGAGCGTGGCACCTACGGCCGCTACCTCAAGGCAGGCGAGACCGGAGCGCCGCGTGAGAAGGCTGTCTCGGCGTTCAAGGTTGCAGCAAGCGAGGCGCATCGTGCCATGGCGGCCGCTGACCTGAAGAAGGCAGCCGAGGCCGGGGACAGCGCTGCTGCCGCAGAACTCGAGCGGCGAGCACACAACCGTAAGCTCCGCTCGGATCGCTAGTTAGACTGGACTCGAGCACGCGGCCCTGGCTGCGACCTGAACCTCGGAGATACTATGAAGTACCGTCACAACATGGCTTACGCGAAGCCGTCGAACCTCGCCCTCATGAAGATGACGAACAAGCAGCTTCGTGACCTGAAGGACGCGGGCGATGCTGAGGCCGCTGCTGAGCTTACGCGCCGCAAGGCCAATAAGGGTGACGCCGAGCATCAGGAGGCCCGCGCTGCTCGTGGCCGGATGGACAAGCGCCCGAAGAGCAAGTCTGAGGGCGCTACGCAGGCCGACACGGCCGCAGGTCCGACGGTTGCCGGGCCGGCGCCCACGACCATGGCCGAGGCAGCGGCTGTGGCGGACGTCCAGACCACGGGCTCGGCTGCTACCGAGGCGACGGTTCAGGCTGCAACGGGCACCACGACGGTTCGTGAGGCGCAGGCCGCACAGGCTGAGGCCCGCGCAGCAGAGGCTCAGGCTGTCGCGGCCACTCCCTCGGCGCAGAAGAAGGAGCGCAAGAAGGCTGTCGACGCCTACACGCGCCGCCGCATTGACCTCGAGCGTCACTACCTCGCGCTCCAGCTCAAGCTGACCCTCGAGCAGGCGGTCGATCTCTACCGCGCAGGCGAGTGGCCCCCGGGCCGCAAGGCCGCCACCCGCTCCAACCCGCTCCCGTACCCCGGCGCGCAGGTTCTCTACCCGCAGCAGGGCATCGTTCAGGGCGGCACCGGTCCCTTCTACGGGCCGACGGGCACGCTCTTCGACCGTACCCCGGACATGCTCTGGGACTACACCGGCGCACCGGTTCGCAACAACGGGAAGAAGCGCCGCAACCCGACGCAGATCCTCTGGCCCCGCAGCGCGCGTTCGGCCGGTGTGATTCAGGGCGGCGAGACTCCGTTCTACGGGCCGGACGGCGTGCCCTTCAACAACTACCCGGACCTCACCGAGAAGCTCCTCCTCAACCCGCGCATGCAGGACGTTGAGGTGCTCTGGCCGCAGCCCGAGTCTCGTGTTGGCGTGATCCAGGGCGGGTCCCAGCGGTACATGTCCTACCCCTCGGCGGCTCCGTTCGATCGGATGCCCAACCTCACTCGCACCCTCAAGAACAAGAAGCGGAGCCGCTGATGCGTCGTACTACCAACATGGGCATTCGCCCCCTCATGAAGTCTTACGGCAAGGGCGTCGGCATCGTCGAGAGCGCCTACGCTCGTGGCGGCGCTCAGGGTATCGACCAGGTCATCAACGACATCCTCTTCGCCGCGGAGCGCGCTCAGGCGCCGCACGACATGGCGAAGATCGAGGGTGCCGTTCACGCTGTCGAGCACCTCAAGGCCGAGGGTCTCGTCCGTCACAATCCCCGTGAGGTGACGCCGAAGATGATCGAGTCGCAGCGCCGCTCCCGTGCGGTTCTGTCTCGTGCTCACGGCATCCTGGCTGAGCGCGGCTGCTCCTTCAAGGACGCCATGACCACCGCTTGGGCCGAGCTCGCCTCGGGCAAGATCCAGCCCATGGATGCGAAGCCCAAGGAGAAGAAGCCCAGGACCAAGAAGAACTCGGGCGGCATCGGCACCCGCGGGATGGATCACCTCTGGCGTCAGGCGATGGACGGCAACGAGTGGGCCCAGTACCTCGAGGCGCGCGCAGGCAAGGCCTACAACGTGCCCGACATGTACGCGAATGGCCGCGGGAGCCGTGGTGGCCGCCGCACCCGTGCCAACAACGGCGACCTGCCCACGCGCGGCACGGACGCTCTGTGGCTTCAGGCTTGGGACGGGCAGCCGTGGGCTCAGTGGGAGATGGCCCGCACGGGCCGTGCTTACAACGTTCCGAACATGTGGGCGGGGCAGACGGGCGGCAACCAGGAGCTTCAGCTCTCCGCCACCAAGAGCAACCCCCAAAACATCATGAGGGTCGCAGCCAAGCGCTACCGTGCTGGCGAGTTCTCGACCATGCAGGAAGCAGTTTCGGCGGTGGCCGCTGAGCGCCGCGGGGAGTAGTCAGATGCGCCATCGTATGAACCCGGGCAATGCCGCCAGCGTGAATCAGGTTCGCGAGCAGATCGCGTACTTTACCGCCCTGTTCAACAAGTTCGCGTACGAGGAACCGCCCTCGTTCGCTCAAGTGGATACCCTTCTTCACGCCATCTGCATGCTGCACTTCTTCCGCGGCCGCGCAGTAGAGCTGGACATGGATGAAGCGATCCACGAGAGCACGATGCAGGAGATGACGGATGAACTGACCGTCATCGCCCGCACGTACATGAAGGGCGTGAAGCGGTAAACTCAACCGCTCTCCGACCGTCTAGAGCCTGAACGACTTCTTGATTCGCTCCGTCATGCGCCAGCCTGACGGAAGTTCGGGGTAGATCCAGTCGGGCTTTAGACTGCTCGCCTTGCGGAAGCGGTCGCCCACGATGCGGTCCCTTCGGGCCTCATAGGACTCCCTGTGTTCGCGCATCTCCGCGTGCTCGGGGAGGGCGTAGCAGTCGGGACAGACCTTCGACCCCCGGTAGCGTCCCCACACCTCAGGCCAGGCGAACGGGCCGGGCGTGCGGTGGGAGCTGCACTCCGCTTCCTCCGTCCGCCCGCAGCAGCCACATGTGATGCGGCGGATCCAGACCTCCTTTGTCGGGTAGTTCTTGAGGCTAGGGCGCGGGTTCTCGCGCAGCCACCTGTCGAGGTAGGCTTGAGCCGCAGCATGCGCCGCCTTGAAGGGGCGGGAAGCCAGGGCGTACTCCTTGTCCCGCTTTTCTTCTGCAGCCTCCCACACGGGGAGACACTCAGGGCAGACGACGATGTTGTCGTACTTGTCCTTGTCGTTCACGCGAACGCTCTTGAGGCGCCAGGGGAGCACCTCGTAGCGACTCGGGACTTCCCTCTGCGCTCCGCAGCCCGCGCACGTTGCGATCTGGCTGCGTTTGAAGTCTCCGAATGGCCTGTACGGCGCATCGGGAACGGGTTCGGGGGTGACGGGAGCCGCCGTCGGCTCCTCCTTGCAGAAGAGCATCGACAGCAGGCCCATGGCCGCCTCCGGTTTCAGGTCAATGGTTCGAGATGGTCACAGTCTCTCTCGGAGAGGTGGTAGGGGTGGAAGGATTCGAACCTACGGTCACAGGGTCAGAACCTGTTGCCTTACCGCTTGGCGACACCCCTGAGGTGATGTGGTGGAGGATATCGGGATCGAACCGATGACATCGAGCTTGCAAAGCTCGCGCTCTCCCAGCTGAGCTAATCCCCCAAAGTGGTGCACCGAGCGGGGGTCGAACCCGCAGCCGTCCGGGGTCATTACTCCCGGTGCATCACCGTCGATGCTTCCGATGCCGATGGCCCTCCCGTAGTTGATCGGCTGCCGGTCGTCAAGTAGTCTCGCTGCATGCGTCTTCTCACTCCGCGCCTGAACCCCAGCCCCCGTCGCAACCCGGTCAACTTCGTGGTGTTCCACGCTGATCACGGCGTCAAGCCTGAGCAGATGGAGTTCATCAAGAACAAGCTCGTTCAGGAGGCGCCGCAGGGCTTCTTCATCCGCGAGATTGAGCTCCCGCGGGAACTGGGCACGGTGCGCAACGCGATGTACGGCCCCGCCTCGGGGGACGCTCCCGTGCCGGAGTCTGCTGTGTCCTACCGTCCTCGTGGCGACCGGCCCTGGACCGACCGCGTGGTGACGTGGCCGACCCGCCCGGTCGATTACGTTCAGGCCATCGGTGTCCGCGAGGGAGATGATTTCAAGCTCTTCACCGTCTACGGCGGTCCTCTCGCGCCCCAGAACCCGGCGGATCCCGGCTGCCGTGACGTGCCGGGTGCCCAGAAGTTCTGGTCGGAGCACGCGCTCTCTCTCGAGCAGTGGGAGCCGAAGAAAAACCCCGCCAAGAAGAAGAAGTTCACGGTCGCCGAGCAGTGGGGCACGACCCGCATGACGGATGCGGAACTGGTCGAGATCATCAACTGGCCGTTCGAGCCCACGCTTGACTGGAACGCCCAGCAGCACCGCCTCGCACACGCAGAAGCCTGCAGGGAAGAACTGGCTCGACGGCAGGCCCGAAGCACTCGCACGAACCCGCGCTTCAACGCAGGGCGTGTGGCATCAGGCGAATCCATCGCTGCCGTGTACGCGGACCTCGATCGGAAGATTGAGGCTGTTCTCCGTGGTCATCCCGCTCTCGACTTCCTGCAGGATTCCGACCGGGAAGCCTTTGACGAGGGTCTGCTGAGCGGGGGTGAGGTCGTGGAGCTCCTGAACAAGCACTACCGGGGCCACCCGGATGTCACGGAGGCCCGTGCGTTCCAGATGACGCCGGCCTACCGCAAGTCCCTCCGCATCGGCAAGAAGGGAGGCTTCTAGTGCGGAAGTTCCAGCCAGCGGGGTTCTGCTCTCAGCACGCGCTCTCCCTGGCGCAGTGGAGCTGACCCCCATGCGACTCCTCTCCCCTCGCGTGAACCCCCTCCGGCGGAATCCTGACGTGCCGCCGCGGCGCATCACTCCTCTTGCGCCTGGGGCCGTGGGTCACATGAGCAACGCCGAGGCTGCTGTACGTCTTCGACAGTTGGGGGAACGTCTCGAGCACATGCGCGCCACGCTGAGTGGTTGCGACTGGTGCTGCGGCGGCGGCGATGAAGAGTGGGCCGCGCTCTCGGACGAGGCGGACAGCATCATGCGTCGCTTCCCGAAGCTGCGCGCATCCTTCGAGGAGTACGAACTGTGACACGCAAGTCCCCTCGCCGTGTGACCCGCCGCTTGAACCCCGCATGGGCCCCCGAGATCGCAGAACACATTCAGCAGGTCTTCAGCGCCATCGCGGACGCTGAGGTGGCGATGAGTAATCTGGACGAGAAGCTCAAGAGCATCGACCTGAATGCGCTCACGTGGGACGAGGCCTTCGTCATCCGCTCCACGAGGTTGGCCCTCGTGCGCTCGTACCACCTCATGGAAGCAGCCGATCAGATCCTTGGATCTGTCAAGGATCAGGCTCTAACCCTCCAGGATGCGGAAGAGGCCGCGGGAAGGAAGCGCGGCTAGGTTTCGGATCGACTTCGCGGGAAGCCTGAGGGGCGGGCTTGCCAACCGGCAAAGATGCGGGTAATGGGTGGGTATGCCGCCCGCTGTCCCCGCCTGCTCCCACGCCCGCATCACGATCGACGCCCAAGGCGGCACGATCCAGACGCACTTGCTGGCGCTGCCTGGAATCAAGTTCGTGAAGGGCGCCTATCTCGTCCCCCACCACGCCGTTGAGAACTTCGCCGAGCGCCTGACCGAGTGCGGGGCGAACTTCACGTCGGCCCGATGGGTGCGTCCCTCCCCCAACGCCCGCGCCTGGGAGGAGATCGAGTCCTACCTCAAGGAGAAGGGTGAGGTTCGGGAGTTCGTGCTCGACGGGTTCCTGATGCCCTACCAGAAGGACGCCCTGTCCTTCGCGGCGGAGCGTGAGGGCACGCACTTCTGGCACCCCACAGGAAGCGGAAAGACCTGCTCCGCGATCCTCTACGCGCTCATGACGCCCGGTGACGTTGTAGTCATCACCCGTGCCGCGGCTCGGCTCCAGTACGGGAGGGAGTGGCAGCGGTTCACCCACTGCGACCCCTACGTCATCCGTCCGTCCTCAACCCTGAGGAAGAAGGACAAGACGCTGAAGCAGTACCTTGAGGAGAAGCGCGACCGCCGCGTCGTGATCACGGCATGGGAGAGCCTGCCGTACTACATCGACGACATCCTGGCCATGTCGCCCACGACCGTGATTTGGGATGAGGCGCACCTCGGGAAGTCTGCGAAGCGGTACGAGCGCATCCCCATCTCCGAGCTGGAAGGCGTTGATGCGATGGCTGACGCTGCGCTTGCTGCCCAGCAGGAGGCGGACGCCCGCTCGAAGGGCGGGTTCATCGTGGACGAGGATGGGGTTCGGGCAATGATGCTGCCCTTGGACAACACCGCGAACGCTGCTTCTAGGCTGAGCCGCCTGGCTCGACGCCGCGTCGCGACCACGGCCACGGCCGTCAAGGATCGTGTCCGTGACCTCTGGGCTCAACTTGATCTCGTGGAGCCGTACTCGTGGGGATCCTCCACAGTTTGGAAGGATCGCTACTGCGACCGGAAGCCGGGCATCTACGGCGGCTTCGACGACAGCGGCACCTCGAACCTCGAGGAGTTGAGCGCGCGCCTCAAGCACGTTGTTCACCACATCGCTTACGCTGAGACCCACCGCTCCCTGCCTGCGAAGCGCCGCCAGAGTGTCTACGTGGCGCCTGAGGACCAGGCTCGTCCCTCTGCCGGGTTCGCGCAGGAGATGAAGGCGGCGTCCAAGCGCGGAGCGACCGCCGTGCTCGAGGTCAAGCTCGCGGAGGCTGCATCGAGGAAGCGAACCGCAGTCCTCGGCATCATCGAGGATCACATCTACTCGGGCGGCAAGCTCGTTGTCTTCACGGGTCGCCGAAAGGACGTAGACGTGCTCGGGGAGGCCGTCGCCAAGAGCGACGCCGCCAAGAGAAAGGGAGCCACCGTCTGGGCTGCGCACGGGGAGCGGACAGCCTCTGAGCGTCAGGACATCGTCGATGAGTACATGGCTCATCCTGGCCCGTGCGTCCTGGTGGGAACTGGCGACTCGTTCGGCGAGTCGTTGAACATGCAGGACACGGACGCAGCCCTGTTCGTCATGCTCCCCTACACTCCAGGGCAGCTCCGCCAGTGGGAAGGACGGTTCTGCCGTCTGGGTCAGAAGCGGCCCGTCACCATCTACTACGTGATCGCGGAAGGCTCGGTCGATGAGCACGTCGCCGACATCCTGATCAAGAAGCTCCCCGCGGTCGAGAAGGTCGCCCAAGACTCGGAACTGGCCGCTGCTCGGGACATCATCGCGGGCATGGACATCGGCAAGAGCGATGAGGAGTTCACCTCAGACATCCTCTCCAAGATCGCTGCGTCCGAGAGCGTGACGGAAGACGATCTGGATCTGGAGGCTTGATGAGCACCAAGTGCACGATAGGGTACGGGGAGAAGCATCACCTGTACGAAGAGTGCGGAGACTCCGGGAACGTGTACCTGGAGCTGAACGGTGACTACGAGGTCGAACTCACGACCTTCTTCAATGACCCGTCCACCACCCTGATGATCGACGTGAAGCTCTGGAGAGAAATCGTCTCCCAGTGGCTCCAGAGCGAATGGGGAAAGGACGCCAATCTCGACTACCGGAAGTTCGAGTTCGATCTGTCCGGTTTTGAGGCGCTCGCCAGAAGGCGAGAGCAGACCGCCAAGACTGAGACCGAGGAGTAATCATGGTGCGCACCCGAATCTGGATGGCAGCGAAGGACCACAAGGGCAACGTGGTTCCGCGTGTCGTTGACGTCGATGGGTACATCCCCGACGAGTACTACGCCCCCAAGCACCCGCAGATGAGGCCGTTCCTCTTCGCGCTGTGGCAGGAGGGGCGCGCCCCGCAGGGTGACGCTCGCGAGGGTCACGCCGGCTACGCGCAGTGGTGGTGGAGCGAGGATGAGCGCCGCACGAACGAGCCGGGAAGCCGCTTCCTCTCGTTCCCTGGCCTGAAGTACTGAGATGTCGCTGCTCGGCGCATCGTTCTACCGTTCCCGGCCCGCCCCCAAGGGCGTGGGCGTGGGGCACAAGGTTCAGATCTTCCTTTTGCCGGAGGGGCGCGGCTTCGTGTACGAGCTCTTCGACGGTAAGGACAACCTGATCCGACGCTGCGCTGACATCTACGCCGCTCCGGGCCTGGCTGAGATCGCAGGCCTGGAGTGGCTCGAGGAACACAAGGAGTACCTGTGAGCAAAGCCAAGACGAAAGCACCCCCGGCTGACCGGGAAGTGGTCAAGATCCATCCCTGCCTCGTCGCCTTCAACAACCCCGAAGACGGGCTCGTGGTGATGGTGAACAACAACGAGTTCGAGACGCCTGGCATCTGGGGCATCGTGCTGGCAGACATGCTCCAGCACATCGTGAACGCCTACGTCAAGGACGGCATGGCGGCCAGGGAGACGCGCGAGGAGATCTTGTCGATGTTCCTCGCCGAGACGCAGCAGCCGACCGCCAAGGCCCGGCGCGTGGACCCGAACTGGACAGACGAAGGATTCATGGTCGAGGAGGAAGAATGATCAAGCCTGAGGAAGTGAGGGCGCGGAACGAAAACGTCGCGCCGTATGAAGCACAGATCGATGACACCCTGAGCTCGGCCTGGAGCGAGGAGATGAAGGAGAAGGGCCGGAAGGTCAGTCTGCACATCCCGGCGTCGCTCGCCAATGCCTGTGGTGTGATGCCCCTCCCTTCGTTCGATCAGCTCGCGACGCTTCGCCTCAAGTACCAGGCAGCGGGATGGGTGTTTCGGGATGACCCGAAGCAGCATCACGTCTGGGTGTTCGACTACCCGAAGGGCAAGTCGTGAGGCTCTTTCGTGCCGGAGAAACCGGAAGGTACACCTACGTGCTCCCGTTCACCGGCAGGACAGGACATGAGGTGCGTACTGGCAACTTGCACGATGTCGCTTTCGAGGGCACGGGCCTCAGCGTCGGAATGGTGAAGAGTTCCGACACTCCGACCTTCATGGACGCGGCTGTGATCCTGCACCTCGGACTTGACAACCCCACATGGGGCGATCTCGAGGGTGTTCAGGCCCGAGTCAACAGGGCGTGGCGGGCAGCCTTCGGCGACACCTGCCACGTCTACTTCGAGGGGGCGTCTATGTACGGAGACACTATTTGGTTGGCCTATGGGAGTTGAGATGAAGCAGACGCACACGCGCCTCGTGATGATTCCAGTACGAGTGACGGTGGAGTTCAAGGAAGACGAGGGGTTCTACTACGCGACAGCGCCTTCCCTGGGGCTGACGGACTTCCCGCGGATGTCGTCTGCTACTGTCCGATCCGCGGACAAGGAGACGGCCATCAACGAGGCTCTGGTCGCAGCAGGCTACGGTGGGGCATCTGACAACCTGGGCTGAGCACATGTGCTATGGATTTACAGCACTCCGCTCTGGATAATCCGATACTTGCCTGCCGGGTTGCGCGGAGGCTGGGTGTTGAAAGAGCGTGAAGATGGCCGTAAGGCCAAGACGCGGAAGCTCCTGCTCAAGATTCAAGGATCTGAGGACATCGTAGCCAAGCAGCGCCTCGCGTGGGAGGTCGTGATGCTCAACGAAGCGGCGGCCACCTGGCTCGCCCGCCGCTTCTGCCCCCACCACTGCGAAGACGACATCAGTGAAGCGCGGCTGTCTCTCTACGACGCCGCGCTCTACTGCCACCCAGAGAAGGGAAGCTCTTACCTCTCTGTCGCCGCGTGGTACTACATGCGCAGGACGACAGGTACTCGGAACGGTGCCGGGATCCACATTCCCGCCAACGTCGCGCAGGCCGCATCGAAGGTCCGCCAGTACCTTACCGACATCCCCAACGCGCTCGGAGATGTCCCCACGCTTCGCAACGCCATCAACGACCTCGGTCTTCACCTCAACGAAGTAGACCTTCACGTGGTGCTGTGGGCGGTGGGTAACCCCAACAGCAACAACGTGCTGACCATCGGCGTTCCCCATGCCCGCAAGTCCGATGACGGCAGTGACGACGCACCGTTCGACATCCCGGCAGAGGAGAACGAGCGGGAGCTGAAGGCAGATCTGGAAGTCCTGAAGCGCAAGATGCGGCACCTCAACGAGTTCCAGCGCGAGGCCGTGAAGACCTACGCGCAGGAGTCCCCGCCGCTCAAGGCCATCGGCGCACGCTACGGCGTGTCCAGGGAATGGGTCAACCAGACTCGAAAGAAGGTCGTGCAGGATCTCCGTGCCGCGCTGAGGGTTCCCGACCCTTGACAACCGGCAAAGCCGCCTGTACGTGTAGTGGGTGAGGCACGATGAGGCCGGAACCAATCCCGATGAATCCGCAGGATCCGCACTCGGACACCCTGACGTGGAAAGCACGCCTTCAGCTCAGGCTGCACTACGTCAGGACAACGCGGCCCGTCAGGTTCGTCGAGAAGTTGGTCTGGCTTCTGGTTGCGTGATCCTGGTCTTGGACACGGCCGTGAAGGCTCTGTTCATCGCCTTCTGGTTTCTCCTCTTCAGCGTCATCCGACTTCAGGCGGGGTTCTGATGTTCAACTTGCGCTCATGGATTGAGTGGTCTGACACGGCCCCGGACCCGGACACGGTGGACTGCATCGAAGCGGAGTACGTCGATGAACGCGGCCGCCTCGCGTACGCACAGGTGCGGCAGTACCACTACGCAGACGACCGGGGGTCTGTTTGGGGCCACTCTACCGGGGACTGGCGGGAGGGGACGTACAAGACCCATCACCCGAAGTACTCCAGGTGGCGCTTCATTGGACCGCTCGTTCCCTCGAAGGAAGCACAGGGCAAGTCCATCATCGTCTGGCGGTGGCTGGACGCGCCCGGGGAACTGCGTCGCTTTTCACGACATGGCGGCGACGAGGACTACGTCGCGCTGGTGCCGAAGGACATGGAGCCTCCTTCCTGGATGGACAGCGGTACATCTTTCGGGTGCTGCGACGTATCCTCGCATGACTACGAGGATGGAAGGACTGTCCTCATCGGAGCGCACGCATGAACCAGCACGCCTTGAAGACCCAGAAAGTCGACAACTACATCTACGTCACGTTGGTGGACCCCTTCTCGGGTGAACCCCACGACCTCCTCTTCTCCCGCAACCAGTGGGAGGTGGCCCACGAGAGGGCCATCAAGCGGATCTCGACCTTGCCCTTCAGCTCTCCGATCGCGGCCTGGAAGGTCTGGATCCTGCGACTCTTGGGCTTCCACTTCATCTGAACCTCCCGGTGCTCCTGTGCGTCTAACATCTGCTGAAATCGAACGTGCCCTCCATCTCTCCGACGCGTGCAGGAACGCGCTGAACAAGCACAGCACGCACGAACCGGGCTGGATGATCCGCACTTCGGGCGAGGTCACGCAGCAGCTGATGGAGTTCTGCTATAAGCCGGCATTCCCAGGCCTGTGGCTGCCCGTGTCCCCGGAAGTCATTGCCCTGTCCGCCATCAAGGCACGCCACGAGGGCTCCGCTCACCCGGCTGAATGGTCTGCGACCATCGACATCTGCTCCCTCCCCATGTTCTCGCCCAGCGGCGTGAGCTGTGGCGTCCGCTGGATGGTAGGCGGTTCTCGAGCCAAGGCGCGCGTGTCCGGTGAAGGTGAGTCGCCTCGGCTCGCCGCCCTGAACTTCCTGGCCGCGTACATGGGAGGCGAGCTGTGACAGACGCCGAGTACGACCGATTCAGGAAGCACATCGAGGAGGCGCTCGAGCACATGAACATCGTCGTGATGTGGGTCTTCCTGAGCCTCGTCGGCGCCATGTGCGTGCGCGGGAAGATCGACACCGTCTTCGACGCGATGATGGCTTTCATGGGCGGGGCGGCCGGTGGGATGGCTGCTCTGAACTCGATGTGGGGCTGGCGTTCGCTGAGGCAGGCGCATGCCATCATCAAGCGGGACAGGTCTTGACGACCGGCACTCGAGCCTCTACATGAGGAAGATGCGAAACCTCCTTCATTTCTCTACTGTGGACGTGGACGAGGGCCAGGTGGCAGGGATTGGTGTCATTCCCATGCCCACCGGGCCCGCGCGTGTCCGTCTGTTCCTCGATGGCGGCGGCGTCATCGACCTTCAGGAATCCCGTGAGCAGGCGCGGGACATCTGGCTCGAAAAAGAGAGCAAGGACGAGCGATACTCCCGCCTCGTGGAAGAGAACGCCAAGCTCCGCAGCATCTTCGACCGCGTCAACGCTCAGGCGTTGTCGTTGAACGGTGACCGCCCCGTCGCTGACATCATGCAGGTGATCGACACCATGAAGCGTGCTCTGAAGGAGGTGCTGTGAAGCCTCCCGGTCACACGTGCCCTGACATCGACGAAGCAAAGAGCGCCATCAGGAAGTTGGTATGGCGACTCAATCACGATGAGACCCCGGTCGATCCCGCGAAGATCAAGGCGATCGCTGAGGAAGGCTTCGCCGCGCTCGAGAGCATCCGGGTGTCGAACACTCAGATGCGAGAGGCGTACTGGTCCATGAAGGCTGAGCGCGACCGCGCTATTGCTCTGCTTGGCTGATGCTTCCCAGCGAACCTCAGCCTCCGCCTGGCGGATGCGTGGTGACGCTCTTGCTCTTCGCTGGCATCCTCTTTCTAT
>Ga0078894_10003029_pt1 | contig 12713 bp, 11 predicted proteins | sample LauGreSu1BDMLBSD_2_FD_67506 | JGI IMG/M metagenome (GOLD analysis project Ga0078894, IMG submission 67506) | Freshwater lake microbial communities from Lake Michigan, USA - Su13.BD.MLB.SD (version 4) (version 4) | ecosystem: Environmental > Aquatic > Freshwater > Lake | place: Lake Michigan...
CCAAATAAAATTTGTGTAATGAGAGGATATGTTGATGTAACACCAGGACAACACTATGCAAAAATCGATGACCATACGACATGGAGATGGCAAGGTTGGAATCACCCTTTAATCGCACCTGTTAATACCCATTCAGTTCAAGTACATCATTTTAAATGGGACTCAACCTCAATAGATAGAGTTCTAAATGTTGCTAATCTCAATGAAGAATATGCATTTTCAAATGAATATTTTCAAATGTATAAAGAATTAAAAAAAACAAATTTTAAAATTGATTTAATTAATCCCGATTACATGTTTGAATTAGGATTAATTAAACCAGACTTTAACAAATATAGAAATTGGAATAAATTAATAAATAAAATAATATCAATATGAGTACAAAAGTTGAAAAAGAAGTCGACGCTTTTGCGTTAGAAACAAGAAAAGTTAAGGCAATGGAAAAAATTGCCAATTCATTAGATGCCCTAACCGTATGGTTTGAGGAAATTGATAAAGAAGAATGGAGTCAAAGAATACAATACTATTTGGCGGAATTCCATACTGCCGTAAGTCCAAAACCAAAAGAAGAAGACCCAACCCCAAAAAAGAAGGTAAAAAATAGTGAATAAAAAATTAGGTATAATTGTCCCATATAGAAATAGGGAAGAACATTTAAAGGTCTTTTTAAAAAAAATGACTAAATACCTTAATGTGCGTAAATTAAACTATGAGATAATTGTTGTTCATCAAGACGACGCTAAATTATTTAATAGGGGAATGTTATTAAATATCGGTTTTAAAATTGCGGAAAGTTATGAATGTGATTATGTCGTGTTTCATGATGTGGATATGATTCCATTAATTGTTGACTACACATATAGTGATATTCCATTACACTTAGCGACAGGTTTTAAGTCAATTAAAGGTGATTCTGAAAGAGAATTATTTGAAGAATATTTTGGAGGTGTGACGTTATTCCCAATGGAGGATTTTCATAAAATAGACGGATATTCAAACAAATATTGGGGATGGGGTTATGAAGATACTGATTTATTACATAGATGTAGAAAAAACAATATCAAATTAGATACTTGGAAAATTAAAAATACTGGTTCTAATGGACTAGCGTTAAAATTTAACGGACATGACGCATATGTTAAAGCAATTAATAAATTTAATTTAAACAATAATTTAACAATATTTGTTTCGTTTTATCCTGATAATTTTACGTGCGATCACGAAAAAAACATCGATAATTTTTCTATTTTTTCAATACCTGGTTACGACACATCAATATCATTTAATTCGTTCTCTAGATATAACTTCTGTACATTTGGAGAAGAGGAAAAAAATGTTTTTTATACCAACTCAAAGATTAAACCAAACTACAAAACAAATATTTGTGTAAGGTTTAATAGTACTAAAGATACCATTAGTGTATTCCAAGACGGAGAATTAATTGATGACATATATCATTTTGAAAAGTTAATAAAATATGATAAAGAATCATTTTTTTATTTAGGGGTCGGAAACCCAAACAGAGAACACGATTTAAAATATTTTAAAGGACACATGGATTCGTTTGCGGTTTTTAACGATATATTAGAAGATGATGAGATTAAAGAAATTTCAAAAAATCGTTATTTTGGACTAACACAAAATTTTGGAAATTATAAATCATCTCACACATTACAAACATACTATGATGCTAAATTTATAAAAGAATATAAGTTAATAGACTTATCAGGTAACGGTAATGATGGTGAGATTATAAATTGTGAGATAACTGAATTGGAATTTGAACCATATAAAGAAGTAAAAATACCATTTAGAAGAGAATCTAAATTCGGTTCACTTTTCCATAAAGAAAATGGTTTCTTTAATAATAAATGGAAACATCAAGCAACGAGATGGAATCAATTAAGATTTCAAAATGAAGTTTTGTTAGATGATAAATTAATTAAAAACGATGGACTGTCAACATTAGAATTTATTGAACACGGCAGAACACATGAAAATAACATAACACATATTAATATTGGAATATGAGTCATAAATTAGGTATATGTATACCATACAGAAATCGGAAGGAACACGTGGAACTATTAATTCCACATTTAACAAAATACCTTAATGAAAAGGGTATTGAACATAAATTTTATGTAGGACATCAAGTAGATGATAAATTGTTTAATAGAGGGTCAATGAAAAACATTGCGGCTCATTACGCTTTTGAAGATGGTTGTGATTACATAGCTTGGCACGACGTTGACATGTTGGCTATTGATAAAGATAATTTAATTTGTGATTATTCCTATCCTGAAAATTCACCAATTCATATTGCAACAAAATTATCAAAATATAATTATACCTTAGGATATGATCAATACTTCGGTGGAGTTGTTTTATTCACTAAAGAACAGGCGTATCAAACTAACGGATATTCAAATGATTATTGGGATTGGGGTCAAGAAGATGATGATCTTTTTTGGAGATGTTATTTTGAGGGGTATAAAGATGGTAAGATTTTTAAATCATATAAAGAAAAATCGGTTGTAAATTTTAATGGAGACGATTCATTAGTGGTTATACCAACAAACGAAAAAATAAGTAAATGTTTATCAGATAATCATACGATCTCAATATTATTTAAGGCAGAACAACAACAAGAAAAAGTACCTATTTGGTTAGTTGGAGATAAAGAAAAGAAATTTATCGAATATCCGATATTAAGAAAGCACGAATCTTGGACATGGGGGTTATCATTTAACAATTCACGAACGGTTAATATGACAATTTTCGATAAAAACGATAATTACCATAATAATTGGGCTAAGAAATTTGAAAATGAATGGACATGGGTCACCGTTTCATTTGACAACAAAACCAAGGAAATGTATTTCTATGTTAATAATGAATTAGTTACTAATGTAAATGATGTTAAAGAAAATAAACCATTCATGGTTGGAGAAACCCTTAAGAAACATGATGACACCAACCCATTTATTTTAGGGTTTTGTAGTAATCAAAAAACATATTTTAAAGGTCAAATTGCTGAAATAAAAATATTTGATAAATGTTATAAAAATTTAAAAACTATTTTTGATAGAGAAAAAGGATTGGTTTTACATATGGATTTTGAGGACGGATACTTAGATAAAACAAATAATATTATATGCGAACACCTCAATACTGAAATTACCAAAGAAGATATTGAAGTTATTGATAATATTATTCCAATAAGAAGAGAAGGTAACTTTAATTGTATGTTCCATGAAGATGAGGGGTTTGTTAACGGTGAATGGAAAAAGGGAGAGACTACCGCAAGAAATGAAAAGAGATTTGTTACAGAAATGCAACAAAAAAAGATAGATTATAAAGAGGATGGATTAAATAAAATATTAGAAGTATTAGATGTTGTGAATATAGATGAAACAATTTATCATAATACCATGTTTATAAATGTTACAATGAAATGAAAGTAGAAAATCAAAAACCTTGGTTATTTGAAATTAATAATCTTGATAGTAATAAGATAAATCCGTTTTTATCTGATAGTTCCTATTTAACAATTGAATTTAAAGTTGAAAATTTTTACAATAATGAAAAATTAGGATTTTTAGGTATGCCAGGCAAAAACTTTGGGATTAGTTATGATTTTGAAGTTGAGACTTTTGTATTTGAATTTTGGACAAAAGGGTTGAACGGTAGAGATAATTTTCACTGCTATAAAGATTTCCATATTAATAGAATTGATGTTGAAAATGGTCTTGTTTTAACTATACATTACGATAAAGAAAAAAATATATTAGAATTATATCATGACTTTAATATATTTTTCGATGTAGAATTAGACGACCCTCTAATTGAAGATTACTATACTCAACCACTTTATTTTGGTTGTCATAACCCCGATGCTGATAACCATAAACATAAATGTTTTACAGAATTAGATTTAAAACATTTTAGTATTTTTAATGGCGAAGCACAAATAGAAGAGATTGAAAACTTTTATAATAATAGTAAAAATATTAATGATAAATTATTGTGTTACTTTGATTTAAAGGAAAAATACTTAGTTCATAAAGAAGATTATAATTATTTTTTAATACAAAATCAAAAAGATAAATTAATTAACATATCACTGAATGATTTGAACATAAGTGTTGTTGATAGGATAAAATTAAAGAGGAAGAGAGTACCTGGTTTAAAAGTGGAACATAAAAAACCCTATAAATTAAAAACCAAATTAGAATCTAATTTATTAACAAATAGGGACTTTTCGTTAAATATTATTTTTAAAGTAGAACGTCATTTTACCCAAGATGAAAAAATTGGATTTTTTGGAATACCAGGTAAAAACTTCGGTATTAGCTTTGACTATGAAGTTGAAAAGTTTGTTTTTGAATATTGGACACAAAAAGACGTAGATAATAAGGAATTTCATTGCCACAAAAATTATAAAATAAATCGTAACGATTTACATAATGGAATTACTATTAGTTTAATTTATAAAAAGAATGAATATTTTGAATTGTATCATAATTTTAAATTAATAGATAAAATTGAAGTTAAAGATAATTTAATATCTGAATACAATACAGAACCAATTTATTTCGGCTGCCATAACCCAAGTTCTTTATTAGAAAATCATAAATGTTTTACTGAAATGGAATTGAATCATTTTAGTGTTTATGACGGAGTTATGGATATTACCGATTTAGAAAAACTAACAAAAACAGATAATTCTTTAACTTATTTTAATTTTAAAAAAACTGATAATATTGATGAAATTTTTGACAATTTAAATAAAGAAACATCAATCGAACTTGTTGATTTATTAACATTTAAAACGATGGTAGATTTTAATCTTGTTAAAGAAAAATTAAATAAAGTCGGTTGTGGTTTTTGTTTGGCTAAATGGACACAAGTGACTATGCACTTACATAATGGTACAACACATAGTTGTCACCATCCTGAACCACATAAAATAGAGTTAGATGAAATTAAAAGAAACCCAACCGCATTACACAATAGCAATGTAAAGAAGAGAGCTAGAAAAGAAATGTTGGAAAACAAAAGACCAAGTGAATGTAATTATTGTTGGAATGTAGAAGATCATTCCGATTCATTTTCAGATAGATTCTTTAAATCTGCCGAACCGTGGTCTGAACCTCACTTTGATGAAATTGCCAACTTACATTGGAGAGATAATTACAACCCAAAATATGTTGAAGTGAATTTTTCTAACACATGTAATTTTAAATGTGCATATTGTGGACCTGAATATTCGACCAAATGGATGGAAGAAATTAACGAACATGGGGGTTATATGTTAGATACACATGAATTTAACGGTCTCAGAAGGATGGAGGAAAGAAATACTAAACCATATAAACAAACAGATGAAAATCCATATGTGGAAGCGTTTTGGGAATGGTTCCCTGAATTATATTCAACATTAGATACTTTTAGAATTACCGGTGGAGAACCTCTATTATCAAAAGACACATGGAAAGTATTAGATTTCATATTAGAAACTGACACACCTAACGAAAATTTAAAATTATCAATCAATAGTAATTTAGGTGTATCAGATGAGTTGATAGATAAATTAATTTTAAAATTAGAAAAAATAATTGCAGAAGGTAGAGTTAAAGAGGTTATATTGTTTACATCATGTGAAGGGTACGGTAAACAAGCCGAATACACAAGATTTGGATTGGAGTTTGATAGACTATTCTCAAACATAGATAAAATTTTAACAGTATTGGACAAAGTAACCATTGTAGTAATGTCAACTTTTAATATGTTTAGTATATTTTCATATGAAAAACTAATTAAAAAAATACATAGTTTTAAACTTAAACATTTCAATACATCAAGATATTGGAACTCAGCAGTTATTTTAGACACATCATATTTGAGACATCCTTCATTTATGAGTTTTAGAGTATTGAAAGATTATATCGATGTTGAATATTTCAATAGATGGTTAAAGTATATGAAATTTAATTCAACATATAGAAGTATTAATTTCTATGAACAACAAACTATTGAAGACGTTGGATTTTCAACCCAAGAGATTGAAAAAATTTCAAGAATAAAAGACATCTTCATTACAGATTACGATACTGACATTAAAGAATTTGATAGTAGTAAAAGAGATTTTATTAAATTCATTGATGAGTATGAAAAAAGAAGAGGAGTAAATTGTGAGGAATATTATCCCGAATTAATTAATTTTATAAAACAAATAAGAAATGATAATAAATTATAAACAACCTTATTGGGTTAAGTTTCAATGGGATATGTCAACCCATCATGATAATCAATATGTAACCGAATATAATAAAACAAATAATAAAATATTAGATGAATTCTTATTAAATGATAATTACATTATTACATGTGATTTTAAAATAACTGAAGAATTTATTACCGATGAAATTTGTATGATATATGGTAAACCTGGTAAAAATATTGGGTTATCATATAATAAAACTACAAATACTATGGCATTTGAGTTTTGGAATAAAACCGAAATAGAGGAAACTTTTAATTTTATTCCATTTAAAGACATAAAAAAAGAGGACATCCAAAAAGGAGTGATTATAACTGTCATAAAAAAAGAAAATGAAATTATAGTTTATAAAAATTTTGAAGAAAATAATAGAATTAGTTTTGAGGGTAACTTAATTGATGATTATAAAAATCCAGGTTTATTTTTAGGATGTTCGAGTCCTGAATGTGATTCTGAAAATGCCAGATATTATTGTCAAGTGGATATTAACCATTTTTCAACTATAGTTAACCATAGTGATATTAATTTTTCTAAATTAATTTATCAAAGTGAAACTGATGTTATATTAGAGGAAGAATTTTATAACGACATTCTTTTTCTTCATAATTTTAACAATATCAATAATTTAGGCATAATTTATGATGAGTCTAAAAATACAAATTTTTTAGAAAGAGTACCTAAGGAATATATTAAATAACGTTTCAGATTATCAATAAAAAATATTACATTATAAAAAATAGAAAACATGTCAGAAGAATTATCAAATTGGAGAGATGAACATTTAAATAAGATAAGTTGTAGTTTTTGTGCTGCAAAATGGTTAAATGTTAGTTTACATTTAGGTCACGGGTTTACAAATTCATGTCACCTACCATTACCACATCCAATAGATGTTGAAGCAATTAAAACCAACCCCGCAGCTTTACATAACACCGATTTTAAGAAAGAAATTCGTAAAATGATGTTAGAGGGTGTGAAACCAGCGGAATGTTCTTATTGTTGGAAAATTGAGGATATCGGCAGAAATAACATTTCAGATAGAGTATATAAGAGTCAAATATATAGTCCCGAAGATATTGCGGCGTTAAAGGAATTACCTTGGGATGCCGATATTATTCCCCAAACTATGGAGGTTAGTTTTGATAGAACATGTAATTTTGCATGTTCATATTGTAATTCAGGATACTCCACAACTTGGGGTAAAGATATTAGAGATAATGGACCATATCAAAAATTTAAAACCACAAGTGCAGGTGCGTATTATGCGGACGGATCTTGGTCAGAGATTTATGGTAAATACAATGAGAATAATCCATATGTGGATGCTTTCTTAAAATGGTGGCCTGAATTGTCTCAAAAATTAATGGAAATACGTATAACTGGTGGAGAACCATCACAATCTCGTAATTTCTGGCAGTTCATGGATACAATGAAACAATACCCATCCCCTAATTTACGACTTGCAGTCAATTCTAACCTAGGTCTTAACGAAACGACTGTGAATAGGTTAATTAGTATATCTCACGAATTAGATATCAAAGAATTCGATTTATATACAAGTTGTGAGGCTTACGGTGAACAGGCCGAATACATTAGAGACGGTTTAAATTATGAACTATGGAGAAGTAATTTAGTTAAAGTAATTGAGAGTGCCAAGATTAGACAAGTTGTTATTATGATGACAATTAATAGTTTGTGTTTATTTAGTATTACCGAATTTTTAGATGATATGTTGAAATTAAAAGAAAAATACGGAACACATAAACCAGTTGTAGATTTTAACATATTAAGATGGCCCGCATTTATGTCACCACTTACATTGCCAGATGATGTTAAACATGATTTACACGGTAAGTTATCAATGTGGTGGAGAAAACATAAAAAGAATCCATTAATTAATATGAATGAAGGTGCACAAATTCAAAGATTAATTGATTATATTGAAGTTGTTAATAGAGGACATAACACAAGTGAAATGGACATGTCAATACAATATCACGATTTTAAGAGTTTTTATGTTCAATATGATATTCGTAGAAATAAGAATTTTGTTGCAACATTTCCCGAGTTGGAAGATTGGTATAATTCATTGGTGGTTGACAATACAATTGCGGATGTTAAAATGACTGACGGTAGAATCACACACTATGAACCAGGTGAATATGTGTCAGATAAAGAAAATTATAATAAGTAGCCTATAATGAAAAAAATATTGGGGATTTGTGGAGATAGTTTTATGTCCTCAATTTCTAAAGATGATGATAATTTAGAAAATGGTTATGGAAAACATTTTACAGATATTCTGAAAGAAAGGTTAGGTTGTGAAATTATAACATATGCGAAGGGAGGTGTTAGTAATCAATGTATAAGATTACAGATTGATGAAATTATAAAACATAACCCTCATCATATTATTATTGGCACAACTAGTCCAGATAGAATTGAAATACCCTTAAATGATTTAAAAGTAAATAATTACTTTGAAAAATGGAAAAATCATTATTTTAAATCAGATAATGGACTATCAAATATTTCATATAAGAATAGTTTAGAAGAGAGCGGTAAAAATGTAATATTTAACAACAGTACTCCAACCATGTTAAGTAACTCAATTAATAATATATTATATGAGAATATTGTAAATGAAGAGATGAAAGAAAATGTAAATAACTATTTTCAATTTCTTTATGACATGGAATGGAAAAAACAACAAGATACTTGGATAATTTCAGAAGGTATATATAAATTATTGTCACACAATTTTAATTTTCATTTAATAACACCCATATTAGATGATAAATATTTTTCTTTTTGTAAAGATAACATTATTAAAAATTTAGATGAACTAAATCCATGGACATATTATAGTGTCAATAAAGAAACCAAAAATCCATTTCACATATCAAATGAGGATAGTGAAATTTTAGCCAATAAATGGTTTAATTTATTAAAAGATAAATTTTAAAATATGTCTTTTAAATCCCAAAAATAATACTTATATTAAGAAATAACTTATAATATGAAATTTATATTTGAAGACGCCAAAAATTTTTTAAATTTTACCAATTGTGAAGATGTAAACCCATCTGGAATTCGTAGATTCGGAGTGTCTCCATTATTAAATGCAAGTCATTTATTTTACGTTTCAAATGAAATAAACACAACACACACTTTTCATGACAGTAATGAAGATATAGAAAAATATATAATCTCATGTGGAGTGAATCATAGTCCAGAGGATTGGACAGGTTACTACGAAAATGTTAAAAGTCTATTCTCACATCTTAATGAAAAATATTTAAGGGATTTACAAAATGGTGATGCCATTCTATTAATTGATCAAAGTTTTGAAGGATATCAAACAGAATGGTTATGGGATTGGTTTCATAAAGAATGTAGAGAATGGAAAATATCACCAAAACAGGTTGTTTATGTGACTGGTAATATGGTAGTTGAAGAATTTTACACAAAATGGGCGAATGATAATGAAATCATTGAAAGGATTAAAGTAATTGGATACCCACATTTTGAGTTGGATTTAGGTATGACAGTTTTACATATGCCACATAGAAATGAAAGTTTACCAACGTGGGAGGATCATATAAAATATAAAACAGATAATATTGATAATATAAAATCATTTGCTTGTCTTAATAAAAGATTAAGACCACACAGAATATGGTTTTATAAGTATATGTTTGAGGCTGGTATTTTAGATAAAGGTCTTGTTAGTATGAATAAATTTGAAAAAAGTAATTGGTACTTTGAAGATAAGACAATAGACCCCGACTATGTTGACAATTTAACCGAAAACTTACCATTATTAGTTTATGGAAAAAGAAATGATGAAATGGACGATAATCATTACATAAGAAGGTTTAATGATCAAATTTGTTTGGATACGTTTGTAACAGTTATTAGTGAAGCACATTGTGGTGATAGTAATAATACAATGTTTATTAGTGAAAAAACATATAAAGTAATAGCGTGTAGACAACCGTTTATTATAATGGGTAATAAAGATACCTTAAAAAAATTAAGAGAAACTGGTTATAGAACGTTTGATGGGTTTATTGATGAAAGTTACGACTCATTACCAACTTTTGAAAGAATGGAGGCGATTGTAGAGTCTATAAAAAAAATAATAAACATAGAAGATAAATTAAGTTGGTTTAAGTCTATGGAAGAAATTGTAGAACACAATTATAGAACTTTTATGGGTAAACTAATAAATAGACCAATTGAATTTCTTGAGTTAGAAAGATACTCAAATGAAGTTTTTAAAATACCTAAAATAAAATTAATATAATGTATTATTGGCAGGAAAAAAATTTAAAAATTGATAAAAACTCAAAAATATTAATTGGGTTAGGGGATAGTTTCACCCAAGGGCAGGGAGCTTGCTCAATAGATTTGTGGGAAAAATATGATTGGGACATTAATAAAATGAATTTATATGAGAACGTAGATGTTTTAGAATCCAATTATAAAAATTCATGGGTTAATAAGATTTGTGAAAATTATTTAACTGATTTTACTCCCATAAATTTTGGCATGTTAGGGAGAGGTAACAGGGCGGCGGCAAATGAATTGTATTTACATCCAGAGTTAAATTTAGAAATGGCAAAAGAAAAAATTGTTGTTTTTATGTTAAGTGGAAGAGAAAGGTTTGATTTTGTACATAAAGAATATGCTGAACATGTTCATTTTAAAACAATATGGCCGTCAATTAATGATGACAACCCAGAAAAGGATTTTTTTGGTGGATATTTAAATTATGCACATAGTGATAAATCTTCAGTAATAGAATTATTATTAAATATATCATTAGTAAAAAATTGGTGTATTGTTAATAATGCTAAATTAGTATTAACAAGTGGTTTTGAAAATGATATAAATAGAATATCATTTATAAATAAAATAAAAGGAATTTCACATGATGATAATACAATGTATAGGGAACCAAAAAGGGTTGATGGATTGGTTGATATAGTAGATTGGGATACATTTCTATACCCAAATGGTAATTTATGTGTAACAGATTTATTATTATTATTAGAAAAAAAGGAAGATTTAATAGATTTAACATTAAGTGTAGATAATTTTCACAAATATTCTAAATCGTTTGATAAAATGAGTAATTATGGATATATTACTAAATGTTCACATCCCTCTTATAAGGGACATGAAATATTATCCGAAAACATATATAAACACATAATAAAAATGGGTGATAATTTAATACCTAAAATAAAATTAATTTAAAATGAATAACAAAGAAAGAAAATACTTACCCACATTAGCGGAATTGGTAGACAGATTAAGTATATCACAATTAAAGGAAGTTTTTATAACTGAACATAAAGAGGAATACTCACAAGAAATAAGAGACATTCAACATGACGTTCAATTATTTTTAAATGAACATCCTAACACTATAAATGCAGAAACCATTAGAGCAATAGTTGTTTTAGCACAAACCAATTTACATATTTGGCATAACGAATCTAATTATCGTAAAGGTATAAAAGATGGAAATAATTTAGAATTAACACATGGGTTAAATGGAGTTAGAAATACAGCAAAGAACAAAATACAAGAAGTTGTGGGAGGTAGAAAAGATTATAAACTTGATTGTTTAGCGGCAGAATTTCAAAATTGGGGAATAAGTTGGACTAAAACCGACATGACAGAAGAAGAGGGTTAAATGTAATTTATGTACTCTAAAAACAAAAATGATTTATTGGAAATTGGTTACACAGTAATCGACGATTTTTTACCAATCGATGTTGCAAAAAAAATACATGATTTATTCGTAAATGAACAAACATGGGAACTTAAACATCAAGTAAGAGAAAATCACTTTGAGCACGTTTTTAAAACTGAATCACCTTACTTACCTAAAGGAGACGAAATATACTCAACAAGATTTAGTAGGTCCGTTACATTAGAACAAAACGAAGATATTAAAAATACATATAATGAATTTTTTGTGCCGATGTTAAAAGAAGTATCACCATTTGAATTGAATGAATTTGATGTGAGATGTCATAAATCAGAAAAAGGTGATTATTTTAGATCACACATCGATGATTATGGAGGTGATATTAATTTAATATATTATGTCAACGAAAAATGGATGTGGGATTGGGGTGGCATGTTGAACATAGTTGACGACAAAGACTTTGATTATAATAAACAAATATTACCAAAATTTAACAGGGTTACATTATTGAATAATAAGGTTTTTAGATCTCCCCATTTTGTTAGCTCAGTTGAGGAGTATGCACAATTTCCAAGATATTCAATAGTATCATTTAATAGATAAAATGAAATTACATGCTTACGGTGATAGTTGGACTGAAGGTCAGGGTACTACCGACAATAGAGAAGAATGGAAAAATTATTCTTGGGTAAAAATAATATC
>Ga0078894_10003030_pt1 | contig 12710 bp, 11 predicted proteins | sample LauGreSu1BDMLBSD_2_FD_67506 | JGI IMG/M metagenome (GOLD analysis project Ga0078894, IMG submission 67506) | Freshwater lake microbial communities from Lake Michigan, USA - Su13.BD.MLB.SD (version 4) (version 4) | ecosystem: Environmental > Aquatic > Freshwater > Lake | place: Lake Michigan...
GTATCAGGCATTGTGCCACTGCACCTGCTACCACCCAGTTGGCTGTTTCACGAGCCGATGCTCTACCGCCCCCTTTTGGATCGCGAATTCCATATTTTTTAAAATACGTAAAATCGGCGTGCGACGGTCTAAAAATTTGACTCAATTCGTCATAATCTTTTGATTTTTTATCATCATTAGGAATCAGAAAACCAATAGCATGTCCCGTAGTTTTCCCTTCATAAATTCCTGAAAGTAGTTTTACGTTATCGGGTTCGTTGCGAGCCGAAGTAATATGCGACTGTCCCGGTCTTCGTCTATCCAAGGCTGCTTGAATTTTGGAAATATCTATTTCTATATTGGCCGGCATTCCATCCAAAACACCTCCTATTGCCTCTCCATGACTTTCGCCAAAAGTGGTTAATTTTAATAAATTTCCAAACGAATTAAACATATTCTAATATTTGACAAAAACATTTTTGGGCTCAGTAAAGAAGCGCATCGCTTCAAAACCTCCTTCTCTGCCCATTCCGCTTTCTTTCATTCCACCAAAAGGTGTTCGCAAGTCACGTACCATCCAAGTATTAATCCATACAATACCACTATCAATTTGCTCTGCCATATAATGCGCTTTTTTAATATCTTGCGTCCAAATACTACAAGCCAATCCATAAGGTGTGCTATTTGCCATCTCAATGGCATCTATTTCAGATTTAAATGGCGTAAGTGTAACCACTGGCCCAAAAATCTCTTCTTGATTGACTCTGCATAAATGACTCAATCCTTGAATAACCGTAGGTTTTATGAAAAAACCATTTTCACATCGACCTTCGGGATGATACGCTTCCCCACCGGTGAGAATAGTTCCGCCTTCTTCTTTTGCCAATTGGATATAGGATAGAATTTTCTTTTGATGATCTTGACTCACTACCGCACCCAAGTTGACATCGGTAAGCGGATCTCCTACTTTTAGATTATTTATTTTTTCTAAAAAACGAGTTTTGAAAGTTTCATAAATAGACTCTTGAATAAAAATCCTACTGCCACAAAGGCAAATTTGCCCTTGATTATTGAAAGAAGAACGAATAGTAGTATCAATAGCCTCATCTAAATTGGCATCTGAAAAGATAATATTTGGATTTTTACCCCCTAATTCTAGAGATACTTTTTTGAACTGACGCGCACAAATTTCATTTATAATACGACCCGTTTGTGTACCTCCAGTAAAAGCAACAGCTTTGATATCTTTATGTTCTACAATAGCTTGTCCTACTCTAGCGCCCAATCCATGCACTATATTCAATACGCCTTTGGGAAAATTGATTTCTTTACAAACCGTTGAGAGAAGATACGAAGTATAAGGTGTAATTTCGGAAGGTTTTGCCACCACTGTATTTCCAGCGGCCAATGCAGGTGCTATTTTCCAAGAAAAAAGATATAAGGGTAAATTCCAAGGGGAAATACAACCTACTACGCCCAGTGGACGACGAAGCGTATAATTCAAACCTTGTCCCGGCGTATGGTGGCTTTCGCTAGGAAAATTCATTTGCGCCGATGCAAAAAACTTAAAGTTGGAAATTGCACGAGGAATATCGCTCTGTGCCGCCAACCAAGAAGGCTTTCCATTATCAGTAGATTCTGCCAAAACAAACTCATCAAAACGAGCTTGAATGCCATTGGCTATTTTCATTATCCAATCAAAACGAGTTTCCATAGGCATATTGCTCCATTCAAGCTTCGCTGTTTTTGCGGCATCTATAGCTTTGAGCACATCGTTGGAATCACTATCAGGGATAGTTGCAAAAACATGACCTGTAGCAGGATTAATATTATCCAATACCTTACCCGAAATAGCGTCTACAAGATTACCGTTTATATAATTTTGAATAGGGATGATACTCATATTTATTAAATGATTAAGATAAGCAAATATACGGATAATATTACAAGTTATTCAATACAAAATCATTTATTACTTTTGGAAAAGGCATACGAAAAAGTTCTTCCTTAGTAATAAAATTAAACCAATTATCTACTTTTTTTACCTCCAATATGGCAAATTTTACATGTGCTTTTACATGACTTAATTTTTGAATATGCCAGTCCGAGAACGAATTAGAATCGATTTGAAATGCTCCAAATGGCATTTGAAAAATTGAATCTTTTAATATTTCACTTTCTATCATCACACCTTGATATAGCCCTTGCCATATATCTTTTTCTTTGCGGACTTCTACATACACTTTATCTTCACACACAATAAAAACACAATGAAAAAAACGGTCTTTTAAGACTTTATACTTTTTTTTTACGGGAAAATCAGATACTCGATTGGTTTTAAATGCCTTACAAATCGTCTGCATCAAGCAATTATCACATTGTGGGTTTTGGGGTGTGCACACGACGGCTCCTAAGTCCATCATTGCCTGATTATATAAAGCGGCTTTTCCTTTTGGGAGTAAATTATTGGCTAAATCTAGATACAATTGTTTTCCTTTTGACGAAAAAACAGTTTCTTCCAATGCAAAAATCCGAGCTAAAACTCTATATACATTACCATCTAAGACTGCCACATCTTCGTTGTACGCAAAACTAGATATAGCCGCTGCTGTATAGCTTCCTACGCCATACAATTTCAGCAAATCTTTATAGTTCGTTGGAAATTGATTTTGATTATCAAAAAAAATCCATTTTGCAGTTTTATGTATATTTCGAGCACGACTATAATATCCAAGTCCTTTCCAGATTTGAAATAAGACGATTTCATCTGCATTTGCCAAAGACTCTAACGTGGGAAATGTATCCATAAATCTGATGTAATACGGCATGCCTTGCGCTAGTCGAGTTTGCTGCATGATAATTTCAAAAATCCAGATTTTATAGGGATTTTTATCCGATTCCCAAGGCTTAATCGTTCGATTTGCGATTAACTCGGGAGATACTATATTCTTTTGAAAAATAGATTTCTCTTTCAAAAACAATTTTTAGATTAAATGCATTCCTATAGCACTCGCTATAGGTTTCAACGATTTATGCAAAGCATCAAATTGTTCAAAATTCAACTGCTGACTTGCATCGCTTTTTGCTACACTAGGATCGGGATGTGTTTCTATCAATAATCCATCTACTCCCATGGCTATACATGCTCTTGCCAAATCGGCAACACCATATCGGTAGCCCATCGCATGACTAGGATCTAAAATAATTGGCAAATTGGTATGTTCTTTCAAATATGCCACACCACATAGATCTAAAGTAAATCGTGTCTTCGTTTCAAAGGTTCTAATTCCTCTTTCGCATAAAATCACATTTGGATTGCCTCCACTCAGAATAAACTCTGCACTTTGCACAAATTCTTGTAATGTAGAACCAAATCCTCTTTTGAGCAAGATAGGTTTACGAGACTTGGCACATGCTTTTAATATTCCATGGTCATACATAGCTTTAGCACCTATTTGAATAATATCTGAATATTCAATTACTTCATCTATATGCGAACTATCTTTAGCTTCCGTAATAATTTTTAATCCATATTTATCACGCATTCTAGCTAATAAAATCAAGCCTTTTTGTCCCAATCCTTGAAATGTGTATGGAGAAGTACGAGGTTTGTAACAACCTGCTCTCAAAACTTTGATACCTTGTTCTATGCAATACTTGGCTGACATTTCAATTTGCTCTTCACTTTCTACACTACATGGTCCTGTAATCATAAGTGTATTTTTACTTTCGCCACCTATCAAAATTTCATTGCCAATTTTCACATCACGCAAGGCGTTCATGTACTCGCTACTAGCCAACTGAATATCTGATGAAAAAGCCTGACTAAACAAAATAAAATCAGCATGTTTTTCATCATAGGATTTGATAGAAGAAGAAGTCACCAAAACTTCGTAAGTATCCGAAGTAAATGATGTGGCTTGATAAAAATCTTTCAGCTCTTGTAAAGGGGCGTTTTTCTTAACGTGAAGTATCATATTTATTTAGTCTCCTTTTATTAATTTATGAAATGAAATGGCTCCTACCAACTCAAAATTCTCACTTTCTACAGGCAAAACCAATAGGGGAAATGAAAATTGAGATATGAAGGATAACATATTTTTAATGCTAAAAGTTTCTTTAATTTTCTTTGGATTTTTATTAATTAATCTAGATAAAGACATTGAATAATCAAAGTTTTTTGTAAGCAAACATTTTCTTATATCTGCATTGGTTATAATGCCTTCAAAATGATTGTTTTGCCCAATACAGAAAACTGTACCTAGTTTATAATCTTCCATTTTTTGAAGCATTTCTTCAAAAGAGTCCCCAATTTGAACTAAAGGAAGTTCAGAAATTGGAATCATAAAATCAGAAATTAAATATTCAGAAGCCACATTCTTACTTTTTAAATTCATGATAGCCGCACCGATACTCCTATGATTCATCAAATAATTCCCAATTACGATACAATCTACACCCAAAATACGCAAAATATAGGCCACTTCATTATTCACACCTCCATCTACTTGCCATGAAATTTGAGGAAAAGTGTTCACTATCTTGCGAATAGTATCAAAATCTATATGCTTAAATACACCGCCGCTAACACCTGGTGTAGTAGTCATTAATAGACCATGTGATATTTCATCTTTACAGGATTCAATAATATCGAAAATATCTGGATTACCTATTTGAATAGCCAATCCTACTTTGGTGTTTTCAAATTTTGGAATATAAAAATCGGAAGCAATTGTTTCAATTTGAAAAGAAACACGATTCACCTGAAGAGCTTCTATTTTAGAATAAAATATTTCAGGATTTTTTGAAATTATATGCAAATCGATGGCGACATCGGTATGCGACTTTATATATTTAATATCGTCAAAAACTGATTCATTTTCTATGCAATCTATATGACAAAAATCAATAGAATATAAAGACAATTCAGAAATTAAATCTGAGATATCTCTATCTTTAGACGAATAAATACTTGCCGATAATTTCATATCAAATACAAATAAAAAAACTCTTTAAATAAGAATTTAAAGAGTTTTCTATACTTAAATTATATAAAAATAATATTATTTTCCAGCAGCTGCCTGCGCACTTCTCAATGCTCTTGGGATCGAGATAGTTACGATAGGAATTGCCGGTGGATTTAAAATTTCAAATCCTTCACAAACAATATCTCTAATTCTCAAAGATTTTCCAAGCTCCAATGGCGTAACATCTATTTCGATAGAAGAAGGGATCTTATCCGCATCCGCTTTAACTTTGATTTTTCTTTGTTTCACTTCTAATTTCCCTCCGGCTTGTTGTCCTTTAGAAAATCCTTTTGTAATCAAAGGAATCTCAGTTTTTACTTTTTTTCCTGCTACTAATTCTTGAAAATCTACATGAATCATTCTATCATTTACAGAATCAAACTGCAATTCTTTTACGATAGCTTTTTTTGTAGTTCCTGAAATATTTAATTCAAAAACAACAAATTTGTCCGTATAGATACCTTTTTTCAAAGCATTATAATCTACAGCAAAAGAGATATTATCCCCACCACCGTACATAACACAAGGAACTAAATCTGAGCTTCTTGTTGCTTTACATGCTTTTTTACCTACTTGCTCTCTCTTTTGAGCTTCTAATTTTAAAGTTTCCATTAATTATAAATTATGATTTTATTGTATTGTTGATAAATAATGAGTGAATAGATTTATATTGAAATGTATTCTCTATAGCATTGGCAAATAAATTAGCAATTGTAATTACCTTTATTTTATGAGATTCGCGTTTTAAAGGAATAGAATCTGTTACTATCAATTCCTCCAATACTGAATTTTCAATATTTTCATATGCCTTTCCAGACAAAACTGGATGTGTACACAAAGCTCTTACACTTTTAGCGCCCCTATCTTTTATAATTTGTGCTGCTTTGCACAAGGTATTACCCGTATCAATGATATCATCTATCAAGATTACATCCTTTCCTGTTACATCACCTATCAAGGTCATCTCTGCTATTTCATTGGCTTTCTTACGATATTTATCGCAAATAACCATCTCACAATTGAATTGTTGTGCATAAAAACGCGTACGTTTTGTACTTCCCACATCGGGAGCTGCCATACATATATTGTCTAAATTCAGACTTTGTATATATTTCAAAAACACCGAAGAACCAAATAAATGATCCAATGGAATATCAAAAAATCCTTGTATTTGTTCGGCATGCAAGTCCATCGTCATCACACGACTCGCACCTGCTACAGAAATCAAATCCGCTACTAATTTTGATGTAATACTCACTCTCGGACGGTCTTTTCTATCTTGTCTTGCATAGCCATAATAGGGCATTACAACGCTGATATACCTTGCCGAAGCTCTTTTTACCGCATCGATAAGCATCAAAAGCTCCATCAAATTATCCGAAGGCTGAAATGTACTTTGAATAATAAAAACGTGATTTCCACGAATACTATCATTAATTACAGGCTGAAACTCACCATCACTGAACTGGTTTACAACTACATCGCATAGCTCAATGCCCATTTCTTTAGAAATAGCCTCAGCTAACGTTCGGGTAGCGCGCCCACTAATTAATTTAATTTCAGTCTGGTTCATTTTTAAATTTGGTCGGCAAAGATACAACTTTTTTTCTAATTTCCAATAGTGTTTTTAATTACAAAATTTTGATATAATAAATTACATTCCTATTTGGCATATATCAATCAATAATTTTATTCACCAAAGAACTCTTTCAATAGATAAAAACAAGCACTTATAGCTATAGCTTCTTTATTCTTTGAACGGTTGTAGATGAGGTCTATTTTTTTTATAAGCACACGTTCTCTGTTTCCCACGGCTATGTAGGCTTCTACTTTATTACTATGGGTAGTAGGCTCTACAATACCACTAGTAGCTATAGCATAATTGGCACCAGATTTTTCAAGCAAAGCACGGTGCATATCGGCGACACATTCGGGACTGTAAACACTGTGTTTTTCTATTATGTGAGAATCTACACCCAATATTTGCGCTTTCCAAGCATCGGAATACACTATATATGAGCCTTTGAAGATATCGGATGCCCCTGAAAATTCAGTAAGTGCATTTGCCAAAAAACCGCCTGTACAGCTCTCGGCAAAAGAGATAGTCGCATTTTTTTGTTTGAGTTTGTAAAACAAATGCTCAAAAACGCTCTGCTCTGTAAATCCATAAATATAATCAGCTAAAGTATCCTTTATCTTTTCAAAATAGCTGTCTATCAAGGTTTTGTCATTTTCGTGCCCACTCAATCGAAGATTAACTCTAAAAATAGAAGGAAGATAGGCTAATTTGACTGTAGCAGGAAGTTCGTTTTCAATGTCTTCTATCTTGGTAGCGAGGAAGCTCTCCCCCATACTCGCCGTTTGGATATGGCGATAATATAATGGCGTAGCATATTGTTTTGCAAAAATCTTAGGGATAACGCGTTCAGTCATCAAAAATTCCATTTCGAAGGGGACTCCAGGCAAAGATATGACTATTTTTCCATCAATTTCAAACCACATACCAGGTGCTGTTCCCATATTATTGAATAATACTTCGCCGTTTGCAGGAATGTCCGCCTGCTGTTCGTTTATCTCCAAAAAAGGACGATTTCGGCTTTCAAAAATATGTTTTACGTGATTATATGTATCTTCATCTCGCTTCATATCTACCCCAAAATATTTCGCAAATGTTTTTTTGGTAATATCATCTTTTGTAGGTCCCAAACCGCCTGTAAACACAATAATATCGGACTCTTTAAGCCCAAATTCTAACCAACGAACGATTTCTAAAGCATCATCGGCAATAGCCATACGCTGGCGAATAGAAACGCCAATTTTATTGAACTGACGAGCAATAAAAGCGGAATTAGTATCGATGGTCTGACCTATCAAAAGTTCATCGCCAATAGTGATAATGGTAGCGTTCATATCTAATGGATTAGTCTAAATATAAGGTTTCAAGTTTTTGTTTTATTTCTAAATGATTGTTGAATACAAATTCACATTCCGTTGCAAAAAATGGATGTTGTCTATTGTGCGTTTCGGGAAGCGACCATACATTGAGTCCAGCGGCACGTGCGGCTTTTACGCCATTGAAACTATCTTCAATTACCAGAATGGTTTCTTTGGGTACTTGTGCGTAGGACATTGCCGAAAGGTATACCGCTGGATTGGGTTTTCCCCATTCTTCGTCATAAGCCGAAAAACAGGCTTCAAAAAAGTCTTCGAGTTTTAATAATGTAAGGATATTTTCCAGCACATAATGCGAGGAAGAGGTAACCAAATAGCGTTCCATTTCCTTTTCTTTAACAAAATCTACCAATTCATAAAGTCCAGTCATAGCCTCGCCTTTTTCAAAGACTTGTTCTATCACTTTTTTTTCTATCAGATGCCCATAATGCTCTAATGAAAGACTTCCTAAATTGTAGGTTTGCGCGTGCAATGCTACAACTTCTGTGGTTTTGAGACCTGTACTGTTGGTGATATCTTTTGAACTGAGTGCAATGCCAAATTCACGCTGAAAAACCTCCGCCTCGGCTATCTGCCAAAAAGGCTCAGAGTGAATCAAAACCCCATCCATATCAAAAAAAATAGTACTAATGGGTGCGCTCATAATCTAAAAAATTTCGTAATGACAATATTCACAGTTGAGTCCGCCATTCATGAGTTGGAATCGTGTGCTGTCTTTGAGGCCTATCTTTCGAAGGGCACTTTTATTGGAAGAAATCAACCAAATATCAAATCCTTTGTAAAAATTTTTGAAAATATCGCCCAAATCTTTATACCACAAATCTTCATTATTGAGTTCAATACGTTCGTTGTATGGTGGATTGATTATCATTATTCCCTCTTTGGACTTAGGTTGGAGTTCAAAGAAATTTTCTTTTGAAAAATAAATGTACGGCAAATCAATATTGGCATCATAATAATTCATTTTGGCAATATCCAAAGATTTTCCCGCCAAATCATTTACATAAAAATTGACTTCTGAAATTTTAATTTGACTTTCTAGTATCGTTCGCAATTTTTCGTATTTAGCTTTTTCAAATTCTTTAAAATGAAAAAATCCCCATTTTTTGCGTTTTAGATTGGGAGGATAATTGCTAGCAATCATAGCTGCCTCAATAAAAATAGTTCCTGAGCCACACATAGGGTCATAAAAATCTTTTTTTCGATCCCAATTGGACATCAAAATCATTCCCGAAGCCAAACATTCATTGATAGAAGCCTCAGTTTGGCGGTTTTTATACCCTCTTTTGTACAATGCCTCGCCTGATGTATCTAACGAAATAGTACATTTATTCAAGCTAGAAATATGAACTTGTATTCTAAAATGCGGTTCTTTTATATCTACATTGGGGCGCTTTTTGTATTTGAAATAAAAATAGTCTACAATAGCGTCTTTTGATTTGAGGCTAATAAAATGAGAATTAACAAACTGCTGCGAGTTGATGATACTTTCTATAGCAAAGGTATTGTCTAACGTGAGCCACTCTTCCCAGTTGAATTTCAATATATTTTGATACAAATCTTCTTCGTCTTTCACTTCAAATTCAAAAAGAGGACGATAAATACGAATAGCAGTACGAAGGCTCATATTGGCCAACATTAAATGGTCAAAACTGCATTCAAAGGCTACACTTCGTTTCAAAATGGTACAGTCTTCTATACCAATTTCTTGTAATTCTTTTTCCAATACAGGTTCTAATCCTGCAAAGGTCTTGGCAATATATTTGTGATAACTCAAAATTTATATGTATTTATTCCTTGCAAAAATATCTCAATTTTGATGAAACATAGATTAAATTTAGATTAAAGTATAATTTTTCAAAATAGTTGAGATCAAAACCAATAAGTTTCTCTACCTATAATTTTTAGAAAATTCACAATTATTTGCCATTACAATTCTAATTTTTAGATTACTTTTGTTGGTATAGTATTTTTAAAAATTTCAATGCTAAACAAAATAGCAATTTTGGGGCCTGAGTCTACAGGAAAAAGTCAGTTAACGATAGCATTGGCTAGCTATTTCAATGCACCTTATGTTCCTGAAATGGCACGAGAATATTTGGCAGTGAAAGGGATTAATTATACGTATCAAGACATATTTGACATAGCCTTGCTCCAACAAGAAACTGAGAAAAAGTTGCAAAAATTACATCATGATAAATCTTTTCTTATCTGTGACACCGAGCTTATAACCATTAAAATATGGTTAGAATATAAAAAATGGGAGGTGCCGAACTGGATTATTGAAGAAATTGAAAAATCGGACTTTACTCTATATTTATTGACCGATATCGATTTGCCTTGGCAGGAAGATCCTTTGCGCGAGAATCCAAATGATAGACAAGAACTCATTCAGCTTTTTGAAAAAGAATTGAACCATTTTGGGAAAAATTATCAAATTATAAAAGGCTCTGGTGATTTGAGAACTCAAAAAGCTATTGAATTTATTAAAAACTTAATACTTTGATATCAAACAAAATTAAATAATCTTAATAAGCTTTCAAGCTCAAATCCATACTTTTATATGAATAGGTAAGACTTCCTACGGATACAAAATCTACGCCAGTTTCGGCATAGTCTTTAATAGTTTCCAATGTAATGCCACCACTTGCTTCAAGAGGCATTCGATTGGCTACAAAAGCTACCGCTTCACTGCAATCTTCTACCGAAAAATTATCTAGCATAATGCGTTGTACATTGCCAGCTTCCAAAACTTGTTTTACTTCATCTAAATTTCGAGTTTCTACTTCAATAGGCACTTGTTGCATATTCATTTTTTCTTTGTAAGCTAACGCTCTATTGATGGCTTCCGAAATTCCGCCGCAATAGTCCACATGATTATCCTTGAGCATTATCATATCGTATAGTCCAAAACGATGATTAGTTCCACCACCAATTTTTACCGCTAATTTTTCAAAATAACGATAATTAGGTGTAGTTTTTCGGGTATCTAATACTTTACAAGCAGTATGACTAATCAACTTTACAAATTCATTCGTTTTGGTAGCAATTCCGCTCATACGTTGCATCGTATTTAGCACTATTCTTTCTGCAAGTAAAATAGAACGCGTATTTCCTTCCACAACAAAAGCGATATCCCCTTTTGACACAGTTGCTCCGTCTTTAATAAAAAGCTCAATTTTAAGTGTAGAGTCAATTTGATGGAAAATTTCTAACGCTACATCAACTCCTGCTAGGATTCCATTGTCTTTTACTATTAATTTTGCTTTTTTAATATCATCAGCAGGCACACAACTATTGGCACTATGATCTCCTACAGGAATTATACCATGTGGATCTTGAATATCTTCTTTAATGGCTTGTGCTATAAATTCTTTAAAATTCATCATTTTATTTTTGACAAAGATACAAACTATTAGAGATAAAAAAAACCGCAATTTTCATTGCGGATTCGATTATCATTTTTTCTAAAATTAATTATTTTTTCCAAATCCTATCTTAATGCCTAAATGAAAGTCCACTTGTTTGGATTCGCTAGCAATTGCAGAAATAAAAGAGCTAGAACCAAAATAAAGTGGACCTACTTTCATACCAGCACCAATCATATTCCCCGCATTTTCAGTAAATGTGAAAGGGGTATATATTTCAATAAAATTTGATACAACTCTGGGAATTATAGCAAAATAATTATTAGCCAATAGATTTCTAGGATTATCATTACTGGATGCTCTTTGTTGCATTTGTAGTGTAATAAAGAAGGGTTTCCAAAGATTCAGATCGGTATATATATTAATAGCTATTGGAAGTTTCATTTCTATTTCTGTTTCTATTTTATTTTGTTCTTGAATAATGCCATTGGCTTTCAATTCATTTTGAACTTTATCAAAATCACTAGAAATATATTTAGAAACATCTACATTATTAGCTGTAACTATATATTCCTTATTATTTTTTTGATCTAAAGAAAACTTAGTAAATCCTATATCATTCAATGCCACACCGGCTCTTACGATATATTTTCCTGTTTTTACATTTTTGTATTGATATGAAATTCCAGCATCTACTCCAAAACCTGATGGTGTCCCTATTACATTTCCTTTAATATCGTTGATATTAGGATTTGTATAAGTCATTCCCAAAGTTCCCGTTCCTGTCAAATATGCTTTTTTATTAGCAGAATCGATATTAAGATTCATATTAGCTTGACTCAAATTTGAATTTGCATAAAAGCCTGAGAAAATAGCTTTTATTGTACCTCCAATTTTTAATGAATGTCTTTCATTATTTAATAAACAAGTAGCGCCACTTGCACCTATTTCAAACCAACTAATTGCAGAAAAAGATTGACGATTTGCATTTATTTTATAACCATTATCGATATCGGTTATACTTGTATTCAATACTGATTTACCCAAATTCAAATCAATATCATTTATTGTAAACATAACTCTAGCGCGAGTCATTATACCAAATGTTGTTTTTTTATTAATAGCATAAACTACACCAGGTCCTAAAACATCAATACCAATAAATGCATTAAAAGGTTTACCATTAGTTTTATTCCCAAAAAAAAGTTCTTTTGGATTGTCAAATTTATTCGTATTACGAGTAGATAAGCTTATCAAATTGTTATTGACATTAAAATCCATTGAAAATAACTGGACGTCTAATTTTTGGTGCATTCCAGCCATTTCTGCAGGATTGACTAGTGTAGACAATATACCCGCATTTTGTGATGTATTTATACCAATG
>Ga0078894_10003031_pt1 | contig 12708 bp, 14 predicted proteins | sample LauGreSu1BDMLBSD_2_FD_67506 | JGI IMG/M metagenome (GOLD analysis project Ga0078894, IMG submission 67506) | Freshwater lake microbial communities from Lake Michigan, USA - Su13.BD.MLB.SD (version 4) (version 4) | ecosystem: Environmental > Aquatic > Freshwater > Lake | place: Lake Michigan...
CGGCCGCTTCAGCGCCAATGGCGTAAAGCCAGACGTGACCGAAACTCCCATTCCACGCTTCGACCTCTTGCAACTCGAGGCCTACGATTCGATGTCGGTGCAGTTCTCAAGAGGCTGCCCGTTCCAGTGCGAATTCTGCGATATCATCGTTCTTTATGGTCGCAAACCTCGCACCAAGAATCCCGACCAGCTAATCAGCGAACTCCAGTACCTCTACGACCTGGGCTGGCGCCGCTCCATCTTCCTGGTGGACGACAACTTCATTGGCAACAAACGAAACGCGAAATTACTCCTGCCAGCCCTCAAGCAATGGCAGATTGCTCATAGCTATCCATTCAGCTTTGCCACCGAAGCGTCTGTTGACCTCGCCGCTGACGACGAGCTGATGAACATGATGGCCGAGTGCCGCTTCGACAGCGTCTTCCTGGGCATCGAAACTCCCGACGAGGCCAGCCTCTCCATTGCGGGCAAACATCAGAACACACGCAGCTCGCTGGAGGAGTCGGTAGATCGCATCACCTCCTACGGAATCCGCGTGATGGCCGGCTTCATCATTGGCTTCGATGGCGAGAAGACTGGCGCTGGCGATCGGATTGTGACCTTCGTGGGACGCACTGGCATCCCGGCGGCAATGATGGGCATGCTGCAAGCGCTCCCCAACACCGGCCTCTGGCATCGCCTCGAGAAGGAGGGGCGCCTGATTCAAGAGAAGAAAGATGCCAAAGGAGTCAACCAGACCAACCTCCTGAACTTCGTACCCAGCCGACCCATTCGTGAAATCGCCACTGAATACGTAGACGCATTCTGCCGCCTATACGAGCCCAACGCCTACATCGATCGCGTCACCCATTACTACACAAAAATGGGCAAACCCCGCTGGCAACCCTTTGCCAAGACCGTCAGCTTCGGCAAGTCCGGCTTACCCAGTTGGACGGACATCCGCGCCCTCTCCATTGTGATCTGGCGCCAGGGAGTGGTTCGAGACACCCGCTGGCGCTTCTGGCGCTCCCTGCTCAAGATCGCCCGCGTCAACCCAGATAACTTCGAACAGTTCCTGGTGACGCTTGCTCACAACGAACATTTCCAGGAGTATCGCAGCATTGTGACCCGCGAGATTCAAGATCAGCTGGCAGCCCTTCCCCCCGAACCCCCGAACGCGCCGGTGTCCTCCAGTCGCGAACTCCAGCCGGCCTGAGGGGGGCCTCACTTCGGGCCCACAGCCCTCGCCCCCTGGCCTTAGTCCTGCACGTAGGCAAGCCCGGCGATCAGGCAATGCTCGGCCCTCTGCAACTCGCGGCCGAGGTAGAGGGCATGGTCGAGGCGGCTCACCGGCAGGGCCCCCTCGCCCTCGCTGAGCTGAATCCCCAGCTCCTTGGCCGTGCGTCCGCGGTACACAGCCAACGGGCTGCGCGAAGCGCCACCCCGGCAGGCCAGCACCTCGCCAGTATCGGGATCGGTGGCCAAACCGCGTTCGTTGATGGCGTTGCCGAAATGCTCGGCCACCAGCTCGCCGGCTTCCACATCAACGCGAATCAAGAAATAGCCGGCCGGATCGAGGGCGATGAAGCGCTGGGAGAGCTGCTCATCCAGCTGCTGCCGATCGGGGAGCATGGGAATCTGGGACATGGGGGGGATCGTAGGAAGCCGTGAACGGCACATCGGCGTTGATCGCCTCAATCTCCGACAGCATCTGCCGATTGGCATCGGGCAGCCACTCGCGCAGGATCGCGTCGAACCGGGGCTCAAACCAACGGTGCAAGCTGGCGCGGGGCTGGGCCAGGAAGCCCCGCCGGCGCTTATGACTGCCGCCGGCGCCCGGATCGAAGCGGCAGATGCCGTGCTGGATCGCCCACTCGATCGGTGCGTAGTAGCAGACCTCGAAGTGCAGGTTCTCGACCTCCACATCGCTGCCCCAGTAGCGCCCCCAAAGCTGCTGCCCGTCATGCACGCAGAGGGACATTGCCACCGGATCAGCGGGATCGCCGTGGTGGGCGCTAAACAGCACCAATGAGTCACGCAGCTCTTTGGCAGCAGCGACAAAGAAGGCCTCGGTTAGATATTTACTGCCCCAGGCCCCCCAGCGGGCGCAGTGCTGGGCGTAAAAGCCATGCATGCGGCGCACCAGCTGCGGCGTGAGATCGGCACCGGCCAGGGCGGTGACGAGAAGGCCTGCCTCGGCCACGGCCCGTCGCTCGCGGCGTATGTTGCGGCGCTGGTTGGCATTGAAGCTGGCCAGATAGGCCTCGAAGTCAGCGTGGCCGGGGTTGAGCCAGAGACTTTGCTGGTTAAGCCAGAGGGCGCAGCCCGCCCCCTCGGCCAAGGGGCGCCAGCGCGGATCGACGTAGAGAAAGTTGCAGCTGAGGATGCCGTTGGCGCGGCAGAAGTCGTCGATCTGGGCAAGCAACAGGGCGGTCAGGGCCGCCGGGTCCTCGTCGGGAGCGAACCAGAAGCGATAGCCCTGCACCGGGCTCACCGGACTCATGCCCACCAGCTTCGGGTAGTACCGCAGGCCTAGCTGGCCGGCGAGCTGGGCGAAGGACTGGTCGAAAACGAACTCGCCGTAGCTGTGGCCCTTGAGATACAGGGGGGCCAGGCCCACCAGCCGCTCGCCGCGCCAAAGGCCCAGGTGGCAGGCCTGCCAGCCCTGGCGGGGAACGATGCTGCCGCTTGCCTCCAGCTGGTGGAGCCAACGCCAGGAATAGAAGGGCAAGGCCTCTGCCGGGCCATCGGGCTGGGCCTCCAGCAGGGCCTGCCACTGGTCCTGGGGGATCTCCCGGGTCGCGCGATGCCAGCGGGCGGTGAGCTCAGCCATGGCCCAGGGGTGCTGCGGGGGCATCAAAGGAGCAAACTAAACGGGTTTCCCCTTCCTCTGAAGAAGCGATGGCGGCACGGCAGCGAATGCTGGGGGTCTGCCTGACCCTGGCCTGGGGGACGGGATCGTGGGTCGTTCCCCGGCCCGCCGCAGCCGGGCTGCTGCGGCCGGTGCTGATGTTGATGCGCCCCCAGCTGGAAAACCGGCTGGCCCAGGTGTGCGTGGAGACCGCTGCGGGCGGCCGTGCCGACCTGGAGCGCACCCTGCAGGATCCCTGCCGCAAATTGGCGATCCCCACCAGCCGCTGCCTGATCGAGGAAACGGACAGCACCGGCCGCGGGCTGGGCGTGCTCACCGAGATGCTTGGCGGTCGCTTCGGCGATGACAGCGAGGTGGTGGTGAAGCGCTGCCTGGCCCGGATGTTCGGGCTGCCGCCGGAGAGCCTGCGGGAGGTACCGCTGCGGGAGCTGGGCCGGCGCTTCGCCAGCCGCAACAGCCCCCCCTGAGCCGATCAGCCGGCGGCCAGGGCGGCCAGGGCCTCGGGCTGCTGATCGAGGCGGGGCGCTTCCGCAAACACCTCGGCGGCATTGTTGGGGCTCTCCTGCAGCCGCACCCGGTGCAGGTGGGCGCCCCGGGCGGCGATCGCTCCCTGCAGCCGATCGGCAATATGCAGGGCGATGTTCTCGGCCGTGGGGACAGTGCTGGCGAAATGGGGAACGTCCTTGTTGAGGAAGGTGTGATCGAAGGGTTCCACCACCAGCTCGTCAACCAGCTGCTGCAGGGCGGCCAGATCGCAGACCATGCCGGTGCGCGGGTCGATGGAACCGCGCACGGTGACATCCAGCAGATAGTTATGGCCGTGACCATGGGGGCGGGCGCACTTGCCGTAGATCGCCTCGTTCTCGGACTGGCTGAGCTCGGGGCGGGCCAGGCGGTGGGCGGCGGCGAAATGGGTGCGGATCGAGAGGAAGGCTTCCATGGGATCGGTGGAGGGGGAGGCGAGCACGTCGACCCAGAGGCTGGGTTGCTCGTAAAGGCGCAGGCCCACGAGGGGCAAGTGGGGGCGGAGGCGGTCGCGGATCGCCAGAACCAGGGCCTCGGTGGTGGGCAGCCGGCCCTCGGCGCGGGCCAGGTCAAACTCCGGCCAGACCTCGTTAAGGAAACGAAAATCGAGCTGGGCGGTGACCTCGCGGCGGATGGCGTGCTTCACATCCGAGAGATTGAGCACCATGCCGTCGGCATCCAACGGACCACCCATCGCCACGATCAGCTCGTAGTTGTGGCCATGGCCCGGTGCCAGGCTGCAGGGGCCGAACCGGCGCGCATTCTCCTCGTCGGGTAGTTCCGGAAGCCGGTACAGATGGCTGGCGCTGAAGCTGGCGCGGCGGGTGATCACGCAGGGACGCCCCCGGCCGTGGGTGGCGTGCACCGATGGGGCCGCATCGGGTACCCCAGGGGGCACGGCAGGAAGCGCCGGGGGCGGCGCCGTGAGCCCTGTGGGGGTCATCAGCCGGGTTACGAAAGTGATTCATCCTAGAAACAGCCCCCGCTAGCTGGCCGATCCCCCATGGAGCCCGACCGCCCCGACCCGACCGCCCCAGCCGCCACACCCCCGAGCCACCAGGCCCTGGCCCAGCGGCTGAAGGGCCTCAACCTTTACCTGGTGGGAATGATGGGGGCCGGCAAGAGCAGCGTGGGCCGGCCCCTGGCCGAGGCCCTTGGCTATCGCTTTCTTGATGCTGACGCGGTGGTGGAGCAGGCCGCGGGCCAGTCCATTGCGGAGATCTTTGCCCGCGAGGGGGAGGCCGGCTTCCGTGCCCTGGAGACCGCCGTTCTCAATCAGCTCGCCAGCTGGCACTCTCTTGTGGTGGCCACAGGCGGCGGCGTAGTGGGACGGCCCGAGAACTGGGGGCACCTGCGCCAGGGCGTGGTGATCTGGCTCGATGCGCCCGAGGAGCTGTTGCTGCAGCGGTTGCAGGCCGATCCCACCCCCCGGCCCCTCTTGGCCGATGCCGACCCGGCCCACCGCCTGGCCGCCCTGCTCGCCACCCGCCGCCCCCTCTACGCCCAGGCCGACCTCACGGTGCCGCAGGGGGGGGGATCGCCCACCGAGGTGGCCGCGCAGGTTTTGGAGGGGCTGCCCACCATCTTGCGGAACCCCCAGCGCCCCCCCGCCCGACCCGCCGCGCTGGTAGACGAGGAGGGTGCCCTGCGGCGGGAGTTCAACACCCCGGTCCGACCGATCGAACCGGGGGATCCAGACGCACCGCGAACCAGCGGATCGTGAGGCCGGGCGCAATCTCAAGCTCGCAGGCCGTCTCCAGAAGTCGCTGGGCGCGGGGACCGGCACCCGCCAGATCGGCCAGATCGGCTGGCGGCTCGGGCATCGCCGCCAGCCTCTCGCTCAGCCACTCCAGGGTTTCGGCGGCCGTGAGGATCGTCTCGCCACCGCCGGGCTCCAACACCACGTAATGATCAAGTTCCCGCAGGAGCGGATCTGACATGGGAAGAACACGGCTGGGGGCCATCCTGGCGGCGGGGCTGGTGGCCTGGCTGATGGCGGGAGTGGTGGTCATGGGGCCGTCGCCGGCCTTCGCCGACGGGAAGGGCACCCTGGAGCAGCGGCGCACCAGTTGGCCGCAGTGGCGGCTGCCCGCCCCCCTGCCGCGCCCCGGCCACGGCGACCTGGAGTACCCGGCCTGGTTCGCTGGCGACTGGCAGGTGAGCAGCTGGGAAGCCCAGTCCTCGCCTGAGAGCGCCGTGCACTGGACGGTGCGCTTCCGCCCCCAACCCAACGGTGCCGTGGTGGGCGAGCGGGCAGCCAACGCCCGTGCCGTGGGTCGGGCCCTCCTGGGGGATGCCCTGCAGGAGGTGCGCGACGATCCCGCCAACCCCAACCGGCAGCTGGCGCGGCTGGTGGGAGATCAGAGGCTGGAATCCACGGTGGTCGGCCGGCGCAGCGAACAACCTGCGGCCAACCCTTCCCAGTTTTTGAGCGACGAGCTCACCCTCCAGGTGCTGCATGGCCCTGGGGATCCCCGGGTGAGCCGCATCGAGACCCTCAGCCGCTATGAGCGTCATGGGGGAGGGGGCCGCGGCTGGATCGAGGCGGAGCAGTGGCAAGCCCGCTACCCCTCACCGGCCCAGGGGCTGGTGGCGGCGCCCAGCGGCACCAGCCATTGGCGGCTCAGGCTCGACCCGCTTCCGCCAGGATCCGATCCCGCCAGCTGAACAGGGACGCAAACATCGGATTGTCCGCCAGGCCTGCCACACCCCGGCCCGCGAGGGGGGCACCGGCAGATTCGGGAAAGCGCAGCAGCGTGAGCTGCGCCGCCACCGCCAGATCGGCAAGGCTGAGCCGATCGCCCTCCAAATAGCCCCCGCCGCCCTCCACCAGGGCGCCGACCTGCTCCAGGTTGCGGCGAAGCTGGCGTGCCTCGCAGGGGGCCAGCACCTCACCCACCGCCTCAGTGACGGGGCTGAGCATGGCCCCGGGGAGAGCCGTTACCAGTTGGCGCAGGGGGGCGGGGGTGGTGTCGGGCAGCAGGGCGCCGCGCAGCACCGGATCGGCGGCGGCCGCCTGCACCAGAGCCTGGCGGCAGCCGGAGGCCAGGGCGGTGTCGGCCCAATCCTCCAGTAGCAGCACCCGGGCCTGGGATCGGGGCTCGCGGGGCAGCAGGGCGGGCTCGGGATGGCGCTCCTCGAGATAGAGGGCGATGGCGGTGGAATCGGCAATCACCTCGCCTCCATCGATCAGGACCGGCACCTGGCGCTGGCCGGAGAGGCGAAAGAGCTCCAGCTGGCCGAGGCCCGGGCTGACCTCCACAACCGTGTGGGCCAGGCCCTTGAGCGCCAGGATCAGGCGCACTTTTTCGCAGAAGGCGGAATGTCTGAACTGATGCAGTTCCACAGCGCGTCGGGCGGCGTCGGGGGCGAATCGGGGCGGAACGGGAAGCGATCGATCGTTGCGGCCCCGCCCGCGGCAGAGTAGCCCGCAGTTCCACAGTGATGCCGCCGGAGGGCGGTGCCCGGGCCGATGAAGGATTTTCTGGTCAACGTCACCCGCTACCCGCGCTACCTGATCGCCTTCAGCCTCGGGGTGTTCAACTCGGTGGTGGAACCCCTGGCCCAGCGGCGCAGCAATCCAGTCACCGCCGTGGCCCTGCTGGGCGCATTGATCAGCGGCATGCTCAGCCTCGGCCTTGTGCTGCGTGCGATGGTGAGTTGAGCCGCTGCGGTATCGCCATGGCCCAGGGCCGACGGGTGGAACGGATTGCCGCCCTAATCCGCCGTGAGGTGAGCGAGCTGCTGCGGAGCGGCATCAAGGACGAACGGATCCACAGCGGCCTGGTGAGCGTCACCCACGCTGAGGTGGCAGGAGATCTGCAGCACTGTCGCGTCTTCGTGAGCGTGCTGGGCAGCGAAGACGACCGCAACAAGGTTCTCGAGGGGCTCAAGGCGGCGGCGCCCTACGTGAAGGGTGAGCTCGGGCGCCGTCTACGGCTGCGTCGCACCCCGGAGGTGGCCTTCCAGCTCGACCGGGGCCTGGAGCGGGGCACCTCGGTGCTGGAGCTGCTCCATCGCCTGGAGGAGAAGCGTCAGGAGCGCGGAGAGCCGGCGCCCAGCGCCAGCGGTGACGCCATGGAGGCCGACACGGACAACGACGACACGGACGACGACGACGACAACGACAACGATGCGAGCCGCCGCGATCCGGCCTGACCCCACGTCGATGACCAGCCCCACCGACAGCCTGCGACGCCGCCTGGCCGCACTTCTCGTGGTGCGCGCCAGTGGCCACCTGGCGGACAACCAGCGCCGCTATCCCCGCTGGGAGCTGGCCAACGACGACCTGCGACGCCTGCTGGCCGAGGGGGTGGGGGGGGTAATCCTGCTGGGGGGCAGCGCCGCTGAGGTGCGGCTGCGCACGCGCCAGCTGCTCGCCTGGGCCGGGGCTCCCCTCCTGCTGTGCGCGGATGTGGAGGAGGGGGTAGGCCAGCGCTTCGAGGGGGCCAGTTGGCTGGCGCCGCCGCTGGCGGTGGGCCGTTTGCACCCCCGCGATCGCGCCGGGGCGATCGCCCTGGCCCGGCGCTACGGCCAATGCACCGGGCGGGAAGCGCGGCAGCTCGGGCTCAACTGGGTGCTCGGTCCGGTCTGCGACGTCAACAACAACCCGGCCAACCCGGTGATCAATGTGCGCGCCTGGGGAGAAGAGCCTCAGGGCGTCGCCGACCTGGCCGAAGCCTTCTGCCTGGGCGCCCAGGGGGAGGGGGTGTTGTGCTGCGCCAAGCACTTCCCCGGCCATGGCGACACGGCAAGCGATTCCCACCTGGAATTGCCGCTGCTTCCGCACGACCGTGATCGGTTAGAGGCGATCGAGCTGCCGCCCTTCCGCCGCGCCATCGCCGCCGGCGTCGCCTCGGTGATGACCGCCCACCTGCTGCTGCCGGTCCTCGACCCCCAGCGGCCGGCCACCCTCTCGCCGTCCGTTCTCAACGGGCTGCTGCGGCGGGACCTGGGCTTCGAAGGGCTGATTGTCACCGATGCCCTGGTGATGGAGGCGATCGCCGGGCGCTGGGGCAACGGCGAGGCGGCGGTGCTGGCCCTGGAGGCCGGCGCCGACCTGGTGCTGATGCCGGCCGACGCCGACGACGCCCTCGATGCGATTGTTGCGGCGGTGCGCAGCGGCCGGCTGAGCGAAGGACGGTTGGAGGAGAGCCTGGCCCGACGCTGCAGGGCGCTGGAGAGCCTCCCCCCCGACCCGCCGGACGCTGACCCCACGGCCCCCCTGGGCGGGCTGAGCAATGGCCCCCTGGCCGAGGACCAGGAACTGGCGGTGCGGCTCCTGGCCGGCAGCCTCCAGAGGCAGGGTCCCGCCTGGGCCGCCGCTGGAGGCAAGGGTGAAGGCCGCGAGGGCGGCGGGGGCGGCGTGAATCTGGTGCGGGTGGACTCCGGCCTGGGCAACCCGATCCTGAGTCCCCTGGCCCCCGCGCTGGTGCTGCCGGAAGCAGCAGGCCTGCGCACCCGCCTGCTGGAGGGTCGCAGCCCCTCCCCCTGGAGTGGGGATTCGGAGCAGCCGCTGGCCCTGGAGCGCCTGGGGGAGGGCCCGGTGCTCCTGCAGCTATTCGTGCGAGGCAACCCGTTCCGGGCCAGCGCCGGCAGCCCTGAACCCTGGCCGCAGGTGCTGCACCAGCTGCAGAAGGCCAACCGGCTGGCGGGGCTGGCGGTGCTGGGGAGCCCCTATCTTTGGGAGTCGCTACGGCCACTGCTCGGGGACGAGATTCCAGCCGCCTATAGCCCCGGCCAGATGCCCCAGGCCCAGCGGCTACTGCTGGAGAGCCTTGGATTCGGCCGCGACAGAGCCCACACGGCAAACGGCGCAGGCGACTTCACGGATTGAGGGAAAGTCGATGCTGAGCCTCTCGATGATCGTGCGCGATGAGGCCGAACGGCTGCCGCAGTGCCTGACATCCGTGGCCGGCTTCGTCGATGAGATGGTGGTGCTGGACACCGGCTCCCAGGACGACACCGTGGCGGTGGCCCGTTCGTTGGGGGCGACGGTGCAGGAGATCGCCTGGCCGGGGGACTTCGCCCCAGCCCGCAACCGAGCCCTGGAGCTGGTCCAGGGCGACTGGGTGCTGGTGCTCGACGCCGACGAACGGCTGCGGGACGAGGCACGGGCACCGCTGCAGCGGCTGATGGAAGAGCCCGACGCGCTGGTGATCACCCTGCTGCGGCGGGAACTTGGGGCGGCCCAGGCGCCGTACTCCACGGTCAGCCGACTGTTTCGCCGCCACCCCTCCCTGCACTGGAGCCGCCCGTACCACTCCCTGATCGACGACAGCGTGCTGGCCCTGCAGGCCCGCGAACCCCACTGGCGGGTTCGCCATTGCCCGGAGCCAGCCCTGCTGCACGACGGCTATCGGGCCGAGGCCCTGGCGGATGGCCGCAAGGCCCGCCAACTGCGGGCCGCCATGGAGAGCGAGCTGCGCCACCGGCCGAACGACCCCTACGCGATCGCCAAGCTGGCCGGGCTGGAGCTGCAGGCAGGCCAGCGGCAGCGGGCCCTGGCGCTGTTGCGCCGCGGGTTGGCGGCCTGCCCGCACGGGGCCCACGCCGAGCGATTCGAACTGCTGCTGCCCCTGGCCATCGGGCTCACCCCCAGCGATGCCAACGAGGCGGCCTGCCGCTACGAAGAGGCCCTGCAGCTCCCCCTCGATCCCCGCATCACCGCAGCGGCCCGCCTCAACCTGGCGCTGCTGCGGCAGGAGATGGGCGAGCTAGCCGAGGCAGCCGCACTGGCCCAGGCCGTCACAGAGACCGCGCCGGAGCTGCTGCAGGGGTGGATGGCCCTCGGCAGGATCGAGCGCCAACGTGGCCGTTTGGCCGAGGCCATGGCCGCCTACCGCGAGGCCCTGGCGCGGGACTCCTATCACCCGGAAGCCCATCAGAATCTGGCCGTGGCCCTGCTGTTGGCCGGCGACATCCCCGGGGCCCGGCAGGGCTTCCGCCAGGCCATTGCCCTGTTGCGCGACCAGGGGCGCACCGGAGAAGCCACCGCCCTCGCCAGCCACGCCGGCGAGCTGGTACGCCTGGATCCCTAACCGCCGCCTCCCCCGCGATGTCCGACTCCTCCCCCCTGCGCGGCCGCACCATCGCCGTCACGCGGGCCGACCAGCAGCTGGGCGCCACCCGCCAGCTGTTCGAGGCGGCGGGAGCAGCGGTGGTGGATCTGCCAGCCCTGGTGATCGGTCCCCCGGACAACTGGGGGCCGCTCGATGACGCCCTGGCGGAGCTCGACCAGTTCCACTGGCTGGTGTTCTCCAGCGGCAACGGGGTGGAGGCGGTGCAGCAGCGGCTGGCCCGCCGGGGTGGCAGCCTGGCCCACCGGCCGTCGGGGGTGAAGATCGCCGCCGTGGGCCGCAAGACCGCAGCGGCTCTGGAGGCCCTCGGAGCCACCGCTGATTTCGTACCCCCCGACTTCATCGCCGAGAGCCTGGTGGAACATTTCCCGGTCTCCGGATGGGGTCAGCGGCTGCTGCTGCCACGGGTGCAAAGCGGCGGGCGCACGGTGCTGGCGGAGGCCTTCGCCGAGGCTGGCGCCCGGGTGGTGGAGGTGCCCGCCTACGAAAGCCGCTGCCCGGATGGCCTGCCCAGCGCCGCGGTGCGGGCCCTGGACCAGGGGAACGTGGATGCGATCACCTTCAGCAGCGGCAAGACCGTGAACCACACAGCCCAGCTGCTGGAGGGGGCCTTCGGGGATGTCTGGCGGGAACGCCTGGCGACGGTGCGGGTGGTCTCGATCGGCCCGGCCACCAGCGAGCGCTGCCATGCCGTGCTCGGCCGGGTGGATTGCGAAGCCGACCCCCACGACCTAGATGGCCTGGTGGCAGCCTGCGTGGAGGCCCTCAGAGCTCCGCGCTGACGCGCTGGCCGTTCTTCTGCAGGGTGATCAAGCCGCGGTTGACATCGATCGCCGCCACACTCCAGCCGGAAGGGAGCAGATCGGTGGTGCGGCCCCCGCGATCGCCCGGACGCAGGCTGCCGCTCAGGGCTCCATAACTCACCACCGCCTCACTGAGGCCACCGCTGCGGATCACACCGCTGACGCTGAAGCCGGGGGGCAGCTGCAGGGGAGCACTGGAGCGAGTGCCCTTTCCGCCACCCGCCGTCGCTGGGGCGCCACCAGGCCGCGTTCCGCCGGCCACCGCACCAGGGGCAGCAGCGCCGCCTGAACCACCACCAGCAAGATTCACGGGCAGGGGCTTGCCGTCGGGCCCAAGCAGCGTGGGGAAGCGGTTGATCAAGGCACCGAAGGGATCCAGGCGGCCAAGGTTCACCGATCCCACGACCTGTTGGGGGGTGGCAAGGGGGGCGAGGTTGGCGCCGGCTGCAACCGCAGGCTTGCCATCGCTGGCGGCGGCAGAGGAGGCGGCGATCGCAGGAGCCTTCCGGACCGGTGGGGGCAGCAGGACGTTGGGATCAACGGGGGGAGGCGCCTGCGCACAGCCCCCCATCAACAGCGAGAAAAAGGCAACAGGGAAGACCGGGAGCCGGGCGATCAGGCGGGTCGCGGGGGTCAGCGGAACAGAATTCGACATGGCGTCAGCCGGCCTGCACCAGATCACGGAAACGATCCAGATTGGCCTGGAGCTCTTTCGTCACGATGCCTCCCATAATGCTGGGTTCCATCAGGGGTGCAAGTACGCCAGGGAGCTCGTAGCTCACGGTGAGCTTCACCGCCGTGCGCTGGCCGCCCAGTGGATAGAAGCGCACCGCCCCTTTGGTGGGCAGGCCGCCCACGGATTCCCAGTGCAGCTGCTGGGAGGGCACCCGCATGGTGATGCGGGCTTTCCAGTGGAAACGGAAACCCTGGGCCGCCAGGGTCCAGTCGGTGAGATCGGGATCGTCCAGGGTCACCACCGACTCGATCCAGCGCATCCAGCGGGGCATGGCCTCCAGATCGCTCCACACCTCCCACACCCGCTCAACGGGAGCTTCGATCTCCGTGGTCACACTGTGCTCAAGCCACCGTCCCATGTCCGCTTCTCCTAGGCGACCGCCGCGTTCTGGGCCAGGGCCACCGGCCGTTGCAGGATCGCAGCGGCGGCAAGGTGGCCGCTCATCGTGGCCCCCTCCATCGAATCGATGTAGTCCTGGCGGGTGTAGCTGCCGGCGAGGAAGAAATTGGGCACCGGCGTGCGCTGCTCCGGCCTGTAGGGCTCCATGCCGGGGGCTTCCCGGTAGAGCGACTGGGCCAGCTTGACCACATGGCTCCAGACCAAGCGCAGATCTCGGGCGGAGGGGAACAATTCGCGCACCTGGCGATCGGTGTGGGCAACGATTTCTTCGGTCTTCCTGGGAATCCAGGGGTCGCCGGGGGTGAGCACGCACTG
>Ga0078894_10003032_pt1 | contig 12707 bp, 9 predicted proteins | sample LauGreSu1BDMLBSD_2_FD_67506 | JGI IMG/M metagenome (GOLD analysis project Ga0078894, IMG submission 67506) | Freshwater lake microbial communities from Lake Michigan, USA - Su13.BD.MLB.SD (version 4) (version 4) | ecosystem: Environmental > Aquatic > Freshwater > Lake | place: Lake Michigan, USA...
GATGCAAATATTTATAGTCGTTTCTCTAATCCTTCGGTGCAAGAATTTGTAGATCGTTTATGTGTTTTGGAAAATGCAGAAGATGGATTTGCCACCGCAAGTGGCATGAGTGCAGTGTTTGGATCTTTTATGGCTCTATTAAAAAAAGGCGATCATTTATTATCATGTAACTCCATTTTTGGAAGTACGCATACGGTGATTTCAAAATACATGCCTAAATACGGAATTGACTATAGTTATGTGGGTGCAAATGCAACAGCCGCTGAATGGGAAGCTGCGATTACACCACAGACCAAGATGATTTATTTAGAAACGCCAACCAATCCTGGCTTGGAAGTGATTGATATTAGCATGGTAAGTGCGATTGCTAAAAAGCATAATATTATTTTAAATGTAGACAACTGTTTTGCTACACCTATTGGACAAACACCTATTGATTTAGGTGCCGACTTAGTAGTACACTCTGCTACCAAGTGGATAGATGGCCAAGGTCGTGTATTGGGTGGTGCGGTTGTGGGTAGAAAAGATTTAATTCATGACATTTATTTATTCTGTCGTAGCACAGGACCTTCCCTATCTCCATTTAATGCATGGGTATTAAGTAAGAGTTTAGAAACCTTGGAAGTAAGAATGGAACGTCATTGCAGCAATGCATTATACATTGCCGAAAAATTACAAGGGCATGCAAAAATTAACTTTGTAAAATATCCTTTCTTAAGTTCACACCCACATTATGAAATTGCTAAAAAGCAAATGGCAAATGGTGGCGGTATTGTTTGTTTTGAATTAACAGGCGGCATTGAATCGGGAAGAACATTTTTAAACAGATTAAAAATGCTTTCTTTAACTGCCAACTTAGGCGACACGAGAAGCATTGCCTCCCACCCTGCTAGTACCACGCATGCTAAATTATCTGAAGCCGAAAGACAAGCAGTAAGTATCACACCAGGCTTAATTCGAATCTCCGTGGGACTTGAACATAAAGACGATATTTTGGCCGATATTTTACAAGCCTTGGAAGCCAGTTAAAATAGAAATATCAAGCATAAAATTGCCTTTTATTTCAAAAAAATACACCGCCCTATAGCACATAAATGTTATAGGGCTTTTTTGTGTGTCTTTTCAACACATTGGGTGATAAAAATGCGCTTTATTAGGTTCTATTTTTCAGATTTATTAGTATATTGAATTCGCTTAAAACCAAACTAGCCAATTATGAAATTAAAAACAGGTATTCTACTTTCTGCAATGATGTTCCTCCAATATTATATCTGGGGAGCCTGGTATGTAACAATGGGACCCTATATGGACATTGTGTTTAAAGGTCAAAATGTGGATGTGGCCAAAGGTGCTGCCTATAGTGCGGGTGCCATCGCCACCATTATTTCCCCGTTTTTTGTTGGGATGATTGCTGATAGATATTTTGCTGCACAAAAAATTATGGGCGTGTTGCATTTGATTGGTGCCGGCTTACTAGTATATGCTACTCAAATGACACATACCTCTGGTTTTTATTGGGTGATTTTAATTTACTCCCTATTATACATGCCTACTATTGCCTTAAGCAATAGTGTAGCTTTTGCACAAATGACTGATCCAGGAAAACAATTTCCTTGGATTCGTGTATTTGGAACCTTGGGTTGGATTGTTGCAGGATTAGTGATTACCCAATTAAAAATAACGGACAACCCAATGACTTTTCAAATTGCTGCTGGCGCATCTGCATTACTAGGATTGTTTAGTTTCATTTTGCCTGACACTCCCCCGAAAGCAAATTCAGGTGATAGTTCACTTGGTGCTATTTTAGGGAAAGATGCATTTGTGTTGTTTAAAAGCAATGCCTATAAAATATTTTTTATTGCAGCTATATTAATTTGTATTCCACTTTCTTTTTATTATGGATTTGCAGGTTCTTATCTTAAAGAATTCTTTGGCGAAGGAACAACAGGTAAAATGGCGATGGGACAAATGTCAGAAGCGTTATTCATTTTAGCAATACCTTTCCTTTTCAATAAAATTGGCGTAAAAAATATGCTTATTTTAGGGATGGGTGCATGGGTTTTACGCTATGTATGTTTTTCATATGGTAGTGCTTCAGCTACATGGATGCTATATGCAGGTATTATTTTACATGGCATTTGTTATGACTTTTTCTTTGTGACTGGCTATATGTATACCGAGAAAAAAGCAGGTGAATCCATTAAAAATGCAGCGCAGGGATTATTTACTTTTGCCACCTACGGTGTAGGGATGTTTATTGGAACTTGGTATAGTGGTTTCGTAGCTGCTAAATATGCAACATCTACTGTTAATGCAACAACCAAGGTTGAAACAATTGCACACGACTGGCATAACATTTGGCTGTATCCTGCTGCCATTGCAGGTGCGGTATTAATTGCTTTCATCTTTACATTTAAAGAGAAAAAGGAAATTGCTACTGCCTAATTAAAAAATTAAAAAAAATAAGATGCGTATTGCAATGTTAGGTGCAGGGTTTATTGGCCGTTTTTATGCCGATGCTTTGCAAGGATATCGAAGTAAGGACAAAGTGGTGAGTATTTATGCACGCCGAGAGGAGTCGGCTGTAAAATTTGCAGCAGACTATAATTGTGCTCACTGGACTACTGATATGGAAGCTGCTATCGCCCACCCTGATGTGGACGTAGTATGTATTGCACTCCCCAATAATATTCATGAAGCTGCCGTGATGCTTTGTTGTAAACACAAAAAAGCAGTGATGACCACCAAACCTTTGGGACGTAATAGTACGGAAGCAAAGAGAATGCTTATTGCGGTAGAAGAAGCGGGAATATTCAATGGTTACTTAGAAGATTTAGTATATACGCCTAAGTTTATCAAAGCCAATCAAAGCGTTCAAGAAGGTGCTGTAGGACGCGTTTTATGGGCAAAGTCTCGTGAGACCCACCCTGGCCCTCACAGTGATTGGTTTTGGGATATTGAACAAGCAGGTGGTGGTTGTATTTTAGACCTTGGGTGTCATTGTGTTGAAATTTCAAGAAGCTATATCGGAAAAGATATTAAACCCGTGGAAGTAATGTGTTGGGCGGATACTCAAGTAAAGCCCATAGATGCTGAAGACCATGCCATTGGTTTAGTTAAATATGAAAATGGGGCTATTGGACAGTTTGAAGTAAGTTGGACTTTTAGAGGTGGATTGGATTTAAGAGACGAGGTAATGGGTACTGAAGGAACCATTTGGATCAATAGTTTTTTACGTACTGGTTTTGAAATGTTCACCACTGGTAAAGGGGGTGATTATATTGCCGAAAAAGCCGAGAGTGATCGTGGTTGGTTATTTCCAGTCGGCGATGAATTAAACGAGCTAGGCTACAACCATATGTTCATGGATATGTTTAATTCTATGGAAAAAGGCGTTGACCCTAAAGAAACTTTTTACGATGGCTATGTGGTGAACTGTATTTTAGACGCTGCTTACAAGTCGGCAAAAACTAAATTATGGGAGCCTGTAATATTAGATATATGGAGAGGTCAAGAAGGGTTGACTAAAGAAAGTCATTTAGTAGATTATGATGCCGATCATTATTTAGTAAAAGAAGAGATGACCCATTATGGTGCAAAAAAATTAATCTTAAAGCATAAAACCACTGGCAAAATCAGTGAACAAATTATCAACTAAGGGCTTTAATATTATGTCGAAAAAAAAATCTATTCCTGCAAATATTAAATCTGATTTAGAAAAAGGAGATAAAATTTATCAACCTGGCATTTCTGTGGACTGCACTATTTTTGGCTTTCATGAAAACGTTTTAAAAGTCCTTTTATTAAAAATTAAACATTCCAATAAATGGGCATTGCCCGGAGGATTTATTTATAAGGACGAAACCATTGAAAATGCAGCCTATCGTGTGTTGCAAGAGCGCACTGGTGTTGATAATATTTTCTTGCAGCAGTTCAATGCATTTAGCGATCCCGACAGATCAGATATTACTATTCACCAAAATAGATATTTGGAATATGGTATTAAAATACCAAAAGACAATTGGTTGCTTCAACGATTTATTACGATTGGATTTTATGCATTAATTGATTTTACCGAGGTGGACTTAGGCGATGCCATATCTAACGAAGGCGCTGAATGGGTTGACATTAATAAGTTAAGCAATTTAATGATGGACCACGAAACCATCGTGTTAAAAGCATTGGAATCTCTAAGAACACAACTCGCCTATTTACCCATTGGCAGAAACCTTTTGCCGAAGAAATTTACCATGCCTGAATTACAAAAATTATATGAAACTATTTTAGACCAAAAATTGGATCGTCGTAATTTTCAACGCAAAATGATTGGATTTGGCATTTTAAATAAATTAACAGAAACTCGAAAAGGCGGTGCGCACAAAGCCCCCTTCTTATATACTTTCAATGATAAAAAATATCAAAAGGCTTTGAAAGAAGGTTTATATGGAAGTTGGTAAATTCGTAGAATTTATTACCAACTTCCATTTTACTCTAATGATTTGAAAATATCTCCGCTATTTTTTTATGGAAGTTGGTAAATTCGCCTTACTTACTCCAATTTATTTTTACAGCTTTAACGTCTTTGGAATTAGGTCCCACCATAATTTGAAAATCACCTGCTTCCCAATCAAACTTTAAGTCCCCATTATAGAACTTTAATAATTCAGGGGTAATTTCAAATGACACATTTTTGCTTTCACCTGGTGCTAATTCAATTTTTTCAAACCCTTTTAATTCTTGCACCGGTCTTGTGATACTTCCTACTTCGTCTCTAATATACAATTGAACTACTTCCTTACCTGAAACAGCACCTGTATTTTTCACATTCACAGTTACCTTCAATTGCTGATTTCCCTTCAATTGCTTTGAAGACAATTGGATATCTCCATATTCAAATTGAGTATAGCTTAACCCATAACCAAATGGATACAAAGGCTCATTGCTAACATCAATATAATTAGACTGAAATTTTGAGAACCATTTCCCGGTTAAAGGGCGGCCCGTATTTTTATGGTTATAATACAATGGTATTTGACCCACATTTTGTGGGAAGCTCATACTTAATTTACCAGAAGGATTTACCTTACCCAATAAAGCATCCGCAATGGCATCCCCGGCTTCTGATCCTGCAAACCAAACATCTAAAATGGCAGGTACATGCTCATTTTCCCAACTTAGGGTAAGCGGACGACCATTGAACAATACCAATACAACGGGCTTCCCTGTTGCTACTAATGCCTTTAACAATCTTTTTTGCGCTTCTGGTATATCAATATTTGACTTTGAAGCACTTTCTCCACTACTTTCTGCACCTTCTCCTAAAGCAGCCACAATAACATCTGCATTGGCAGTTATTGCCAATGCTTCCTTTATCATCTCTCCTGCTGATCTATTATCTCTTGTAATATCTTTACCAAACATGGTTTGACGATTTTGCAATTCAGCATCATCCTCTAAATTTGCTCCCATTGCATAAAGGACTTTCCCATTGGCTCCTACTGCATCGGTCAATCCTTTTAATAAACTAACCGACTTTGCATTATCTGCACCCACACTCCAAGTACCGGTCATATTTTCTTTAGCATCTGCTAAAGGCCCCACCAAAGCAATAGTTTTACCAGCAGTAATGGGCAATACATTTTTATTTTTTAACAAGACAAAACTTTGAGCTGCTATTTTTCTTGCTTCCGCTCTGTTACTTGCAGTGAACACTTCAGTGGCAGATCTTTGCTCATTACAATAACGATAGGGGTCATCAAATAATCCTAATTGATACTTCGCAATTAAGATACGTTCACATGCTTTGTTGATTTGCGCTAAAGTTACTTTCCCTTCTTGTAATGATTTTTTCAAAGTATTCAAAAAACCCTCTCCCACCATATCCATATCTACACCCGCATTCATGGACATTACATTCACTGTTTGCTCATTTCCCATACCATGATTCATCATTTCGGGAATACCTGTATAATCAGAAACTACAAATCCATTAAACTTCCATTGTTTTCTTAATACATCATCTACTAACCATTTGTTGCCTGAAGCTGGAACTCCATCAATCTCATTAAAGGAGACCATCACCGATCCAACACCTGCTTCTACTGCTGCTTTATAGGGAGGGAAATACTCATTGTACATTCTTACTCGGCTCATATCTGTGGTGTTATAGTCTCTCCCACCTTCTGCTGCGCCATACAATGCATAATGTTTAACACAGGACATAATGGTATTGGGTGCCGATAAATCATCCCCTTGATAGCCCTTCACCATGGCTTTTGCAATGGCTGAACTTAAAAAAGGATCTTCCCCATTTCCTTCGGATACCCTGCCCCAACGAGGGTCTCTTGTTAAATCAACCATAGGTGAAAAAGTCCATTGAATTCCATCCGCACTTGCTTCCATTGCGGCAATACGAGCGGAACGCTCCACTAACTGCATATCCCAAGAAGCAGACATGGCCAATGGAATTGGAAATATTGTTTTGTATCCATGAATAATATCCATTCCAAATAACAATGGAATATGAAGTCTTGTATTTTTTACAGCAAACTCTTGTAACTCTTTAATTTTAGTTACAGAACGAATATTAAATACACCCCCCACTTTACCTGACTTTACTTTATCCGCAATATCTAAACTACTCACAGCACCTGTCACAAAATCACTTGAAGCAGGCAAATTAAGCTGGCCTAACTTTTCTTCCAAAGTCATTTTTGCCAATAAGTTATTGACAAACTGGTGCATTTTAGCATCCTTATTGGATTGTGCAAAAACAGCTGTGTTTAACATAACTGTTGCCAATAATAAAAGGTATTTTTTCATAATTACTATTTTTTTACCACACAATGGTTGACGCCGCTTGTGCAGGCATTTCAAATTTTATATTGTTGTTCCCTTCTAACAGGTTTATACTAACTGCCGGTCCAGTATTGAGCACCAAACTTGCTTTTTTACCATTGGGAAGTATAAACCCAACTGTTTTTATGGTTGCGAAATTACTGATTGATTCAACTCTTTGTGCACCAACAGGAATATATTTTGAAGCCTGGCCAATAATATAATAACTCACATTTCTGTTTACATTATCCCCCTGTATCGTTAATGCACCTTTACATTCGGTACAACCCCCAATGGTATGGGGCTCATATTTCGCATTGGCCGCCAAATTCCATTCAATCACTGCTGTAGCCCAATTATTGATTGTGCCAATAACCACATGCTCCAAGTGCCACATTAAATCTCCACCAAAATCACCTTTTGCACCCGTCCACTGTTCTGTAAATAATATTTTTTTATCGGGGTGCGCATTATGTACTTCTGATAATGCCGACTCATTTCCAAGATATAAATGAAAAGCAGTTCCAGCTGCATAAGATTTTGCTTTTGCATCATTTAATATTGCAATCGGGTAGTTTGGGTGATCGGCATTATGATCATACACTATTACTTCGGTATTTAATTTTGCAGCTTTCAATTGCGGCCCTAAATAATTGGCTAAAAAATCCTTTTGTTCTTCTGCATCCATTAATAAACTAGGATTATTGCCCCCATGTTCAGGTTCATTTTGCATGGTGATTGCATCAATTTTAATTCCTTGCTTGTTCATGGCCTGTAGGTACTTTACAAAGTAAAGCGCATAGCTAGCGTAATATTGTTTTAATAAATGGCCTCCCATGCTCGCTTTATTCGTTTTCATCCAAATAGGGGGCGACCAAGGAGAAGCAATTATTTTTAAACCGGAGTGAATCGCCAAAGCCTTTTTTAAAATTGGGATTAAATGTAAAGTATCCTCTGAAAGGGAAAATTGAGTAAGCAATGAATCCGTTGCTCCTACTGGCAAGTCATTGTAACTAAATACATGGGCATCTAAATCAGAAGCCCCCATACTAACTCTTATATAACTGACCCCTAAGGAGGCGGTATCTTTTCCAAATAATTCCTGTAAAATTGCTTGCTTTTTAACTTCAGATAATTGATTTATTAATTGGGCCGATCCACCTGTGAGTGCAAATCCAAAGCCTTCTATTTGCTGAAAACGTTTTGAAACATTCATTGTAACAGTAATTGCATTGGAAGGGAGTGTTAATTGATCCGATACAATTAAAGTTGTTTTATGAAATTTTGCAGCACCGTTTGCCGTGGTGGTGTATTGCACCGCCTGTGCATGCAGCAAGTGAAAAGAAAGTAGTGTAAAAAACACAGCTAATTTTAAATTCAACAAATAGCTCAATTTCATGTCATTTAGTTTATACAATAATTTGGTAAACGCAGGATAGGTGTGATTTAGCAAGTAAACTTACATTATAATTGAATGCATTAAACATATATACAAATAAATATGTATGTTTAATTTAATTATTTGAATAAATGGTTAAAAAGTTTACTATCTTATACTTAAATAGTATCAATAGCGGCTTATACAATGAGAACTTCAATTAACAAATGGGCTATTTATAGTTTAGGGGATCACGCAATTGTTTTTGCATTAAGTGCGCAAATTGATCCAGCTATTTTGCATACCATAACGGCACTCCGTCAATTTATTGAAAGTAAAAAAATAAAGGGTGTTTTGGATTTAATCCCTTCTTATCATACACTTACCCTTGTATTTGACATATCTCCGTTCCTGCAAAATATAGACAACAGTACTGAGTACATGAAAAATTTTGGGGAAGAACTGATAATTTCTTTCGAAAAAGAAAAAAACCAAATTCATGATCCTGTAAACGAAATCATTAAAGTACCTGTTTGTTATGACCCCATTTTTGCATTAGACATCAACACATTGAGTGATGAAAAGCAAATTTCAATTGCCACAATTATAGAATTGCATTGTGCACCCATTTATCAAGTGTATAGTATTGGGTTCTTGCCCGGCTTCACCTATATGGGCACAGTGAATGCTCAAATTCAAACCCCTAGACATGCCAAACCCCGTAACGCTGTACCTGCAGGTAGTGTAGGTATTGCAGGTCCTCAAACAGGCATCTACCCTTCTGAAAGTCCTGGTGGATGGAAAATTATTGGGAAAACGCCATGGGTCATTTTTGATCCAGCGCCTTCTAAATTAAGCAGGTTTAAAGTGGGTGATCAAATTCAATTTTATCCAATCACCACATTGGAATTTGACAAGCTCAATGAATATAAATAATTGATATGGCCATTAAAATAATTAAAAAAGGGATTGCAGACTCCCTACAGGATCAGGGCAGGTATGGCTATCAACACCAAGGCATTCAACCCAATGGCTGCATGGACTACTTATCTGCATGGCTAGGGAATGCCATAGTACAAAATGATCTTCATCATCCAATTATTGAATTGCATTTTCCTGCTGCACAAATTCAATTTACCACGAATCACACCATTTGTATCACAGGTGCCAATTTTGTTCCCGTACTCAACGAAAAAAGTATTCCTATGAATACCCCTATTCAAGTGAATGCAATGGACAGGCTCACAATGTTGCAACCCCTTGAAGGCAAAACTTGTTATGTTGCTATTAAAGGTGATTTTGAAAAACCCCAATGGCTAGATAGTCAATCCTTTAATGGAAAACGTTTTGAAAAAGAAGAACAAATTTTAATTCTTGACCAAAGTGACCAAATCAACCCAAATTTTAAATTCAATCCACTGGTCATTGAAAAAGTTCATCATTTTTTATTCAACAACCATGATCCCATTCGAATCATTCCTGGACCAGCTTGGCAGGATTTAACGGAGGATTCAATTCATCATTTATTAAACGCTCCCTATTCTATTACCCCTCAAGCCAACAGAATGGGGTTCCAATTAGCAGGCCCTGCATTGTCCCTAACAAGCCCTAATAATTATTTATCTAGCGCCGTAACGAGAGGTACTATTCAATTACTACCCAACGGCGAACTGATTGTTTTAATGGCCGATCATCAAACCATTGGCGGCTATGCCAATCTGGGTCAAATAATTTTGGTAGATTTACCTAGGTTTGCGCAAATAAAGACAGAACATTTAATTAAATTTAGTTTGACAAAACTAGCAACTGCTCATAATTTGTACCAAGAAATGTATGCACAATTTAAGCATTGATATTAACTGTGATATGGGAGAAGGCATGGGCAATGAAGCCTATATCATGCCTTATATTAGCAGTGCCAATATTGCTTGTGGTGGTCATACAGGCAATGCGGATTCAATTAAAAGAACAATTGAGATTGCACAAAAATACAATGTTGCAGTCGGACCCCACCCTAGTTATCATGACAAAGAAAATTTTGGACGCATTTCGCAATTTATTTCTGTACTAGATTTAGCTGAATTGATTGCAGCACAATATTATCAATTCGAAAAAATTGCTATTCCTATGGGCGCTCCAATTCATCATATCAAACTTCATGGTGCATTGTACAACGACTGCGCAAAGGATCCTATGCTCAGTAAAACATTTATTCAAACCATTCAGGCCATTGACCCCACTTTAATTATTTATGGGCTCAGTGGCAGTGCAACGATTCAAGAAGCAATCATGGCGGGGCAACCTTTTGCAAGAGAAGCATTTGCAGACAGGTCCTATCAAAACAATGGTCAACTAACACCAAGGCATTTGGATCATTCCATGCTTGAATCCACTGAACAAGTTATTGCACAAGTAACCACCATGATTCATCAAAATAAAGTCATCAGCCTACAAGGCGCATTGATTGATTTAAAAGCAGATACCATTTGTATACATGGCGACGGTCCCAATGCAATAGAATTTGCCGAAGGTATTTATGACGCATTAAAGCAAAACAACATTGAAATCAAAAAATACGAATGCGCCTAAGTTAACCTCTCTAACTGGACTTAGTTTAGGGGCTGCATTTTTAATGGCCAACTCCTCCATTGGCCCGGGTTTTTTAACACAAACCTCTGTTTTTACTGAGCAATTGGCTACCAGTTTTGGATTCGTGATTATTATATCCATCCTATTAGATTTAGGGGCTCAAATCAATATTTGGCGCTGCATTACTTTAAGCGGCATGCGTGCGCAAGAAATTGCCAATGCTTTATTACCAGGCTTGGGAAATATACTTTCCATTTTAGTTGTATTAGGGGGCCTAGCATTTAATATTGGCAATATCGCAGGTTGTGGTTTGGCTTTAAATATCTTAACGGGTATATCCTTTTCACAAGGCGCTATCATCAGTGGCCTCGTCGCTATCCTTATTTTTTGGGTACAAGAAATGGGGAAAATGCTAGATAGTATTACCAAATATTTAGGGATTATCAAAATAGGATTAACATTGGTAATTGTATATGCTGCGCATCCACCCATCCTTGAAGCAGTGCACCATAGTTTTGTTCCTGAAAAAATTTCTTTGTTGGCCATTGTAACCATTGTAGGAGGCACGGTTGGTGGCTATATTACCTTTTCTGGTGCACATCGCTTAATTGATGCTGGTATTACTGGACCAAGTCAAATGAGTTTTGTTACAAAAAGTGCAAGAACAGGCATTTTAATTTCCTCTCTAATGCGCTATATTTTATTTTTAGCTGCTGTTGGAATCGTTTCAAAAGGAATTGCATTGAATAAGGACAATCCTGCAGCCACCATTTTTGAATCAGCCGGTGGCAGATGGGGTTTATTTATATTTGGTATTGTTTTATGGAGCGCAGCTATTTCATCTGTAATTGGGGCATCCTATACTTCCTATAGTTTTATAAAACATATACAGCATAAAATCATCAAACAAGAAAGATGGATCATAAGTGGATTCATAGTTTTCACTACCCTATTTTTTGTAATACTCGGCAAACCTAAAGAGTTATTGTTGATGGCTGGATTGGTCAATGGATTGATTCTTCCTTTTGCACTCTCCATCATGCTGATTGCTAGCAGAAAATTACCTGCACTCAAAAAATATAGTTATCCTATTTGGATTCAGATAAGTGGTTGGTTAGTCGTGACAATCATGGGCAGCATGAGTATTTTTGCAATCATAGAAAAAGTAACTACCCAATAGCATTTCTTACTTATTATCATTGCCCGTCTCCAACATATCCAATTTATTTTCCTTAGGTTTAAATCCAAAATTATACCTTAGGTTCAAACCCCACCTTCTCGTATCACTTTCCCGATAGCCCACGGCGTTTTGGGTGCCTTGACGTAAAGTAAAGTTGTTTTTATTGGTAAATAAAAAGTCATTCCAACTAGCAGTAACCACTAATTTTTTCTTTAAAAATTGTCTGTTAATAGAGGTAGTGAATGATCCAAAATCCGATAATTCATAAAACTGTTGTTGCCCACTTAAACGCCAAAAACCATTTAAAGTGATGGTAGATAGCCCGTCTATTTTATAGGACTGAAAAGTAAATAAAGCCCAAGTCCCTTTGTTAAAAGTAATAGGCTTGCCTTCATAATATCCAATGTATTCATTGCGATTGTATTGCGCCCCAATTACTGCAAAAAACTTTTTCCCTGGTGGTATCACCCCAATCATTCTAAAATAGGTTTCTTTGCTTTTTCCCAAATTATCATAGGTTCGATAACTTACTTGCTTGTTGGTAGGTGATTGATAAACTACATTGGTAAAAATATCCTTGGTCTCGTTGACTCCATAGGCAAATAAAGGTTTGTCATCCACACTAATATTTGCTTCATAGTTTGTTGTAAACTGCGGCCTTAAATTAGGGTTACCCACTTCATATAAGAATGGATCAATGTATCTAGCAAATGGATTTAAAAA
>Ga0078894_10003033_pt1 | contig 12702 bp, 10 predicted proteins | sample LauGreSu1BDMLBSD_2_FD_67506 | JGI IMG/M metagenome (GOLD analysis project Ga0078894, IMG submission 67506) | Freshwater lake microbial communities from Lake Michigan, USA - Su13.BD.MLB.SD (version 4) (version 4) | ecosystem: Environmental > Aquatic > Freshwater > Lake | place: Lake Michigan...
GCGTACAGTTGCGCGACGTGATCAACCGTGTGGAGCCGCTGCCGAGCGCGAAGTTCGTGGAGTTCACCACGCTCTTCGATCCGCGACGCATGCCCGGACAGCGCAGCCCCGTCCTGCCGTGGCCCTACAAGGAAGGGCTGCGCATGGACGAAGCCATGCACCCGCTCGCGCTCCTAGCCACCGGCATGTACGGCAAGTCGCAGCTGCCCAACCAGAATGGGGCCCCCCTGCGGCTGGTGGTGCCGTGGAAGTACGGCTTCAAGGGCATCAAGAGCATCGTGAAGCTCCGCTTCACGGATCGTATGCCCAACACCACCTGGAACGACGCCAATCCGAGCGAATACGGCTTCTATGCCAACGTGAATCCGGCTGTGGATCACCCGCGCTGGAGTCAGGCAAAGGAACGTCGTATCGGTGAGTTCATCCGCCGCAGCACGCTACCGTTCAACGGCTATGCCGATCAGGTCGCGTCGCTGTACAGCGGCATGGATCTGCGTCGTAACTATTAATTCACCAGGTGAGGCAGTTCTGAACGAGCAACAGCCGGGCATAGAGCGCGCCATCCGTCGATTCATCCGGCCGGCGATGTGGTTGCTGGTGGTCCTGCCGGCCCCCGTGCTCGTTGCACAGCTTCTGCTCGATCAACTCGGTGCCGATCCGATCGACAAGCTGGAGCGACTGACGGGTGAATGGGCCCTGCGCTTTCTCCTCGCCTCGCTCGCCGTCACCCCCCTCATGCGGTTTACCGGCTGGGGATGGCTGGTGGCCCAGCGGCGTTTTCTGGGGCTGGCCGCCTTCTTCTGGGCGATCGGTCATCTGAGCGTGTACACGGTGCTGGACTGGTTCTTCGACTGGCAAGAGATCACGAAGGACATCCTCGAGCATCTCTATATCACGCTCGGCATGGGAGCGTTTTTGCTCATGCTCCCCCTGGCGCTCACGTCCACCAAGGCGAGCATCCGCACGCTCGGCGGCGCTCGCTGGAACCGACTGCATTCCCTGGTCTACGTGTCGGTGATCGCGGCCTGCCTGCACTTCGTGTGGGCCGTGAAAAAGGACATCACCGAGCCGGTGATCTACGGGGGGATCGCGGCGCTGCTGCTGGCCGTCCGCGTGGTGTGGCGCCCCACGCCGCGGGCGAGTGTGCGCGTCCCCTCGGCCGAGACGGGATCCTCCACGAGGTGAGCGGCTGTGGGGTACTGCCCTCGCTGTCCACCGTTGATCTCGGCAGCCGTTATTCTTCCCTGAGCTGTCTGCAGTGCTATCCGATCGATCTCCTCAAGAGCGACAAGGCGTGCGTGGGCTCCATCGACAAGGGCGGGAAGAAACCAGTGCTGGCGCACGCGATTGCAGGGAAGGCCGGGACGCCGCGGACGCCGCCACCCGCGCTCGATGTCTTCGCGGTCGCCGCCCCGGGGTTCGCACCCTTGATCGCTGCCGAGTGCGTGGCACTGGGGCTCACGCCGCGTGAGGTCACGCCAGCTGGCGTAGCGCTTGATCTCACATTACGCGAGCTCTTCACGCTCAATTGCTGGACGCGCTTGGCCAGTCGCGTGCTCGTACGCCTCGCCAGCTTCGAGGCGCGGGATTTTGCGACGTTGGAGAAAGCGGCGGCCCGGGTAGCGTGGGGGCGTGTGGTACCGCCGGGCGCATCGGTGCGTTTGCGCGTGACCTGCAAGAAGTCGCGGCTGTACCACTCCGATGCGGTCGCCGAGCGTGTGGGGCGAGGCATCGTGGGTGCCGTCACGGGTGTGCGGGTGGTGGAACGCGCGCGCGACGATGAGGACGACGATGAGCACGAGGTGCCGACGCAGCTCATCGTGGTGCGCTTCGAACACGACCGCTGCACGATCAGCGCTGATAGTTCGGGTCCGCTGCTTCATCGACGCGGCTGGCGATTGGCAGTGGCCAAGGCGCCGCTGCGCGAGACGCTCGCGGCGGGCATGTTGGCCGCACTGCCCTGGCACGGCGATGTGCCATTGGTGGATCCGTTCTGTGGATCGGGAACCATCGGCATTGAAGCGGCCCTGCGCGCCCGCGACATCGCGCCGGGGTTATCACGCAGTTATGCCCTGGAGCAGTGGCCGGATGCGCCGGTTGCGGCCTATGCCGCCGTGCGCGATGCCGCGCGAGCGCGTGTGAAGCCGCGCGTGGGTGTGCCCATCGTGCTGCGTGACCGTGACGCCGGAGCCATCGAGGCGGCGCGGGCCAATGCGGCCCGTGCCGGTGTGCTCGACGATCTCATGTTCGAGCAGGGCGCCCTGTCCGACACGGATCTCGCCCTGGTTGGTGATCGGGGTGTCCTGCTGACTAACCCCCCGTACGGTCAGCGGGTCAGCGGTGGCGCCGACCTGCGGGGGCTCTACGCAAGACTGGGCGACGTGCTACGTGCCGGTGGGCGCGGCTGGCGACTGGCGATGCTGGTGCCACCCGATCGTGCATTGGCCGGCCAGTTGCGACTCCAGCTGGAGACCGCCCTCCGCACGGCCAATGGTGGGCTGCCGGTGGAACTGCTGGCGACCGTGGCCCCGCGTGCCCGCTTATGCGCAGCGGACGAGACGAACCGGTCGCCCACTCGGTGACTCACAGGCGGAAGTAATCCGCCCGCCAAGTCTTCACCTGCTGCTTGATGGCCTTCCCCTTCATCGCGGGGTTGGCGATGACCATCTCCACGAGGCTGGCCAGCTCGGCGTCACTGGCAAAGCGCAGGGCGATGTAGTGACGCGGCGAGAACGTGGTCATCGCCTTCTCCGCCAGCGCGGCGGGCAGCACACGCTGATAGCGCAGCTGCTCCTCGAGGCGGATGACACGGTCCTGCGCGCGCAGGGGTGACAGCCGCGAAACCGATACCACCCCGAACATCGTGAGTGCCCCCACGAGGAGGTAGCCGGTGTCGTACGACGGATCCTTGAAGAAGCGCGTGATGCTCCAGACAAGGAAGATCAGCGCGAGTGGACTGGTGAAGTAGTGAAACAGCGGGGTGTACTGCGCGTGATTCGCGAATGTCTGCGGCGTGCGGGCCATGGTGATGTGCTGGGCGTGGGTGGCGACGAGGGGTCAGACCATGCCGAGTGCTGACTCGATCACGGTTCTGGCGAGGGAAAAGCGATCATCCCACGAACCGCGGATGACAGTGAACGGTGCCCGAAACAGGCGGAGCGTTCCTTCAAACAGCGCATGCAACTCCTGCCGGCGATACCCACGGTCGCGGACTGGATCGGGGACCCATGGCACATCGATGTCGAGCAGCAGGTACTGATTGGCCAGCCGACGGCGGGCCTCCTCTTCTATCGCCGGCAGGCATTGACCGTGATAGTGGTGGCCGTACACCACGGTACTCACCAGGTCCGTGTCGTGGAGCAGCAGCTGATGGCCTGCCGCGCGGGCGCGGACCTCCGCTTCATCCTGCGCGGCCATCTGCCCCACGGCGATGGGCCACTGGTCGCTGTCGACGATCGGCGCGCCCTTCTGCTCGGCATAGCCCCGCACGAACTCGGGGGTCCAGAGCACGCCGAAGTGCGACGCCAGGCGGTCGGTCAGCATGGTCTTTCCCGTGCTCTCCGATCCGATGACGACCACGCGGGTAAGGCGTGTCATGCGTCTGGGGCGGCCGATGGGGGAAGGGTCGCGCGGCGCCACTCCACATAGCCGAGGGTGGCGAGGCCAAGGAATATCGCGTAGAGGATGGCGGTAAGCGGCAGCCCGCGATGTGCGAAGAGGCCGATATAGACCACATCCACCGCGATCCAGAGCAACCAGTTCTCGAGCAGCTTGCGCGTCATCATCCACTGGGCGACGAGGCTCGTGGCCACCAGGATGGCATCAAGCCAGGGGAGTGCCGCGCCGGGGATGCGCGAGGTGATCACCGCGAGCGCGATCCACGTGCACAGGGTGATGATCGCGAGGCGTGAGGCCAGACGGGGGGGCGTGCGGGTGACGACCACTGGGGCGTGAGCGGAGCCGCCGCGCCTCCAGTGCCACCAGCCGTACAGCGACAGGGAGAAATACACCACCTGGAGGCCCGTATCGCTGTAGAGCCCCGTGCGGGCGAACACGACCACGTAGAACAGCGCATTGAGCACGCCGAGCGGCCAGCTCCAGATGCTCTGGCGCGTCACCAGCCACACGTTGGCCACGCCGGTGACGAAGCCGAACAGCTCCGCGCACGACGAACCGTGGGCGGAGAGCCAGGAGCAGAATGGATCCAAGAGACCGGCCATGGGCGTGAAGCTAACCGGGTGAGGGGATTCAGGTGATCTGCACGATGAGGGCCGTCGGGTGCCAAGGGGCTACAGGGATGCGGATCCGGTGATTAGCTTCTGCCGCACATGACCGGGGTGCCGGCGCCGCTGGTGTGCGTCTGGCTGAGAGAACACCCGTAGAACCTGATCCGGCTCGCACCGGCGTAGGGAGTCCCATCGATGTCTCGTCGCATCTTCACGCGTCGTGCACACGTGTCGCGACCGGAGGGTGCCATCGCGCGCGCCGTCCGGTCCTCCGTGTTCTGTGCCGCCGCAATCACCTCGGCACTCCTGCTCCCAGGCGCGGCACTTCGCGCCCAGACCCGTGCCGACTCGGCGCGAGCCGACAGCGCAGCCCGCAAGATTGAAGGCGTCACGGTGCAGGCCATTCGTGCCGGGAGTACCGCGCCGATTTCGCAGAAGACCATCGAACGGGCCGCACTCACGCAGCGGCATTTCGGGCAGGACGTGCCGATGCTGCTGATGAACGCGGCCCCGAGCCTCGTGGCGCACACCGAAACCGGCACGCAGTGGGGCTACAGCTACCTGCGTTTGCGCGGTCTCGATCAGACACGTATCAACATCACGATCGACGGCGTGCCGCTCAACGACATGGAGGACCAGGTTCTCTATTTCGCGAACTTTGCGGACCTCTTGAGCAATGTGCAGAGCGTGCAGGTGCAGCGTGGTGTGGGCACCAGCACCGCCGGTACCGCGTCGTACGCCGGCAGCATCAATTTCGAGACGGTGCCGGTGGCACGCCAGAACGCAGGCGGCGACGTGCAGCTCCAGCTGGGCAGTTTCGGTGCACAGCGCGCCACCGCCAGCTTCAATACGGGGCTCACCGGCAGCAAGTTCGCGGCCTACGGTCGCGTGAGTGCGCTCCGCACCAACGGGTACCGTGATCACAGCGGCGTGATGGGGCGCTCAGCCTTCCTCGGGGCCGGGTGGTTCGGTGAGAAGAACATCGTGAAGCTCACAACCCTCGTGGGGCTGCTGGCCGATACGTTGAGCTATGTGGGGGGCACGCGCGAGCAGCTCGCGAAAAACTGGCGCTTCAATCCGCTCGCCCCGGATGAGCGCGACAAGTTCGGCCAGCAGATGGTCTCGCTGGCCTGGTCGCGGGCCCTCGCGAACGGCGGCGCCCTCAACACCACCGTGTACCGCAATTCGGCGCGCGGCAACTACGACTATTTCGAGCTGCCGGACCGCTACCGCTTCAATCTCGCGCACACCTGGTACGGTGTGACCAGCGTGTACAACGTGGAGCGCGGCGCGCTCACCATCAACACCGGGGTGAACGCCAACACGTACCAGCGCGCGCACCGTGGCTATTTCCAGCCGGAGACGGAGCTGTACGACAACACCGGGCACAAGCAGGATGCGAGCGGTTTCGTCAAGCTGTCGTACGTGGCGGGGAAGGCCACCTGGTTCACCGATCTGCAGGGGCGCTGGGCGAGGTTCCGCTACGCGCCGTCGGAGAACGCGGGGATCGATGAGCGCGGTATCGACTGGATGTTCTTCAACCCCAAGGCCGGGGTGACCTACGCGCTGGGGCGCGGGCTGTCGGCGTATACCAGCTACGGCATCACGAGCCGCGAGCCGGCGCGCAACGATCTGTTCGGCGGTGAGGACGACCTCAATGCCGGCAACGTGGTGGCGTTCGGCGACTTCACCCGGGTGAAGCCGGAGCAGCTGCGGGACTTCGAGGCGGGGATCAACCTGACGCGGCGCACGTTCGACGTGGCGGCCAACGTGTACAGCATGGACTTCCGCAACGATATCGCGCGGATCGGTGCGCCCACGGCCAGCGGGGCGATCCTGCGGCGCAACGTGGGAAGCAGCTACCGCCGTGGCCTCGAGGTCGACTGGGCCTACCGGGGTATCGATCGTGTGGTGCTGGCGGGCAACGCCACGTGGAGCACGAATCGCATCCAGCAGTTCACCGACAGCTCGCGTGGTACGCCGGTGGTGCACCGCAATGTGGAGCCGCTGCTCACACCGCGCTTCCTGTCGGCACATCGCATTGAGGTCACCCCCGTACAGCGCCTGATGGTCGGCCTCGAGGGGCGCTATCAGAGTCGCGCCTTCCTCGACAACACGAGCAGCCCGGACCGCGTGCTCCCCGACTACTACACGCTGGACGCGACGGCGCGCCTGAATCTGGGGCGCACCACGTTCACGCTGCGTGGGCAGAACCTCGGCGACACGCGCAAGTTCGGCAGCGGGGCCGTAAGCAGCAGCGGTCGCGTGCGCTATTTCATTCTGCCGGCGCGCGCGCTGTTCCTGACGGCGGCGTACGACTTCTGAGCCGGGAGGCACAGAGGTGAGGAGACACGGAGGAACCGACGAGCTTTTTGCTCTGGTCTCTCGCGCAGCGCGGACGTAGCGTGAAGCATGCGTAGAACTCTCCTTGCCGCCCTCCTCGTCGCGCCGTTCTCGCTCGCGACTGCCCAGCCCCTTCGCCCGCAGGTCGACGCGTGGCGCAAGGCCCACGAACGCGAGATCCTCGATGAGGCCTTCGCGATGCTCGCCATCCCCAACGTGGCGAGCAATCAGGACGACATCGCGAAGAACGTGGTGTTCCTCACGAACGCGTTCGCGCAGCGCGGGGTAGCCCTCACGCCGCTGCGCGCGCCGACGGGTGGCAGTCCCGCGCTGTTCGGAGAACTCAGAGCGCCGGGGGCCACGCGCACCGTGGTGTTCTACGCCCACTACGACGGGCAGCCGGTGGCCGGCGGGAGCTGGGACGTGGAGCCCTTCGCGCCGCAGCTCAGCCGCTACCGCAACAGTGTGGCGGTCGAGCCGGTGCCGCTGCCGGTCCGCGGTGACACCGTCGATCCCAACGTGCGCATCCGCGCCCGGTCGGCCAGCGATGACAAGGGACCGATCGTGGCGATGCTCGCGGCGCTCGACGCCATGAAGGCGCTGCGCAAGCAGGCGAGCGTGAACATCAAGTTCTTCCTCGAAGGCGAAGAGGAGGCCGGGTCCAACCACCTTGGCGACATTCTCCGCACGCACAAGGAGAAGCTCACCGCCGACGCGTGGCTTTTCTTCGACGGCCCGGTGCATGTGAGCGGGGCACCGCAGCTGGTGCTGGGTGTGCGCGGCGTGATGGGTGCGGAGCTCACCTTCTACGGTCCCAATCGCGCACTGCACAGCGGCCACTACGGCAACTGGGCCCCCAATCCCGCGGTGAGTGTGGCGACCTTCATCGCGAGCATCCGCGATAACGACGGACGGATCCGCCTGCCGGGGTTCTACGACGACGTCCCCGCCCCGAGTGCGGCAGATCGGGCCCTCGCGCGCGCGGTGAGTGCCACCGACGACAGCGTGCGCGCGTCTCTCGGGCTCGCCCGCACCGAGGCCGACAACGCCGCCCTCGGTGAGCGCATCATGCAGCCGGCGCTCAACATCCGTGGCATTCGGGCGGGCAACGTGGGTGGCGGCGCGAGCAACGCCGTGCCCACCAGCGCCAGCGTGAGCATCGACTTTCGGCTGGTGCCCAATCAGCAGCCGGCGCGTATCCGCTCCCTGCTCGAGCAGCATCTCACGCAGCAGGGGTACACGATCACACGCGACCCGACCGTGTCGGCGCGCAGCACCGATCGCTCCAGGCTGGTGCTGGTGCAGTACGACAGCGGGTACACGGCGGTACGTGTGGCCAGCGAAACACCGAGTGTACAGGCAGTGAAGCGGCTCATGACGCGCAGCTATGGTCGCGAGCCGTTCACGCTCCCCATCCTGGGCGGATCACTGCCGCTCTTTCACTTCGTCGAGCAGCTTGGCGCGACGGTAATCACGGTGCCCACGGTGAATGCCGACAACAGTCAGCACGCCCCGAACGAGAATCTCCGCGTGGGCAATCTGTGGGACGGCATCGCCCTCATGACGGAGCTGATGACGGGGCTGGGGAAGGAGTGGCCGGCGTCGCGGATGTGAGCTACCCCGCCGACTTCCCCATGCGGCACTTGTCGGAGCAGTAGCGCACGCTGTCCCAGTCGCGCTCCCACTTCTTGCGCCATGAAAAGGGGCGCCCGCAGCGGGCGCAGAGTTTGTCGGGGTGTCCGTTGACCGAGCCGGGCTGCTTGCCAGTCTTTCGCTGAGGGGCCATGGCTCCCCAAGGCGCGCGAGCCGGTGCACTGTTCCCGGATGCACGCACCGCCGCCGCCGCCGCGAAATACCGGGGCGCACCCCGCCATTGACCCCGCCGACTTTCCGGCCAGCAATCAGGACCTGCTCTACTCCGACTACCGCAAGACCGAGGAGCTCGGCACCCTGCGCTCCGTGGCCCGGGCGCTGGCGGCGGAGACGGATTCGCAGAAGGTGCTGGAGACGCTTTGCAGCCTCTCAATGGTTCGAGGACGTGCTAGTGGCGCTGTAGTGGCTCGAGTAAGTGATGATGATGGCGTATTTATCGCCGCTTCGGGGAAAGTGTCGAGTATGCTCGGGCTCACCTTCCCGCTCGTTGACACCTTCACCGAGCGCGCGGCGCGGGAGCACCGTACGCTGTCCATCAGCGACCCGTCGCAGAGCTCGCCGTTTTTCGCCGAGCTGCTCCCCACCCTCGGGGTCGGCCCTGTCCTGCTCCTGCCCCTTCTCGCCAATCAGCAGCTTTTCGGGGTGCTGGCCATTACCCGTGATGCCGGCCACCCGCGCTTCGACGAGGCGGACGAGGAGCGCCTCGGGGTCATGACCGATCTCGCGGCGCTCGCCCTGTGGAAGGCCCGCCTGCTGGAGGAGGCGCGGAGCGCCGACGCCGCCAAGACCAGTCTGCTCGCCACGCTCTCGCACGAACTGCGCACGCCGCTGACCGCGCTGGAGGGGTATGGGGAGCTACTGGAGGACGAGATCCTCGGCCCGCTCACGGTCGAGCAGCGCGAGGTGATTGTGCGGCTTCGTACGGTGGGGCGTCATCTCGGCAGTCTGATCGAAGACATCCTCACGTTCGCGTCGCTGGAGGCCGACCGTCTCACGGCGCGGCGGGGGCCGGTCCGTCTCGACGAACTGCTCGACTCCCTGCACCCCTTCCTCGAGCCAATGGCGCGCGAAAAGGGGATCGCGTTCCTGATCGACCTCGAGCCGGCGTTGCCCGTGTTGCTCACAGACGAAGCCCGGGTGCGACAGATCCTGCTCAATCTCTGCCAGAACGCGATCAAGTTCACCGAGGAGGGTGGCGTGACGGTGCGTGTGTCGCGGGGCTCACCAAACGCCGACGGTGGCGCCACGGTCCGTTTCGCCGTGCGCGATACGGGTGTGGGGATCGCCGCGCCCGATATGCAGCGGCTGTTCCGCCCCTTCTCGCAGCTGGAAGACTCGGTCACCCGTCGTGCCCGCGGTACGGGCCTGGGTCTCTATATCGCGCGCCGTCTGACGACGATCCTCGGCGGCCGCATCGAGCTTGTCTCGCGCCCCGGTGAAGGGTCCATCTTCACGCTAGTCTTGCCACAAAATCACTGATCCCCACGCTAGATTTCGTGTTTATGTCAGCCATTTCGAGCGTATTCAACGACGGTGTCTTCGCCGAGCAGTTCGAGAAGTACCGTCGCGATCCGGGCAGCGTCGACGAAACGTGGCGCCAGTACTTCCGCATGGCGGAGTCTCTCTTTGCCGGCAGCGCGGCGGGGTCTGCCCCGGCGAGTCACGCGGCGCCGTCGTCCACGATGGACACGGCGTTGCTCGCGAAGGTCGCCGCGGCGGCCTCGCTGCAGCAAGCCATCCGCATGTACGGGCACTATGCGGTGCAACTCGATCCGCTGGGGACGCCGCCTCCGGGCGCCGACGAGTTGAGCCCCGAGTTTCACGGCCTCACCGACGCTGATCTGCTCGCCATCCCAGGTGCGGCATTGGGCGACGACCGCTTCGCCACCGCGAAGGACGTGATCGATCGCAAGCGCAGCGTGTATTCCGGTCGGGTGGGCTGCGAAGTATGGCACCTCGAGGTGAATGAGGAGCGCAACTGGTTCCGTACGGCGTTCCGTGATGGGGTGCTCACCCGTCCGCTCACCGCCGACGAACGGAAGCAGGTGCTCAAGCGCCTCAATGAGGTCGATGGCCTCGAGCGCTTCCTCGGTCGTGCGTACCAGGGCTACAAGCGCTTCTCCGTGGAAGGCACCGACACGCTCGTGCCGATGCTCGACGCGATGATCGACGCCCTCGGTCGTGAGGGCGCGACCGAAGTCGTGATCGGTATGGCGCACCGTGGCCGCCTGAACGTGCTCACCAATGTGATGGGCAAGCCGTTCGAGGCGCTCTTCGCGGAATTCGAGGGGCATCACGATGCCGCCGACGAGAACGCGACCGGCGACGTGAAGTACCACATGGGCTACAATGGCGCGCGCACCGTGGATGGTCGCGACGTGAAGCTGCGCCTCATGCCCAACCCGTCACACCTCGAAGTGGTGAACCCGGTCATCGAAGGCGTGGTGCGCGCGCTGCAGCGCGAGCCTGGCACGCCGGGGGCGCGCAACGAGCACGTGGTGGTGCCGGTCGCCATTCACGGGGATGCCGCGTTCCCCGGCGAGGGCATCGTGGCCGAGACGCTCAACATCTCGCACCTCAATGCGTACCGCACCGGTGGCACGATTCACATCATTGTGAACAACCAGGTGGGCTTCACCACCGATCCCACCGATGCGCGCTCCACACACTATGCGTCGGACCTCGCGAAGGGCTTCGAGATCCCGATCTTCCACGTGAACGCTGACGATGCCGAAGCGTGCATCATCGCCATGCGTCTCGCGTGCGCGTACCGCGCCACGTTCAAGAAGGACGTGCTGATCGACCTCGTGGGCTATCGTCGTCACGGCCACAACGAAGGCGACGAGCCGATGTACACGCAGCCCACGCGCACGGCGGCTATCCGCAAGCACCCCACGGTGCCGCAGGTGTGGGCCAGCCGCCTCGTGGCCGAGGGCGTGCTGAGCGCCGATGAGGCGGCCGCGGTGGAACGGGACGTGTCGCAGCGCTACGCCGACATTCATGCGCGCTTCAAGCAGTCGCTGCTCGGCGGCGAGAAGCACGCGCCGTGGCCCGCGGAAACGACCGTGACGCCGAAGAGTGTGACCACCGGTATGGCACCGGAGCGGCTGCACTTCATCAACGAGTCGCTGCTGCAGTGGCCCGCCGACTTCGCCGCCAATCCGCGTCTCGCCAAGCAGCTCGAGCGCCGTCGTGAGACGATGGGCGAACAGGGTGGCATCGAGTGGGGCCACGCAGAGGCTCTGGCGTTCGGCTCGCTGCTCCTCGACGGCATGTCGGTGCGCATCACCGGACAGGACGCGGAACGCGGCACGTTCTCGCACCGTCACTCGGTGCTCAACGACGTAAACACCGGTCGCAAGTACGCGCCGCTCGCCAACCTCCCGGGCACGAAGGGCGCCTTCGAGGTGTACAACTCGGCGCTCTCCGAGACCGCGGTGCTGGCGTTCGAGTACGGCTACAGTGTGATCGCCACCGACACGCTCACGCTCTGGGAAGCGCAGTTCGGTGACTTCGTGAACGTGGCGCAGCCGATCATCGACCAGTTCATCGTGGCCGACCGCGCCAAGTGGGGGCAGGACAGCGGGCTCGTGATGCTGCTGCCGCACGGCTACGAAGGGCAGGGACCGGAGCATTCGAGCGCGCGTCTCGAGCGTTTCCTGCAGCTGTGCGCCGAGGGGAACATGACCGTGGCGTACTGCAGCACGCCGGCCCAGTACTTCCACCTGCTGCGGCGTCAGGCGCTGCGCAAGCATCGCCGCCCGCTGATCTGCATGCAGCCCAAGTCGCTGCTCCGATTGCCTCAGGCGGCGTCGAAGCTCGACGACCTCGTGAACGGCGGCTTCCAGAGTGTGATCGACGATCCGATCGCATCGCAGCACCGCGACGATGTGCGCCGCATCGTGTTCTGCACGGGCAAGCTGTACTACGATCTCGCACTCTCGCCGTCCCGCAATCCGCAGGTCGCGCTCGTGCGCGTGGAAGAGCTGTATCCGTGGCCGCACGAGGAGATCCAGCGGATCATGGACAAGTACCCGGCCGTGGAGCAGGTGGTGTGGGCGCAGGAAGAGCCCAAGAACCAGGGCGCCTGGACCTACGTGCAGCCACGGTTGCGGGCGAGTGCCGGTGCCGCGGTCGGCGTGCGCTACGTGGGGCGTCCCGAACGGGCCAGCCCGGCCGAAGGCTTTGCCGATGCGCATCAGACCGAACAGGCGCGCATCGTAGCCATGGTGATGGATACCGGCGAGGTCCCGGAAGGACGCCCCGCCTTGACGGCAACGCACTGACATCGATGCCTCCTCTCGCGCTCACGACGACGCGAGCGATCAGCGCCGCGGCCATGGCCGCGGCGCTCGTCGTTCCGGCCATCCCACTCGGTGCCCAGGCGGTCCCCGAACGCGGCGCGGCCGCCCTCGGGTCGGCGCTGGCCGGCATTGGTACCACGACCCGTGTGCTCACCGTTGCTGCCCACCCCGACGAC
>Ga0078894_10003034_pt1 | contig 12700 bp, 9 predicted proteins | sample LauGreSu1BDMLBSD_2_FD_67506 | JGI IMG/M metagenome (GOLD analysis project Ga0078894, IMG submission 67506) | Freshwater lake microbial communities from Lake Michigan, USA - Su13.BD.MLB.SD (version 4) (version 4) | ecosystem: Environmental > Aquatic > Freshwater > Lake | place: Lake Michigan, USA...
GGTGTAGATGGTCCTGGAGTTCCTACACCCTTTGATGTCGCGGCGTATCTGAACGAGAACGCGAAGCAGCGAGTCACTCGCAGCAGCCTCTCCAATCAACTGATCTACTCATCCCACTACCTCGATTCCGTATCTGGCCTCGATGGCATCTACGTTGATTCAAGCCGACGCGAGGATTCTCCCGTATATGATATGGAAGATATCCCCCCTCCCGAGAGCCTGATCAGCAGCAGCGCCGGAAATCTTTCCAGCGGAGAGGTATATGAGTACCTTTCGCTCAAGGCTCCCCGCTTCGCCACGTTGACGCTGGGAGTGAGCGCCACGCATCTTGAACGGGATCTGACTGAGATTCCGCCATTCCTCGATGGAACTGACACACTGAACAGGGTTGATCCAAAGATAGGTTTAGTGCTTACACCAACATCGTGGATTACTGGCCGGGTAGCGTATTTTGAAACTACCAACAAAACTGTGCTTGAGGATCTCAGTAGTCTCGAGCCGACCCTTGTGGGTGGTATCAACCAACGCTTTAATGATCTGAGCGGCGCGCAGAGTCGCAACCTCGGCCTCGGTCTCGATGTAAAAGATCCGAATTTCGTCTACGCGGGCGCCCAGTATACCCGACGGCATATCACTGACTCGTACGGCGCGGTGATGGACATGGTGTCGTACGACGGTGAGTCCACCACCCAAATCGCCACTCAAAACTACGGATTTCAAGATAGCCACTCTGAAGCTGATATCCTGCGTGGCTATGTGTATACGGTCCTTAGCGACAGCTCCGTACTTACCGCCGACTCCCTCTACGAGCGTTTCACAGAGACAGACGACGAGCTCCTCAACAACGAGAACATCGACGCCGCCATCTCAACGCAACGGTACCGGTTCGGGTACCGATACTTTATCGGCAAACACTTCTCTGTCTCAACGCAAGCGACCTACCGCGACCAACAGCTACTTCAGACCGACGATCCAAATGGCTTCTGGCTCTTTGATCTTGGAACGAGCTACCGCTTCTCTGAACAGCACGGACGGATCTTCGCCCGCGTAGATAACATCCTTGACCGCGACTTTACATACGACCAGAGCAGAGGGATTGAGCCGATGGTATATCAAGGACGCTCGTTTATCCTTGGGATTACGTATAACTTCTTCTAGGACGGCGACGTTTGGCCAACAGGCGAGTCACTACATAAGCCTTCGACGACGGAAAACGTAGCCCGCAAACCGTCGACGGTTACCGTAGCACGTTGTCCGTCTACGTAGACATCATCGTCTTCGCCTGTCTTCGGCATCACCGGCCCATAACCCCTCAGACCAGATCCTCAATCGCCTCCCGATCAAGCTCAAGCGTTCCAACGCGAGTCACCGCCCCCTCCATCCTAATCGTGAAATCTGGCGCTATCTCTATGCGTATCGTGCCCCCAGGCATCTTGACCGTGACCTCGCTATCCACGAGTCCTAGGCGGTGCGCCACGGCGGCCGCCGCGGAGCTACTACTTCCGGAGGCGAGGGTGTATCCTGCCCCCCGCTCCCATATCTCGATCGAGATGGTCGAACGATCGATGACCTGTAAGAACTGAACGTTTGTGCGATTGGGAAAGAGTGGGTTGGTCTCAAGGAACGGTCCGAACGCGCGAGCGTTCTCCTCGGTTGAGGGAAGGTTCGTTACCACACAGTGCGGATTGCCGACGGTGGCGGCGCAGAATCGCACCGTCGTGCCGTTGACGGTGAGCTCCTCGTTGATCACCTCACGGCGCTCTCCCCGCACCGGAATCACCGTACTATCAAAACTAACCTGCCCCATATCAACGGTTACAAGTCGGCCCTTCTGAGAGACAAAACACGTTACTTGACCTCCTACGGTATCAACGTGAAACGGAGCGTCCGTCACCAATTTGGAATCCCACAGATATCGAGCGAAGATACGCAGCCCGTTTCCACTCTTCTCCGCCTCGGAGCCATCCGGATTGATGATTCGCAGGCGAAAGGTAGCCCTCGGCTCTCGATCTTCGTGCACAAGGATCCCATCCGAACCGATCCCGAAATTTCGGTGGCAGATCCGTCGCGAGATCGTTGGGGTGAGCGGCACCTCGCAGTCAGAGGCACGAACAACGAGGTAATCGTTTCCGAGGGCGTGGTAGCGGTGGAATTTCATGGTTTGTAGGGTAGCATCGGGGAATCAAGTATTCCAGCGCCGATCGCGAGGAAATCCGGGCCCCGGGTGAAACACCAAATACGATCCGGAGGGCCCCTGTCCTCAGGGGCCGGAAGCCGCAATCGAAAATGCAATCGCAAGTTCCGGCCCGTCGGGAGACGGGCCCTCCGGTTCACCGCATACCGCTGGCAATGCTCCTTCTCCCCCTGTACTATCCCCTCATGACCTCCCCCTACGAACACGCTTCCTGCCCCTACTTCTCCTCCGGAACGTGCGGGTCATGCACCCTTCTCGGCATTGAAGCGGGTAAGCGTATCGCGACCAAGGAGGGTATCGTTCTCAAAGCGCTCGCAGACCGAGGGGTCACACCTCGAACCGTTGAACCGATCCGCGTTCCGAAATCCCCATGGGGCACCCGATGCAAAACAAAGGTGAGCGTCACCGGTACCATAGACACCCCAACGCTCGGGATCGTGCGTTCAGATCTCTCAAGTCAGGACCTCTCCGCATGCCCCCTCACCCCTCTCCATGTGCAGGAGCTCTTCATCACCCTCAAGGAGATCATCAAAGAAGCAAACCTGATTCCCTACAACATCCAGGAACGAACGGGAGAGCTCAAGAACATAATTGTGATGAACAACCACGACGCCTCGGAAGGGATCCTCCGGTTTGTGCTTCGAAGCACAGAGGCGATCCCGCGCATTCGAAAGAGCATCGTGAACCTTCAACGAAAGCACCCGTGGGTGACCGTCGTGAGCTGCAATATTCAACCGATCCCAGCGGCCATCCTCGAAGGGCCTGAGGAGGTGGTCCTTACCGAAGTACGCTCGATCGACGTTCAGTACAACGACATCTCCCTCACCTTCATGCCGCAATCGTTCATACAGGTGACTCATGAGGTCGCTGGGGCGCTCTACCATCGAGCCGCGAGCTATGTGAGGGAGAACTCATTCTCTCACGCGCTTGATCTCTTTTGTGGAGTTGGAGGATTCTCACTCTCTATCGCGTCATCCGTTCCTAGAATAACCGGGGTAGAGGTATCACCGATGGCGGTTGAGAGCGCCCGTCACTCAGCGGCTCGTCTCTCCGCTTCTCACGCGTCCTTCTTCGCGGATGATGTCGAGGCGTTCCTCTCGCGCTCACTCACCCATGAACCGGACCTCGTGATCGTTAATCCGCCACGCCGCGGATTGTCAGAGGGAATTCGTAAACGCCTCCTTGAGCTAAAACCAACGGCGATACTCTATTCAAGTTGCGACCCGCAGACCTTCTCCCGGGATGTGAGTGAATGGATGAAGGACTACGAACTCGTGAGCGTATCCCCGTTCGATATGTTCCCCATGACTGACCATTGTGAGGTGCTTGGGATCCTTGAGAGAAAATCGGTCAACGATTAATCAACACGCAGGCGGCTCATTATCGCTTTCCTCGCCTGAATGAACGAAACCGGATCATGCATAGAAAGAATAGATCGCTACAAATAACGCCAATGAGTTACACAAGACGATAGCGACGATTTAGGCGAGAGGGATTTAGGGATGTTGACTGATTTCAAGCTCGCTCAGCCTAGTTGACTTGGGAGGGCGTTGCTTGCAAGCTTCACCGCCGATGCCAACTTTTCACTCCGCAGATAATCCTCAGTCCGTATACCTACCGCCGCGGCTACCATCGGCAGGTCGAGAGATAGCAGAGCTGCTGCAAGCTGTATGTTTTGACCAGCAGTTTCCGGTGTCCGTGCGTGTCGAGTGTCTTCACATCTTATTGGACCGAACCCAGGGGGAGCGGCCCACTCTGGTGACATCAAGATTTCTGTCCCGTATATGTTACCAGACCGCAAAGCTCTTGAAAGAGAGCCCTCCTCAGGGTGGATTTACTCCACCTGAAGTGCATAATCTCTTTTCCACCCTGCGAGAAAATATCTTGCCCCTCATAGGGAAGTTTAGTTCGCAAGACGTGGCAAATACCGCCTGGGCGCTTGCGACGCTCAAGATAGCGGACAGCAAACTATGCGAAGCCCTGAGCTATCGTGCGCGACAAGTCATCGCCGAGTTTAATCCGCAAGCCCTATCGAGCACCGCTTGGGCTTTCGCGACACTCAATGTCACCGATACCGAACTATTCGAGGCCCTCAGTCATCGGGCACGACAATACATCACCGAATTCCCCCCCCAAGCCATCGCTGTCACTGCATGGGCTTTCGCGGTCAACAACCCGGAACTCGTAGGTGGGATAGCTTCCGCGGATCACTTGCGAATGGACCGCTATTCTGACATCCAGTGGCTCCAGATCTATCAGGCTTTGGTAGGCGCGGGCCTCGAGGGTAGTCTTGATTGCGCCCTCCCTCGTTACGATTCGATAGTCTCGCGGCATGTGCCGTCAAAACCGTCCAGATTCGAAAAATCCGTAGGATTAGCGCTTCGCTCTGTACTGAGCGCGATCCCGTTTTCTATAGAGTTCGGCAAAATCTTTGCTGGCGTCGTCACCGACTGGACCGTGGAGTTCAATGACAGAAAGATCGTAGTTGAATGTGATGGAGCCGCCTTCCATACCACTCAAGGTCCAGACCCACACCGCCTCCTCGGATCAGATATTCTCCAAGACCGCATCTTCGCGCACTTTGGGTATGAAGCGATTCATCTCCACCAACCCGACTGGTATAAGGCGCCAGATAAGCTCGCCCTTCTGTGCGATAAGCTCGGGCTCTCTGAGACGAATAGCTCGAATAAAAATGCCGGTGGATGAGGAACGGGTCGAAGCCCATCTCCTTTGTGCTTTCATCTCGATAAGTGCATTGTTATTTAAAGATTCGATGGTATGGTCCGCACCTGGAGTACGGTTGTTCCCAAGGGTTTTAAAGCGCGAAAGGAAGCTCAGATGAGCACAGAGAAGGCAAAGCAACAGATGCAGCGTGCCGCCAACTTCGCCATTACTCAGGTGGAGGGAAAGCTCCTGTGTCAGTTCTCGAATCGGGACTCACGGAGGTGCCTCCACCACAGCTACGGCGACTTGGCGAGATCGGTTGGCTTAGGCAGTGATCCGAAGACCGTGGAGGAGCTCAAGAAATGGCTCATCTCCAAAGGTCTCCCCGAACCCACGAGACCTAAGCCGAAGAAGAGGTAGTAACGTCGAGGGTTTTCTCCAACCCACTAGGGGCTGAACCATAACCGGTCGGCCCCTTTTTTTTTGAAACACGTGACGCGGCCAATTCGAGAGTATCCGGGCGTGTTTCGAGGCGAGAGCACCGCCTAATGTGCTTGCGAGAGCATCTTGCGGCACCGCGGTTCTGATGCGGCTGATCTCCTTCCTCGTTACCTGCATCGGAATTCAAATAAGTTGGGAGGGGTTGCAGGTTTTGGCTCGGCAGGTGGCTCAGTAGGAGCCCGGGCGATATCCCCGGCTTTCCATATCAATGTGTCGCCTCCCCCGGAGGGCCTGTGTCCTCACAGGCCGGAAGCAGTATCGAAATGACGATTGCGAGTTCCGGCCCGTCAGGAGACGGGCCCTCCGGGTGACACGACAATACGGAAACGCCCTACTCCCACTCCGTATGGAACGAACCCGACTTGTCCGTGCGCTCATAGGTATGCGCGCCGAAGAAGTCACGCTGCGCTTGTGTGAGGTTCTGCGGAAGCGCCGCGGTGCGGAAGCTGTCGAAGTACGCGATTGAAGCCGCAAAGCCCAATACGGGAACGCCACGACCTACCGCTGTACCCACTACCTTTCTCAGATTAGGCACACAACGGGTCACCTCGGCCTTCATGAAGGAATCAAGCAACAAGTTAGATGGGGCTGGCTTTGACGCGAACGCGCGGCGAATCTCATCAAGGAACTTAGCGCGAATGATGCAACCACCCTTCCACATAGCCGCGATCTCGTGAAGCTTGAGATCCCAATTCCACTGCTTCGAAGCGGCAGCGATAAGGTTCATCCCTTGGGCGTAGGACATGATCTTCGAGGCGTACAACGCGTCGTGCACGGCCGTGATGAACTCCTCACGATTCCCCGTGAAGTCCTCTACGGATGGCCCCTTGAACTCTTTGGAAGCTTTCGCACGTTCATCCTTCATGCTGCTCAACGTACGAGCGTCAACAGCGGAGGAGATAGTGGGGATCGAGATACCGAGATCAAGCGCGACCTGGGCGGTCCACGTGCCCGTTCCCTTCTGTCCAGCTTTATCGAGAATCTTGTCGACAAGCGCTCCAGCGCCTTCTGGGTCCTTCTTAGCGAATATCTTCGCCGTAATCTCAATTAAGTACGAGGAGAGAACGCCACCGTTCCACGCGGTGAAGATCGACGCGAGCTCTTCTGGCTTACATCCAACCACGTTACGAAGGATGTCATACGCCTCAGCGATAAGCTGCATGTCGCCGTACTCAATCCCGTTGTGAACCATCTTCACAAAGTGACCGGCGCCATCCGGGCCGACGTAGTTCGTGCACGCGCCATCAGCCTGCGCGGCGATCTGCTCAAGGAGTGGAGCGACAATCTTCCACGCCTCACGAGGTCCACCTGGCATAAGGCTTGGGCCTTTAAGCGCGCCCTCCTCTCCACCGGAGATGCCGATGCCGAGAAAGTTGAGTCCCATAGCCTGCAACTTATGTTCGCGGCGAACGGTGTCCTTGAAATACGCGTTACCGCCGTCGATAACGATATCACCTTTATCGAGGAGTGGCGCGAGTTGATCGATGACCGCGTCTGTTCCGGCTCCCGCCTTGACCATGATGAAGATCTGTCGGGGAGCTTTCATGCTCTTCACGAAATCTTCCATCGTATACGAGGCGACGAATCCGGCGGGCTTGCCATCACGGGTTCCAAATTTCGCCATGAACTCTTTGGTGACTTCGCCAGTGCGATTGTAGACAGCTACCGGGAATCCTCGGCTCTCGATATTCCGAGCCAAATTAGATCCCATCACCGCTAAACCGATCATTCCAACACTTGGTTGCGACATACATCTTCCTCAGTAGTAAACTGGCACACCCCCTCAATGAGCGAAGGACGAATCCTCTCTGTGCGACATTAGCAAACCAGCTCGGGCGATAGACGCCACGCGGGCTGGAAAACAACGCGGCGGGTGGCGTAATTTTCAGAGAAGACAATAGGATAAATGATTAATCAGATCTACTGTTCAAACGGTCTCTCAGCGAGGAAACCGTGACTTGGTCCCCCCCGCGGTCAACCTGAAAGACGGTTCCGTCGACCAATTCAACGGCGGAAAGAAGATTGCCATAGACCAGTCCGGTATCTATCCCAATTTTATAGGGCATGTGGAGCATGACATCAGCGAAAGGGGTATGGCCAAAAACTACTGTTTTCCCCACGTTATGCTCAACGGGAATAAACTCCCCTCGAATCCACATGAGGTCATGGGATTTTTGCTCCTCCAGTCCATATGCGGGGTTAATACCAGCATGAACGAAAAGGAACTCTCCGATGGAGACCCCAAGCTCCAGGGATGTCAGGAACTGGAGATGCGTCGGGGGAAGGCTTTTGGCGAGCTCTGAGAGCTGCCCTGTGGGCTCTATACCGTAGCTCTTGAAGAATTCAGCCCCTCCGTTAACGAGGTAGACCTCCCCGGAGCTCCCGCCCATACCAAGGAAGCCGAGCAGCATGTCCTCGTGATTGCCTTTCAAAAAAACGGTTTTCGGGAACTCCTCTTTCCACGCAAGCAGGGTATCTATAACCCCTTTAGAATCGGGACCCCGATCGATGTAGTCACCAATGAAGATGAATTGATCAGCTTTAGTCGCGTGTTGTTCTGAACGAAGCGATTCGAGTAAAACCGTCAGCTCTGAGTTACATCCATGGATATCACCGAACGCAAAGACGCGTGGCGAGCTCTCCGTCACCACCCGAATCTCCCCAACCTCGGAGCCCTTTATTCTCTTATTTCTCATCCCCTAGCTTCAATACAGCGAGGAAGGCTTCTTGAGGTATCGAAACTTTACCGATCTGTTTCATCCGTTTCTTACCCTCTTTCTGCTTCTCGAGCAGCTTCCTCTTTCGAGAAATATCACCACCGTAGCACTTCGCGGTCACATTCTTACGCAACGCCTTCACCGTACTACGGGCGATAACTTTCGCCCCGATGCAAGCCTGAATAGCGATCTCGAACATCTGACGGTCGATCAGCTCTTTCAGCTTCTCCGACAACTCTCGTCCTCGGAAAAAGGCCTTGCTTCGATGCACAATGATACCTAGAGCATCGACCGGATCTCCATTCAACTTGATGTCCAGGCGCACAAGGTCCGCCTCAGCGTATCCAATGATCTCGTAATCAAAGGAGGCGTAGCCTTTTGTCATGGACTTAAGTCGGTCATGGAAGTCTAACACTATTTCATTCAGGGGGAGTTCGTACTGAATGACGGCCCGTTCCATGCCGTGAAATGAGATGTCTTTTTGAATCCCTCGTCGCTCCTCACACAGCTTGAGGACGTTTCCAACGTACTCTTTAGGGCAGTGGATAGTGGCCGAAACGATCGGCTCCTCAATCCGCTCAATATCAACCACGTCGGGCATCTTCGTTGGATTGTCTACGTTCACCACGGAGCCGTTCGTCAGCACGATCTTGTAGATTACGGACGGCGCTGTCGTGATGAGATTTAACTCGAATTCACGCTCAAGACGCTCTTGAACGATCTCCATGTGGAGAAGTCCAAGATACCCACACCGGTATCCGAATCCCAGCGCCGCGGAGGTTTCGGGCTCAAAGGTGAACGCGCTATCATTGAGGCTCAACTTTTCGAGCGCGCTCTTCAGGTTACCGTAATCATCGGCGTCAACAGGGAAGAGTCCGCCGAATACCATCGGCCGAACCTCTTTGAATCCTGGAAGTGGTTCAACCACCTCCTCTTTGGCGTGCGTTACGGTATCTCCAATGCGCACATCTTTGAGGTTCTTGATAGCGGCTGAGAAGTACCCCACCTGACCGCTCTCTAACTCCGAAACCTCTTGAGCATGCGGAGTAAACACACCGAGCTTGTACACATCATGCTCGGTGTCGGTGGAGAGGAACTTGATCTTATCCCCTGGCTTCAATCGACCATCAATGATCCGCGCCTGCACTACCACTCCCACATACGGGTCGAACCATGAGTCGTACACGAGCGCTCGAAGGGGATTATCAATAGAGCCCCGTTTTGGAGGCGGGACCCGTTTCACAATCGCTTCCAAGAGATCCTGAATACCGATCCCGGTCTTGGCGCTGATTAGCAGGGAGTCTGACGTATCGAGCCCAATAACCGACTCAACCTCTTCCTTTACTCGGTCAGGATTGGCGTTCGGGAGGTCGATCTTGTTGATGACAGGAATGATCTCAAGATCGTTCTCAATCGCGAGGTAGACATTCGCGAGGGTCTGCGCTTCAACACCTTGCGAGGCGTCAACAACCAACAGCGCGCCCTCACACGCCGAGAGACTCTTAGAAACCTCGTAGTTAAAGTCCACGTGGCCTGGTGTATCAATCAGATTGAGCTGATAGATTTCACCATCCTGAGCCTTATAGGTCAAACGAACGGTCTGCGCTTTAATCGTTATGCCGCGCTCACGCTCAAGGTCGAGCTTGTCGAGGAACTGCGCCTGCATCTCACGAGCCTGGAGCGCTCCTGTCGCCTCAAGGATTCTATCGGCGAGGGTGGATTTACCGTGATCGATATGAGCGATGATACTGAAGTTTCGAATTTTATCTCTTGGCGTCACGATTAAGTACTACTTTAAAACAAGGCGCCTCTACCGCGGCTCTTCGCCACTACGCAAGCGTTCCTCAAAATCAGCTATGGTTTTCTTAAGTCCGGCGTCGAGATCGACGTTAGGCGTCCATCCCAACTCCTTCTTGGCGAGGGAGATGTCCGGCTGCCGTCGTGTAGGGTCATCCTTGGGAAGGGGCTTATGCACGATCTTCGAGCGCGACCCAGTCAACGAGACAACGCGTTCAGCGAGCGCCTTGATCGTCATTTCATTCGGGTTACCGAGGTTAACGGGTCCGTGAAAATTATCTTTGGTCATCACCGCCACAAACGCGGCCACGAGATCATCAACGTAACAAAACGAACGGGTCTGATCCCCCTCTCCGTACACCGTAATATCCTGACCCTTGAGCGCTTGTACGATAAAGTTCGACACCACACGGCCATCGTTGAAAAGCATGCGAGGGCCGTAGGTGTTGAAGATTCGCACGATTCGAGTATCGACGTGCCCTTGGTCTTGGTAGCTCATGGTCAAGGTCTCAGCGACACGCTTCCCCTCATCGTAACAGCTACGGGGACCAACCGGATTTACGTTCCCCCAGTACGATTCCTTTTGAGGATGCTCAAGGGGATCTCCGTACACCTCAGAGGTCGAAGCGAGGAAGAAACGAGCCCGGGTGCGCTTAGCGACGCCGAGCATGTTAATCGTTCCAGTCACGTTGGTCTTTATCGTTTTGATCGGATTGTACTGGTAGTGCACAGGCGAGGCCGGGCACGCGAGATGGTAGAGCTGGTCACACTCCAAGAGGATCGGCTCAGTGACATCGTGTCGAATGAACTCGAAGTTTGGATTCGATAGCATGTGGCGCATGTTTCTCTTGGTGCCAGTGAAGAGGTTATCAACCGCCATCACCTCGTGGCCCTGGCTGAGCAGCGCATCACAGAGATGCGACCCAATGAATCCCGCTCCACCACTTACCACCACTCGCGCCATATCTGCCCTTCCTTACGTCTCAATCCAATTCGTTACCACGTTACTGGGGGTCGCCCCACGCTGTAGTAAGTAAACCCGTGCGCTCGCATGTCCGCAACATCGTAAATGTTGCGCCCGTCAAAGATAACTGGAGACACAAGCTCGGACTTAATCTTCTTGAAGTTTGGCTGTCGGAACGCGTTCCATTCCGTGCAGATGATCAGCGCGTCAGCTCCCTTCAACGCCTCGTAGTTGCTATCCACGTATTCAACGTTAGCATGGTCCCCGAACTTCTCTCTAAAAGTGCCGTTCGCTTCAGGATCATACGCCTTGACGTACGCGCCAAGCTTCACGAGCTCTGAACAGATTGAGAGCGCTGGAGCCTCACGAACGTCGTCGGTTTTCGGTTTAAACGCTAACCCCCACAGGGCGAAGGTCTTACCTCGAAGCTTGGTCTCACCGAAGTGCTCAACGATCTTGGATACGATAAGCTTCTTCTGGTTCTTGTTAACTTCCTCAACGGATCTCGAGATGAGAAGGTCGACGCCGTGATCCTTTCCAGTTCGGATGAGCGCCTGCACGTCTTTTGGGAAACACGAGCCACCGTATCCGATTCCAGGAAAGATGAAGCTCATACCGATTCGTGAGTCGGTTCCGATACCAACGCGAACCTTGCTAATGTCCGCGCCGGCGCGCTCACACAGGTTCGCGATCTCGTTCATGAACGACACACGGAGAGCCAACATCGCGTTCGCCGCGTACTTTGTCATCTCCGCTGAGCGAATATCCATGACCAAGATAGGATTATTTGTTCGAACGAATGGCGCGTACAACTCGCGCATTACCGCAGCGGACTTTTCACTCGCCACTCCCACAACCACACGGTCTGGACGGAGAAAATCATCGATGGCGGCGCCCTCTTTCAAGAACTCAGGATTGCTCACCACCTCAACAGGAAACTTGGAGGTCTTCTCGATCTCAAGCTTCACCAGGTCCGCCGTGCCGACCGGTACCGTCGACTTATCGACTACAATCTTAGGACCGTTCATGTTTTCACCGATGGCCCGCGCCACCGCCAGAACGTGCGTCAGATCCGCTGAGCCGTCCTCGTCTTGCGGCGTTCCAACCGCGATAAAAATAGTGTCAGATGCCTGAACCGCGTCCTTAATTGATGTCGTAAAGGAGAGCCGCTTCGCTTTCGTGTTGGCTTTAACGAGGTCCTCAAGGCCTGGCTCAAAGATAGGAACCTGTCCGGCGATCAGCGCGTCGACCTTCTTTTGATTGATATCAACGCAGATTACGTCGTTGCCGGTCTCCGCGAAACAAGCTCCTGCCACCAACCCAACGTATCCCGTACCAACAACCGCGATGTTCATTCGTAATTCTCCTCTTATATAGGTGCCTGGAAAAACGGGCTCCCGCTCAAACGAAGGCCACGTGCTCTTTCTTCAGCACAATTCGAGAGCGAGAGTAATCACAAACGGCCTCAAGCGGTACGTGACGCTCCTCCTACAGCGCGCACGTCGGCACCTCTAAACTCTCGAATCACCGCAAGTTATAGCCGAACGCCCTAGAGAGATCAAAGGGTTGAACCCTTCGTGGTTTCAGGTAGCTAGGGGGGAGCCCCCTCTCAACTCTCCCTACCCTCTCCCAAAAAGTTGTGTTACCAAGCGCCCATGGCTAGAAAATCCCTCACCTCCCTCAAAGGAGTATACTCCTCAGGTATCGCGGCAAAGATTAAAGCGAACGGCAAAAACGACCTCGCCTTCATCTTCGTCCCAAACGCCTACGGTAGCGCTGGCGTGTTCACTCGCAGCGCCTTTGCCGCTCCCCCGCTGATCTACACAAAACAGGCGATGAAGCGAGGAACCCTCAAAGCGCTCA